>Ga0196903_1000014_pt1 | contig 33049 bp, 33 predicted proteins | sample CB_VirMetaG_2_FD_169097 | JGI IMG/M metagenome (GOLD analysis project Ga0196903, IMG submission 169097) | Freshwater to marine saline gradient viral communities from Chesapeake Bay - CB_1504_2 Viral MetaG (v3) (version 3) | ecosystem: Environmental > Aquatic > Marine > Coastal | place: USA... | reverse complement strand
GCTGCGTCTGATTCATTAACTTCACCTCCTCGTTGTATGTAATCATTTATTTGCCTTTCAGTTTCTTCTATGCTAGAAACCAATAAATCTCTTTCACTAGGATCTTCTGATTCAGGTTCTTGTAATTCCGAAGAAGTATCTACCGATTGTGATTCCGTATCTTTTGGTTGAACACCTGATATTATTGATGCTCTGCTTGGAGTTGCTACTGGTACTACATCCGCATCCTTTTCTGCAGCACCGTTTTGAAAATCCTGTGTTTCTTCTTCTTGTACTAACTCCGCTTCAGGGTATTGCGTTAGAAAAAAATCAATTGATTCTTGTGAGTATTCAGTTACATCAACTATTGTTCCGTCCTCTATTTTGTATTTTGTCATTATATGATTACTTTTAACAATATATTTGATTATTAATTATTTGACTTATCGTACGCTTCCATTATTTGCATGTTTCTAGTCAGTTTATTGTATGGCCCAGGGTTTTCTTTGTCCCATTTATCAGCAAATTTTCCAAAATCATCTTTACCTGGCTTTTTGCTTAGCTTTTCTTTAGTTCCTGTTCTAAGAGCTTCTGAAAATTGTTTTCTCATTAGTTTAGCATCTCTGCCACCACCACCTGCAGCTCCTGAAGCTTTAAATAATCGAGTGTAAAAATCTATTCTACTATCTGGATCATTCATATTAAAGACTAAGTCTTCATCGCCATCGTAACCTTTTCTATCTGTTGCGTTTATAGTAATAGTGTTATTTCCTTCATCGTAAACACCTTTTACTTCTGTATACTCTCTAAGAGATGATATAGGGTTTTCTTTAACTTTATCATAAAACGCTTTACCAGTTTCAACAACGCTATCACCACTTTCTCCCGTAGGTTTAACCGTAATACCAAAGTCTTTACTTTTGTTTAATACTTCAAAACCAACAGTGTCAGCAGCAAGTTCTGCGTAAGCCTTTGCTATTGATTCTTTATCTTTTTTATCTTGCGCTATTTGCTCTTCTGTACCTCCAACCCATGTCTTTCTCATTCTTATTGGAGTACTGTAACCTTTAGGTGCAAGAATATCATTGTTATAAGCTATAGCTCCGCTGGCTTGAAGAGAGTTAATATTAGCAAAAGCTGTTGGGTATGCTAGCTTTAAAAACAAGTCTCTACTAGGTTTTCTAGATGTTTGAAACTTAGTATTTGAAACATCATCACTTAAAGGAGCGCTTGTTGATTCTTGACCTTTGTAAGCTTCTGAAGTTATGCTATCTAAATTCATATTCGCAGCTGTTTCTTCAACTAACCGCTCCATGTTTTTTCTTTCTTTTGGTATAATAACAGGAGCATCTAAAGAATCCATAGTAGAATTTCTAACAGAACCTATTTGAACATCATTTTCATCGTATATATTCGTTACAAATTCAGTTTTTAAACCACTAGTATCTGCTGTCATAGACTTACTTCCAGGAGCGTTTCCATAGCCATATAAAATATCATATTTTAAATAAGTACTATCTATATGCTTTTTCGTTTGCTCAGGTGTTCTTTCTTCTCCATTACTAGTAACTCCTGAATAAATAGCTCCTTCAGTATATAAAGGCAAGCCTCTAGATTCAATATAAGGAATTCCAACTGAAATTGTATTTGCTATGTTTTCAGCAGTGTCAGTACCTAATGCATTACCATTATTTATTTTGTTTCTATCTGTTTGATCCCACGTGTAATTGGGTTTCATTTTTATAGCGCTAGTTTCTTCTAACAATGCAGGATAGCTTTCAAAAGAAATAGACTTATTTTTATTTGCTAATTGATTTATATCACTAGAAACTTTGTTAGTGTATTTAGCTCTATCGGCTCTAAACAAAGCAGACGATTTTGCTTCTTCCTCTAATTGTTCTTCTAGTTTTTTAGCTTTTTTATCGATTATAGTATTTATACCGCTAGAGTACTTGGAAAACGTGTCAGATAAAGATTTTTGCATATCTCTAACGTATTGACCAGACTGAGTGTCTACTATTTGTTTTGGGTTTCTATAACTCATGTTTTATTTTTCAGTAAAGTTAAAATTTATTTAGATCCTAAAGTAGCGGCGGAAGTTAAATAATTACCAGCAGTTGAACCTAGCCCACTAACCATACCCGTAAAAGCACCCATTCTATCAGCGCTAGCTTGAGCTTCTCTAGCTTCAGATCCGCTTAGTTGAGCAGATACCCTATCTAACTGCTCAGCCTCTCTACCTTCTCTAGTTGCAAACATAAACTGTTCGCCAGCTACATCTGCTTGTTGCATTCTTTGAGCTTCAGCCATTTTTTGTTGCTGCTGCCGCTGTTCACCTGACGCTCTTAATTTTTCGTTTTGAGCTTCTTGAGCTTCTATATTAGCAGAAACACCTTTCTTACTTTGTAACGCTGCTTGCGCTAATGCAGTTGCTCCACCGGCACTTGCTCCAGTGGCTCTAATAGTATCTAAAGTATTTGCTAAAGATATATCAGCTTGCTCTATTTGTATTTCAGCTGCCTGTGTTGCAACTCCTAGCGAAGCGTATGGATTTGTAATCATACCACTAAGATCAGTTACGCCTTCGTAAGGGTTAATTATTTCTTGTCTAGAGTTTTCTAGTGAAGTAAGTTTTGCTTGAAGTCTTTTTTTCTCACGAGCTGCGGCTTCTTCTTTTCTTTTAGCCGCTCCCATACCAAATATACCACCTAGTAATTGTACTCCTCCTGATATTAACGCTCCTGTTAAAAGAGTTCCTGCTGTTATTCCTGCCATAATTTTTCTTTTTTGTTATACTCTTCTATAGTAAAAGAATATAAAGATTTTTCTATTTCTTCCATGTCTTCTGTGTTTGTAGGATTTTTGTGCACATTTATAAACACACAATCTTCTACACATTGTATTAGTCTTTTTGCTCCCTTTTCAGATAATTCATAACAAGGCGCTACGTGTTCTATAGTTTCACCATTTGTTGTTACTAGTATTTTACCGGTCATTAAAAACCAAAAGTGCTCAGTGTGATGAATAGCGCTCACGATTATAGAATTAGCAGGCATCTGCATTTGCCTCATATATAGCTGATCAGAAAAGCTATGAGTTATAGGAAACACCTCGTTATCAACAAGAGACTCACCATCTCCAAAAACATTTTCTAAGTTATTATTGTCTATTAAAGTGTTTTGTAAGTCTTCTAATCTTTGTGTAAAATTACTTAATTTATTGTTTTCGTTATTTAACATAATTTAATAAGATGATTCTGAGTAGTTTGAAGATACTGCAAAAAGCTCTTTAGCTCCACCCGGATCAGTCGTGGTGTCTGTAGATACTGTTACAGTTGAAAAATAACCTTTAATACCTGTCATGCTTCTACCAAAAACAATCTCACCTTGAGTAGCGTTGGTATTATTAACTAAGTTAGCTTGATATTTATTTTCTTTTCTTGTAAAACCTGCATAGTAAGTTACTCCGTTATCAACATAAGCTCCTTCATAGTAGCTATAAACTGTTGGTTTACCATCTACATTAGCAGTATCTGCGCTACTAGACCAAGTACCACTTAGTAAATCCGCACCTGTTTGATCAGATGTAAAACTAGTTACTTCCCAACCATTACTACCTTCGTAATTTACTGTTTTAAACACTTTAGACATGCTAACTCTAGGGTTAAACACAAAAGTTATAGAAGTTTTATTATTTACACCGTAAAAACTACCTCTATTAACATTAGGAGAATAGTGTTTCCATAACTGGCCACTGTTTAAAGTGTAAAAATCACTTCTTAAACTAAAAGACTGATCAGGTTTATAAGAGAAAAAACTAGTCCAACCTTTAATATTTTCATCAAATGTTAATGTATTGTGTCCATTAGATAAATTACCTTCTGCAGGGTGCGTAGATAATACGTATTGTTTATTATGTATATCCCATCCACCTATTACATCTCCTTCTGTAGAGGATGTGTCTATTCTTGTAAATTCATCTCTAAAATAATCATACATACCATATGTAGATATTTCAGTTAAACCATCCATAGATAGTCTTAAAACAGCATTTCTATCTTTGTCTGTAAAGTATTTTCTATAACCATACGCTGCAAAGCTTCCAGGGTCTCTACTTATACCAAAGTTACCACCAAAAGGCTGTATTGTACCTATAGTAGTATTTATATTTGTAATACTTCCACCACCTTCAGCTGAGTATATAGCGTCTTTATCTATTAAAGCTCTAGATACTTTTGATTCTTGAAATATCAATAAGTTAGTATCCTCTGCATATAGCTTCTGTATAGTTCCATTGGCTGGATCAGCTGACTTAGTTATCTCAGAACCCACCGAGAATACATTTGTATCGTTTATACCCGTTCTTGAATTAAATATACCTGAATATATCAAGGAATTACCTCTATTAACAGCGTTTGGCTCGTCTTCTACTAAATAAGCTTTAACACCATAATCTACATTAGTGTTATTATAGCCACCTCTAATTCTAGCTTCTTCAACAACCCAGCTAGGTACTGACACTGATGGCGTGTTGTTTCTAGGATAACCACCTATAGACAAAGGGATACCAGTAGATCCATTCCAAGTAGGTTTACCGTTACCTGGAATAGATTTTCTAAGTAAAAAAGAATTAAAATATTTTACCTCTATAATTGCTGCCATATGTTTATTATTACTTGTTTTGTTATGTTATTACTTCGAAGCCATAAGTCAAATAAACTGATGAAGGAATGTCACCTAAGCGAATATCTACATTATCAGCTATTGTTTGATTTGAACTAACAACTATTGAGCCTACGGTATTACCATCACCTGCTTGAGATTTACTTACAACAGTTGTTCCCGAACTAACACCAGTACCGCTTACTGTTAAACTTGTTTGTAATCTTCCGTTTATATTATCTAAAGGTATCGTAGCACTATTAACCACTGCAGATGATGTTGTTGCTGTATCTGCTGAAAAGCTTCTAGGAGCGTCATTATCAAAACTACCTCTCCAATTATTTAAAGCCAAAGCTTGAGTTGTTCCGTAAAACCAAGTACCTCCTTCGCCATCGTTGGATTGTTTTATGTTTATAATACTAACTCCATTAGAAATATTAACCCAAGAGCCATTTACAGCGTAAAAACCGTTTAAACCACCTGGATTACCAGCGTTTTCAACTACAATAAGACAAACTGCTGAAAAGCCGAATGACGGATTATTAATGCTTCCAGTGTTGTATTTAAGAATATAGTCTGTAACTCTAATAGGTATAACACCTACTTGCGCTGTTATAGTTATCTCTTGAGAAGCTTGACCAGCATCAATACATTTAAGTTTTAAAATATAAACACCAGAATCAATTTGTGTTGGAGATACATTTCTTAACACACAAGTAGATAATGTACTCGTTTGAGATACTGAAACACCAAACGAAGAACTAAAATCTACACCTGCTTTTTCAGCAGTAACTGACCACGTTATATCTCTACCTTGATTACCTGCAGCGTTTGCTCCGTTAACGGCTGTAAAACTAGCAATATCTGATGCAGAAGCCGAGGCATTAATAGATAAAGTAGCAGGAGCTACAGTAGTAGCTGGTAAAGGACCAGTCATAACTGGATCAACATTACTTAAACGAGCTACTTGATTATAATTAGTAGTAACATCATCTATCACTGAAGTAAAAGAAAAATCAAAGTCATTAGAACCTGGTGAATCACCAAAGTAAATATTATCTACAAAGTCTTGTGTGACTTTTATATTATATAGATCACTACCAGGCGTTGGTTCGTACAGTGTAAAAGAAGAAGTTCTATTAATAGGTGTTATAGGTGTTTGATCAAAAACAGAATTCAACACGAAAGTATCACTTGCTCCAAAAACTACAGCATTACCAACATTGTCAAGTAAACCAAAGTTTTGACTTAATATATTAGTTGTAGGACTAAAAGTATTGTTTTCAGCAAATGGCTGATCGTTGAAACTACTAAAATTTGCTCCAGCTGTTGTAGAGTTTAAAACCAAATTGTTTAAATCGGTTATTAAACCCGATGATGATGTTTCCCAGAAAATATCTAACCTAGAGACAACAGGAGCTGTTTCAAATATAGCTAAAGTATCTATGTCATTAAAATTTTGTTGAGAAAATATAAACTGATCATTATTACTATAATCTATATTTTTGTTAAAAGTAACTGTAGGGTTAGCATCAGCTGTTATATTTAACACGTAGGCATCAGTAATAGCTGTACCGTCTATAGATATTAGTAAACTACCGACATTTATGCTACCAGTAGTATTATCTAAACCAACTGTCGTAACGTTTGAACTAGCCCCTGTAGCTTCACCAGAACCCGCTGTTGCGGTAAAGCTATTATTAACTCCAAATTGAAAGTTTGAATCTTGAGAAGTAGTTATCTCTGCTATAAAAGGATCTGAGTCTGATTTATAAAAACCATGAAAAGCATTTAATGGATTAGTTATAGATATTACTTCGTTAAACTTACCTTTAAAATCTTGAACATCAAAAAGACCAAACAAATCTTCTATAGATGAAGTTGTAAATGATTTTCTACCTGGGTAAAACTGCTCGTTTGTAGTTGAGTTGTTTTCAACTCTTCCATAAAGCTCAACAGAACTTCTAAAAGTTTTATCTTGTGGTCCTACTTCTGATAAATCTCTAGGTATTTTATTTATATTATCATTTAATAACGTTATAAAAGAAGTGTTTTCACTAAGAACTGGTGAAATGCTATTTGCATCATAATTGTAAGGCAAACCTTTCATAGCTCCAGCGGAATAAACATTGTAATACTCTTGCTCTACTTGCTTAACAACTATTTTGTAAGAATACCAACCTAAAGGATTATAATCAAGACTGTCTATTTTTCCGTTATAAATACCAGGACTTCCATTAGTAGGGTTTGCGTTAGTCTCTGCGATTGGAGAATTAACTGTAACTTTTAAAGAGTTTCCTATCCATTCAAAAGGATCTATATTTTTATCTATGTACTCAGAAAATACTGTAGAAAAACTAGAAGAGCTAGCTGTGCTTTGGTTGTTTGATAATACAACTGTAGACTGTCTACCAAACTTATCAGAAAGAACAAAACCTACTTGATAGTTTCTATTTGTTTTCAAGCTACTAGACGGGTATTCTACCTTACTAGTGGTAAAAGAATCTTCGCTAGCAGGTTTAAAAGTAAGATTAGCGCTAGTTGTTAAAGTAACCGTTTCACTAAGAGTTATACTTGTAGAACCGTTTGTTACTGTTACTTTTGCACCTTCTGGTATAGTATTACCTGATGTTAGCGTTGAAACAATGCTACCAACAATAATATCACCAGAGTTACTACCAATAGTTATAGCAGTGCCAGAAGCGTAGGTAGCACCTGCTGTATTAATAGCGCTTACTTCACCTAGGCTGAAAGCGGATTTAACACTAGAAGCTACACTGTAATCTAAAGAAGCTGGAGGAGTGTGTTTATCTTGGTAATTACCATACACTATTCTGTTACTTATTATTTCTTGAGAAAGAGCTTTAACAGGGACTTTGTCATATACCCTAGTTATTTCATCAGACGGTAGTGTTTTATATGGTATTTGAGATTCGTAATTATATGTTAAAGTGTTTAACAGGCTGTCAGCGCTGCTAGATCTAAAATTATTTTCACTAGGTATAGTTTCTATCACTTGAATAGCTAAACCATCAGATTCTTTATATAGTATGTCTATTTCTTCTATATGCAAATCACTATTTAAGTTAGCTACAGTTGAAGGTAATGGTATTTTTAAATCTATTTTATTAACTTTATTTTCCATAAAGTCTACGATACTAGAAGAAAAAGCCTGCTCTTCATCGCCCTCTGTAGATGTGTTGTTTAAGAAATAGCCATCTTGCTTTGGTATAAAACAAGGTTGAGTGAATGGAGCTATTATAGAATACTCTCCGTCGTTAAACTTAAATCTATAACTAAATCTTACAAACTTGTCTTCTAGGAACTTAGGATCACCTTTGTAGTTTGGTATGTAGTAAGGGTTTGCGTCAAACACTAATACAGTACCATTGTTAAAAGTAGTAGAACCACTAACTTGTAATATTGTAGAACTACTAGGAGGCGAAGCCGCTACTGTTATAGCTGGAGAAAAGTTTTGAACAGTACCAAGAGCATCTACGAACTTCACACTTTGACCAGGTATAGGTATTCCTCCTACAGGTATATTAGTGTTTTGTATATTTATAGCGGTTCCTGTTTGGGTTAAATTGACTGTAGAAGTACCTCCATCTGGATAAGCTATACTATAAACATCTTTCATAGTAGACTCGTGGCTTCCTGGTGATAAAGAACTAGCTTCATACAATTCTATTGATTGATAAGGATTGTATTTAGCTACTGATATATTATCTTCTGTTGAGTAGTAATTAGCTGTCGCGGCGCTTGTAACGTTAATCTTTCTAGGTTGATTCCTGTTATCTGTCCAAAATAATAAATCTTCAATTAAGTTTACTCCAAATATAGGGTTTTTCTTAGAAAAATTTAAAAAAGAACCTGTAACTAAAGTATTAGAGTTACCATTAGACGCGTTATAAGAAACTATGTAGTGATTAGAACCAGCGCCTGTAAACGCGTACGCGCTAGTATCGTTGTCTGTTAAAAAAACATATATCATACTATTTGCTTCGTCAGAAAGATAACCTATAGAAGACAGATTAGCTACACTTAAACCGAAGTTAGTAGCCAATTCATTTCCTGACACGTTTTCTAAAGCACCAACATCAGATCCCTCTGATTTACTTACTTGAGCATTTAAAGCATTTCTATATTCTCCCGATGGTAGAAGTCTACTATCAAGGTCTTTATTCATTTTAGACTTTATAAAAGCATTTTTAACTTCTGCCATATTTGTTTGTTATTTTATCCACTTAGATTTACCTCTCATTACTTGAGTTATTTCAGCTAGCTTTATATTAGATAATCTTATCTTAGCATTTCTAAGTTTAGCAACTTTTTCTCTTTTTAATCTATTTATAACGTATTCTGGCTGATTAGACTTAATTGCCATCACAGCGTAATTTATATAAGCATACAGAGCTTCTTCAGCCATCTTAGGTATTCTAGTATTTAGATCAGTAGATAAGCCATCTGACACGTATTCTAAAACTATTAACTTGTCTTTTAAATTACTAGAAAAAGACATTTTACCTTCTCTGTCGTTTATAGTAAACCAACCGTTACTTTGTGATATTTGAGGATCTAAACCATATCTTTGACCAAGACCCATGTGGTTAAAGTTACCATAAACATCGTAGTCAAAAACTAAGTTATCGTTTAGTGTATTACCATCTATTAAATTATCATTAGCAGTTCTCCATCTTTGTTCAGTTATCGAAGTACCTTCTATGTTTTCACCAAAGTTATCTTGAATTGGCTCTCCTCTATTATCTTGTACAGGGTTTTCGTAAGGGTTAGTTGTTAAATTGTTCGCTGGGTATATAATTCTTTTTACACCTAAACTATCTATCCAAGAAACATTAACATAATTAACATAATCTTGAGGTATTATAACGCTTAAACTAGGTGGAATACTTAGCTCTTGAGATTTTACGCTTTTTAAAGTATCGTAGCTAAACTCTTGTAATCCACGTTTAGCGTGAAATATTACATCAGTACGCTTAACGCTTGGTATTAGTTTACCAGCTCCAACGTAAGCTACTAAAAAATTATTTATAACATCATTTAATTTTGTGTAAGAATAACCTCCGTAGTTTTCTTCAACAGTGTTTCCAAAAGCATCTCTATTTCCAAAGTTACCGCCATCCAGCTTTTTTAACTGCACAACAACGCTTGTACCTACCACTAAAGCAGCGGTTATTGATATAGTGTTACCAGTGACAGTATAAGCAGCAACGTATTCTGTGTAACCTGCGGCTCCTGGAGCAGCTGTATATAGCTTGAAATTATTTAAAGCATAATTTGTTTGAAGAGGATCATTGCTTCCAAACACTAAGTTAGTGTCAAATGTAGCGGTAAAAGATTCACCACCAACACCTGTAGCTGATGTAAAGCCTTGAGCACCTGCGTAATACTGTTCGTTAGTTTCTGTTATTAATGACATCTATTAGCTTTTTTGATTTATTTCGTTTTGTTGTATTTCTTGAGCAGCTACTTGTATAATCTGAGGATCTCTAATTATAACGCCAGAGTAAAATAATATTCTAGTTATAATCTCAACTTGCTCAGAAGAATTTAATTCAAAGTTTACAGAATTAGTACTATCATATATATATTGACCAACAGTACCTAGAGTAAACGCCCAGTTTATGTTTCTAGGTGATCTAAGTAAACTAGTTGAAACACCGCTTTGTATAGACGCTGGTCTAACTATTAATTTACCAGACTCGTATAAGTAAGTTGGAAAATCAACAGTTGAAGATGTTAATGGTGATTTTTGTATGTTGTAGAATTCATTCCTAGAAAGTCTTTGTATTTCGCTCGGAAAACCACTAGAAGGAGTATATATAGGAGTACCTAATTTATAAAAAGATACTTGAGAGCTTCCTAAAGGTATTTCGCCGTTATACAAAATAGTAGGATTACCGAAAATAGGGTTTGTAGGTAAATCAAATTTTCCATTAGCATAAACACAATCGCCTTCAGTTTTAAAAGGAGATATTTTTTCGTCGATGCTCATTTGTCTATCTGAGTAATCGTAATCTGATTGTGGCACTCGTAGTTGTTGGTTTAAGTCATCAAAATACTGCTCGAATATATCAAGCTGTACTTGTGTAGCTGTTCTATTAAATTCGTCAGGTGTAATATATCCACGCTGCTCTTTGTTTAGTATTAATAAAACTGTTTTATATACTGTATCTACGTTTATTGCCATTTTTATTTTTTATTATAATATAACCGGCCACAATTAGCGACCGGCTTATATTAATTATTACATGTTAATTCATGTTTTTCTCTATTGATCTAAAAACTTCTACACCTTCGTCTGTCTTAAAATAAGAAGCCATAGCTGAATAAGGGTTTTCGTCAAAAGGTACTGTCATAAGTTTTCTACCATTTGATCCCCAGTTAAACGTTCTTTGGTCTTGAGATAAAACTATAATACCTAATTCAGAAGCTGTAATAGCTACGTTTCTAAGTTGTACATTTTCATCATTAGCTAATTCTAAGAATAAAGATGGATTGTTTCTAGCAAACAATAATAAATCTCTTCTAAGCTCCTTAGAACTCATGCTAGATACCTTAGAACCTAACTCAACTCTTAATATAGCTTCGCATTGATCTACATCCATTTCACGAGCAGCATTTAAAGCATCTATTTGAAGATCTAAAACATCTAATTCGTCTTCAGCTTTTTCAACCGCGCTAAACTCTTCGTATAACTTATTTTTAAGTGGGTGATAAAGAGATAATAGTTTTTGTAAATTTTGTTTTTCTTTTGGAACAGTTAAAACACCGTCCATGAACCTAATGTGACCCATTGTGCATTCTCCTTTTTGTTCATCTACTAGTGGAGAAGATTGGTTTGTAGCATATCTTATCTCTCTTTGTTTTCCAGACTTTTTATCAAAATACAATAAAGCATGTTTTCTAGTGTGTCTTCCTGGTATTGTAAGAGTTAAAGGGCTTTTATCTCCTTTTAGATAGTATATTCTATCTTTTGTTTCCCATTCAGGTTTAATTTCTTTTTTAATTGAAGTTGTTGTAACAACTTTTTCTTCTTGAGGAGCAACCTCAACTTTTTTTGCTGGAGCTTTTTTAGTAGCCATAATATGATATAATTTAATAATTTGAAAAGTGTGACAATAGCCTTAGTATATATATAGTAAGGGGCTAATGTCATATAAGAGTAATGATTACCCCCGTAGTTTCAACGAGGGTAAAAATTACATTAATTTACTTTTGAATCCTTAGATTCCTTTGAATAATACAAAGTTGTTAGCAGCTTGAGTTACTAAACATCTTTCTGATAAGAAGTTAACTTGCATTGCATCTAAATCAGAAGTTGCAGCACCACCAGCAGAACCAGTTAACCAAGATTTCATACGTCTATCATCAGATGCAGACGCTCTATATCTTACGTGTAAGAAAGGTCTTCTAATGTTAGTTCCTAAAATTTGGTCATATACTGTAGATGTTCCAGCAGGTATTAATACACCTTCAACAGAACTGATACCATTAATTCCACCACGAGTAGAAGCATCGTTTAAGTATTTCCAGTCAGTCTTATAGAAGTCATAAGAACCTCTTCTGAATCCAGAGAAACCTAAGTTAAGAGCCATTTCTTCAGAGTTTTCGAATAAACCAAAAGCAGTACCACCAGCGAATCCACCAGAGATAGCAGCTAGCATATCGTCAAAATCTAAAGAAGTTTGTCTTTGTAAAAACAACATGTTCTCTTCAATAGCTCCTTGAGTATCTAAGTTTTTCAAGATAGCATCAAATTCGTCAAGACCAGCAGCAGCAGTAAATCCTACTTCTACGTTTCCACGAGATTGAATAGCAGAGAATAAACCTTGAGTACCAGGTAATCCAGCTGAAGCGTTAACACCTGCTGCGATTTGGTTGTACTCACCTTCTACCATACTCATTTCTAAGTAGTCTTCAAAACGTAATCTTGTTTCAGATTCAGCTTTTAAGTACCATAGGTATCCAGATGTTCCGTCTTCAGTTGCAACTTCTACCCATCCAATTTGAGCCATATCAGATCCAGAAACTTGGTACTGACTTCTGATGATCACAGGAGAGTTAGAAAATTGAGTTAATTGAGGATCTACACTAAGACGAGCAGCTGAATTACCAGCTCCTGCACCTAAGCTACTTCCTTTTGTATAAGCAGAACCATATACAAATACTTTTAAACTTGGTATTGCACCAACAGCGGTAGCTCCAGCTACAAATCCAGTAACTAAACCAGCACCATTAAAAGGAGCAACAGTAAAGTTACCACCAGCACCAGCAACAGTAGCTGTTACGATTGCTTTTACTTCAACACCAGTTGTAGGGTTTAAAAGAACTACAGTATCATTTATAGAAACAACGTTATTAACGTTACCCGCTACAGTAATTACGTTAGTTGTACCAACGTTAGCTCCAATACCAATTCCCTGGTAAGAGATATGCAATCTGTTTTGCTCAGACCAAATTACTTGATCAGAAGTCATTGGCATTTCAGCGCCAACCATTTTTAAGAATCCAGATAACGTTCTGTTTCCATAACGCTCTACTTCTTGTTCGTAAATTTCAGGTAAATATTGTTGTGCGAAAGTTGCACCACCTGCACCAGCTGCATTAAACTGTAAATAGTTTGAAGCTAGTAATTGTTGTGTTTGAGATGGCACTAAACCACCAAACTGAGGAGTTAAACTCATAATTTTTGTTTTTTTTAGTTAAACTTTTTTGTTTTTATTCTTAATTTTGAAGAATCAAGACCGCTAATAGATTTAACTTTTAAACCATTTATAAATTCACTACCGTTTACCGCAGTTCTCGGTGTGTCTGTAATGTTCTTAGATTTGTTGACAACGTCTCGAACCGCGTCAGCTTTTCCTTGTTCATAAAAATGATTTACAATACTATCTGCATTAGCAGCAATATAAAGAGCTTTGTGATAACCTTTTGTATCTGTTACATCACCTTTGTCGTTAAGGAACTTCCCTACGAAATTATTAATGTTAGATTGGTCTTCTGCAACTTTACTAGGATTTTGAACTCCATACCTAAACTTTTTACCACTAACATCGAAATCAAAACCTTTGAAATCGTTAGCGAAATAGTCTTTAGTTTGAGACGTGAAATCTTCGTGCTGTTTAGCAACTTTATTTTGATCTTCTTTGTATCGGTTGAAAAAGTCAGTAGCTTTTTGTTGGTCTTGAGTTACGCCTGGTCTCAACTTGATCTCGTCGTAATATTTACTCTTTGTTTCCTCTAAAAAGTTTTTAGCTTTCTCAACTTCTTCTTTAAACGCAATTTTTTTCTTGCGTATATCTTTGTCATCATCTAGATCTTCGTCATATTCATAGTCTTCTAGTACTACGTCTATATCTTGTGAATCTAGATATGGTTTTGTTTTTTTATAATATTCTTTAAGTAAAGAAGTTTCATCTATAGCAGAGTAGTCAGCATTTAATCTAACATAGTCTTCTACAGTACCTCCAGTATCTTCCATGAAGTTAACAAGTTTTTCGATGTTTTCAGGTAGTTTTTTACCTAAAACTTTTTCATCTCTTAAAGCTTCTTTTACTTCTTTAGTAACTTCTTTAACTTCTTCGGTTTCTTCTTCTGTTATTTCTTGCAGCTGCGTGAACTCGGAAGTATCATTTGAAGAGGTGACTTCGTCTCCTGATCCCACTTCTTGCAATCCCACTTTGGGCTGTTCTGTGCGTAGCACGCTTTCCTCTGGGCTTTCGTTTTGAATGGCATTTTCTTCTTCTTGTTTTGGAATAACTACTTTAGTTACAGTATCAGGCGCATCTATCAAAGGCTCCTTAATATTAACTTTAGTAATTTCTTGATCTTTTTTAGCTAATTGCTTAGGTTTCTTTGCCTTACCTTTAAGGCTAAATTCACCTTCCTGCTTAGCAGGTTCATTTGTTTTTACTTCTGACATAATATGATATAATTAAATAATTAAATACAGCTTTATCTAGGTCCAAAACCTTCTAAACCAAAACCACCTAAAACGTCATTACCTGAAGATTCAAAATTCTGAGGTAATCCTTCTGTTTGTCTTTGATTTATTAATTCTGATTGCTGTGTTCCCTGTAGTTTTATTCTTTGATCTTTCCTATCTTCTATCTCTTGCTCTCTTTGATTTTGTGTATTCATTTGAGCTTGAGCTAATTGTATGTTATAATTAAACTCTTCAGCCATAAGCTCTCTTTTTATTTGAGCTTCAGTTTGCATTCTCTGTATTTCAAACTGAGACTTAGCTTGTTCTACATTAACTTTTTCAGAAGTAAGAGCTTGTTGTTTTTGAACCTCAAACATAGCAGCTTTTTCAGCAGCCTCAGAATTCGCTTGAGCTTGTGCTTGTATATTTTGCTGTTGTTGTTGTTGCTCTCTTTTTATTTTCTGAGTTTGTCTAAGTTTTAAAAACTGGTTAGCTACTTTAATATTTCTTATTTGTCTAATGTCAATAGCATCTGACAAAGCTATAGCACCTGTTTGTAAAGCCATTTGAATATTCTGTTCTAGTAAAGCTTTTTCATCTTCTTCAGGTTCTAACTGTAAAAAGATACCAAAGTCATGAAGCTGTAAATCCATAAACTCTTCTAATGTTTTAGTATTAAAAGTGCTTATAGAATTTATTAATGAGTTTTCAGTTAAAGGGTTTTTTATTAAATCAGCAACTTTAAGACTTATGTTTTCACACACTCTTAAAGTAACAAACAATAAAGAATCTAATAGGTGTCTTGTAGCTGTATTAGAAGCGTTTGCTGCTAATTTCTGAACCCCAACTAAAGCATCTTTATCTGGTTGACTACCATCTCTAGCTTCGTTTAATCCAGTTACGTCTCTTATCATTTGTAGGTAATATTGATACGTACCTATTAAACTTTGTATTTTAGCTTGTCCAGAAGATGTTGATAATTCTTGTATAGGTACTTTCCCAGGATTTAAACCACCTTCTTGATTAAGTGATCTACCTACTATAGAACCAGTTTGAAAATACATATTAAGAGCTTCTGCTGGATTATAATTTGTACCGTTACCTAAATCAACTTCAGCTAAACCATCCATATCTAAGAATACACCATCAGGAACTATTCTAGACATAACTTGTTGCAGTTTTAAATGTGTTAACTGAATCATATCAGCAAAACCAGTTATCTTACTAACAAGAGACTCTATACGTCCTTTATACATCTTAGGTGCACTAATACAGTAGTTCATTTCTACTTTAGTAGTATCAGCATTTGGCCTAGTCATGTTTTCAGCCATTTTCCACTCTAGCATTAGATTAGTACCTAACACTTTAGCGCCAGTGTATAACACTTCTATACTTCTAGAAACTCTTTCAAAATTATCATTTTCTGGAGGATTAAAAGAATCTGTTTTTTCTAAAGCTTTTTCTAAGCCTTGTTCTGTTCTTTTGATTTTAAAAACTTGGTTCATATAGGTTTTATACTCAAAGTACATTACTTGAACCGTGTTTTCATCGTAATTACCCCAACCTGTAACGTATTGAGAATTACCTGGAGTTTTTTGTATTCTTTCTAACTCTTCGTTTGAAAGGTTTGGAAACTGCTTTTTTAATTCAGGTATTGTTACAGCTTTTACTTCTCCTACATAATATATGTCTTCAAAGTTTGGATCTTCTGTATAAGAGTAAACCATATAAGCTGGATCAACGTAATCTACAACTATACCTTGTGATTTATCAAACCTAGTTTTAGTAGCTCCTATACCTATAACGGTTAAGTCTTGAGCTATTCTTTTCTTTGTTTCATCAAATTTATTACCTGCTAGAACGTTATTTATAACTTCTTCCTCAGCTACTTCTACGTTTTGCTTATAAGTCATCTGCATGTGTAGATCAAGCTCTTCATCGCTTTCGGGTAGATCTTCCATATTTTGAGTTCTAGAAAAATCCATACCTAAGTTTTCTTGTAAGTTAACAAGAGCTTTTTTGGTATTCATATCCTGCTCTATAGCTTGTGCATAGTCTGTTCTGTTTTTTACAGAAAAAGGATCTTGAGCGTAAGCTGTTATATCGTATGATTTATTAGACAATCCATTAGCAACTATGTCTACAAACTTAGATATAATAGGAACAGGTGTCCAGTCTAAGTTCAAGTATGATAAATCACCATTTATAGATAATTCATTTTTATACTTTTGAACACTTTGCTCTCCTCTAGCATATAATCTTAATTGATGAAAATTACTATAATACTTAGCATATCTGTTTCCGGATCTTCCTCCTTGAAACCACTCTTGCTCTATGGCTCTACCCACTTGTATACCGTAATCTAGACTTGCTTTTTCTTCATCGCTAACTACTTGACTAGGGAATGAACTATAAGTATTAGTTTGTATCTTCATTTATTTAATCATTTTTGATGACGCGCCTGTGTTGTCATATTTTTTTATACCTAAGTTTATACTTTTATATTCTTTTTTAGCTGTTGGTGTGTATCTATTCTTGTTACATGCCATTAAAGCTAAACCAGAACTTATGGAAGCATCATGTTTTGTTCTGTTATTTATATTAAATTTAGCCCAATCTTCTAAGGTTCTTTGAAAGTACATGTCTCCATAACCTCCTTCAGTTTTACCAATGTTTGTATCTACATATGTTTCTATAGCAGAAGCGTGAGCTTGTTTTATGTCTTCACTAGAGTTAGGTATTCCACCTATTTCTTTTTCAGTTACTGATAATTTGTTCCAAACCTTATCTGGTCTATTCATAGAGTAACCTCTATAACCTCTTCTTCTGAAATAATATAATAATCTAGGCTTGTTGTTTTCACAAAGTAAAGGCATACCGTAAAATATACATGCCATTAATACATCTTCAAAAAACATCTCAGCTGTTTGTGGTCTAGCAATATATTCTAAAAAGAAATGATTAGGAGGTATGTCCTCCATACTAAATTTTGTTAAACCGTGTAAAGCTCCATTAGAACCTCTACCATCAACTGTACCTGATATATCATAACTATCACAACCAAACGCTCCACAGTGATCATTACCTGGATACTTAGTATTACCTTTAATTATTACACGATTCTGAAGATTCGTAGGTGGAACCCAAGTTATATTAAATCTACCGTCTTTATTAGGCATAAATAAAACCTTAGAATCTTTAACACCATTCTCCCATTGAAAACTACCTTTAGTTACTACAGAGGTGTTTCTTAAGTCTTCATTGTAATCTATTTGCTCGTATATTTTTGTAAGATTAAAAAGCGATTGCTTTGTTTCATCTCTAAAAGCGTGCTGCTCTGTTCTTGGAAATTGACGATAGTATTCGTTTAAACCATCTTGATCGTTTTTTAAACCATCTACTTCGTTTTGCCAATACTCTATTACTCCTTGATCTATTGGATCACCCTGTGGTCCTTTTATTTCTTTACCTGGAGTGTTGAATACAGGAAATCCATAAGAATCAATGTATCCTTCGTAGTTCCATTCCATAGGTATGAACAAACTATAGAGTCCTGAACGAGTCTGCCCATTGGCGTTTCTTTCGTTAATATTTGAATCATAGTATAATTTTTTAAAATTTTCACCACCCTTGTCTAGAGCGTTTGATGTTGAGCCCATCATACATTTACCTATAATTCTAGAACCTAATCTTAAACAAGTTTTAGTTACCCTCCAGTTGTTTAATATATTTGTAGGTCTTTCCCACTTTCCACTTTCATCGTGTACTAGTAGTTTTAATTTTTCCCCGTCATACGAGTTGTCTCCTGTGTTTTTCCAGTCAATTGTTGTGTCGAGCCCCGATATTTCTTGTAACTTTTCGTTGGTATCAAGTTTCTTTCGTGTAAACTTCGACGCTGGTACTCTATACGCGAGTTCTGTTTTTGGCCTGTCCATACCGTCTTGTATCGGTTTGAAAAAGAAAGGGTAGTTGATCGATATTGGTACAACTTTGTCTGTAAACATTTTCTTCGCATCAGGCCCAGATTTTGATAATATACCAAACCTTGAATCTGTTGATATTGTTGCCTGGTTAACTGTTTCTCCAGATGCCATAAACGAGAATCCAGAACGTCTGTTTTTAAGATAACACATACCGTATGATCTGACGTCTGCTTTACAAGCTTCCCAGAATAAGTAGAATAATCTGTTTGACTCCCTAAAATCTGGCTGCCCAACATCAATCTTGGACCACTGCAGGTACATGTAGTTAGTACCAGTAATATAAGTAGGAACGTCTTTATTATTAAACCACATTCCTTCATCTCTTCTTTTAAACTCTGTATCGATATAGTCATACCATTCTTCTTTAAAGTTAGTAGGGTAATCATCCCAATCAAAAACAGATTTTATTTTTTTTAGCTCTTTAGGGTATTGAGTATGCTGCCACTTGTTTAATTCAAAAGAAACAACATTCTCTTGTTTTGGTAAAGCTATATTTAAACCTTGTATATTGTAAATTTCACCTATTTGACCAGTCTTACTTATAACAACAACGTCATATTCTTTGTTATAACCATACTCCCATTTTTTGTATTTGTTTAATCTATTTACAATTTTGGGTTTTATGTGGTGTTTTAAGACGCTATATAGAGTTTGCTCGTACATTACTTAGATCTTCCTTCAGCAAAACCTCTAAAAGACTTTTCTTGTTTAACTTCTTCTTTTTTAGGATCAAGCATATTCTCTTCTTCTTCAATACGATTAAGAATTTCAAAAGCATCGAATATAGCTAGCTTCTTAGTAGCTGCAGCGTTTTTAAGTTTATCAGCAGATAAATCATCATCAGAATCAACAATAGCTTCCTTAGCTACTTTAATTAACTCTTCAACTGCTTTCTGCCCAGCTAGGATTATATTCTTCTTGGTTTCCTTTGTGTTCATATTTAATTACAATATCATTAGATTTCATACAATAAACTCTTTGCTTGTCTATAATAAAATCCCATTCACTGTTAGGTGTAAAACCTAATACATCTCCTGGGATTATTTTAAGAGCTTCTAAGGACTTATTTCCGTATTTTAGTATACCAATAAGTTTTTGTTCTTTTTCTAGCTCTAAAGAGTTATTATTCTTTAAAGGCATTACAAAACATCTGTCCCCAAATGATTTCCAATTGCCTGTATTTTTATACAAATATATTTGATCTATAGCGCAAAAATATAATCCATCTTCAAAATAAGATCTACTATTTTTTTTAACACCTTTCATGTCGTAGAATACTCTAAAAACATTGTGATGAACTACTATTATATCTCCTTTTTTTATATCTGTTTTAAAAGCTTTAGGAGTTTCAACAACTACAGCCATATTATTGACTGATTTAAAGCTTTCTATTTTCGTGTTCAAGACTAAGGTCTTATCACCAAGTTTTATTTCATTTTCATATCTATCACCTAATGGCTTAATTATGAAATCGTATAAACTTTTCATCTAATATTCTAAATCGTATTCAACGGATATAGCCATGTTAGAATTAAATTTCTTCCATGGCATTATCTCATCTCCTTTTTTTATGAATATACTATAAGAGTTTGATTCTTGATTGTGTAAGATTGCTGATATTGTGTGTCCTCCATAAACTTGTTGACTTACAGCATAATGCATTGCATCGTTTTTGTAATCAGAACCAATACTTATTTTTCTTATAACATTAGACATCTTCAGGTTTATTTTCTTTTTCAATAAAAGTATATGAACCATCTTCTAAATTAATGCTAATAGCACCGTATTTTTCTTCTAGATCATTTTTGCTTTTTTCTATATCTGAATTAAACTCAGACAATTGATGTAACGTTGAATGCTTTTGAGCTTCTAGGTAACCAATATTTGATAATAAATCGTTAACAGTTTTTTGTTTTTCTTTAATACTTGTTAATTCTTCTGTTGTAATCTTTTGTTCTTTTGACATTGTATTTAATTTAATTGTTTTCATACTATGATAGTCACATAGTGTATCGTTTAATTACTTATTTAGTCTTCCTGAAAAGGATTAATCCCATTTTCTAACAACACTTCCAGCCATTCAGCTTCATTTGTAAAATAATCCATTTCATCCCAAGGCGAAATCATGCATTGAGTTGTCGCTACCATACCAAAAGCCTTTATATTTTCCCTATTGTTATCCCAAGCTATAAACCAAGTATCTACTGTTGGGTAATTTAATTTTGATGTTTTTATCATTTTGTATATTTTAAATTGACCCTCCATCTGTTATATTCCAATTAAACACTGCTCCTAAAGAAGCTCTAGCTGCTGCCGCTGCTCCACCTGCTGTATATTGTGAATTACCAAAATATGCAGTAGGAGTTTGAGTGTAAGTTCCTCCTCCGTTTACAAAGTCTACTAAGGTATTATTCCATCCAATTAATAGCGCATCATAGTTTGCTGTTGAAAAGACTCCAACTGTTTTAAAGTTACCAAAGGTTGTTACTTTTGAAATATTCCAACTTTCTAAATTTTGGTCAAAAAGATTGGTAGTACTAAACATTTGAGTCATATTAGTCACATTACTCACATCCCAAGCACCAATATCTTGATTAAATGCTCTTGCTTGTTGAAACATACTTACTACAGTAGTAAGACTACTAACATCCCAAGAAGAACAATCAGAGTTAAATGATTCAGCACTTCTAAACATACCATTCATATTAGTTACAGTACTTGTATCCCAATTTGATGTTTTACCAGTAAAAATATCACAGTCTCTAAAAGTATTGCTCATATTACCAACACTACTTAAATTAGGAGCATCCGTGTAATTTCCAACTAAATTACTACAACCTCTAAAAGAAGCAGAGAAAGAACCCCAAACAATATTCCCCCATTGCTTGATATCTACTATTTTTAGTTTATCTCCACCGTTATTAAATTTTATTTGAGGAAATGTTCCACTTATAGAAACATCATAATCTCCAGCAGTAGCAAATGTTATTGTAGCGTTTCCAGTTATATTTGTAAAGGTTCGACCATCACTTGTTTTAACAGTATAATTATAACTACCAGTCCCAATCGGTATAGTTATAGTTTCTCCATCTACTGATGTTGTCCAAGTAGTTATAAAAGATGTTCCATCTAATCCAGATCCTGAACTTAACACTCCGCTAGGTATACCAATACCCATACTGATACCCATAGCCATATTACCTAGCTGATATTAATTGTTGAACAGTAGTTCCTGTTGCTAAAACATAATCTACAGTTACTGGTAAAAAACCACCAGTTCCTAAACCTTTAAAAGTTACAGCGTCGCCAGCTACTGGAAGAGCGTTTACTACATTTATAGTGAATTCACCAGCTGTACCTCCTGATACAGTTACTATATCACCCTGTCTGTAGCCAGTACCAGCAGCTACAATAGTTGCCGCTGTTATTGCACCACCTACGACTGTTGTAGTTAAAGTAAGACCAGTACCTAAACCGCTAGCCGAAGTAGTTGCTTGACCTACGCCAGCTGTATAACCGCTACCTCCAGATCCTAATGTAATAGTAGATACTACGCCTTGAACACCTACAGTTCCACCAGGTATAACCTTTAGGTCTTTTCCAGCAGTTGTATTGTCTCCAATGTATATAACAGCACCGTTTAAAAAAGTAGTGCTGTTTATATCATTACTAGGTGTACAAACCTTTACATCATTTGTAGCAAAATCAGGTTGATTTCCGAATTGTCCCATTTTTATTTATTTATTTGTTTATTGTTTTTTTGATTTCTCCCAAGTTCTACCTACAAAGTAAGCGCCATACACTGTAATAAGTAATGACTGAAATATTGGTATGTATTCTTTTGTTATCTTAAATTCCCCTATGTTTCCGTCTGTGAAAACTAACAAGCTAAATATAAATGTTAAAAACACTAAAACTAAAGGTCTAATATTTTTAGCTAACCAGCTATCGGAAGCCATATCTGCTTTCCATCTATCTGTAACCTGTTGTTGAGCTTCGCTATCTGCTTTTTCTAATATCTCTTGTATTAGCCTCTGCGCTTCTAGTTTTTCTTCTTTAGTTGTAGTAAGCTTATCGATAACGTTGCCTACTTCTTTAATAACGCCACCTGTTAACCATTGGAATATTTTTTTCATTAAATCACTGGTTTACCTGGAGTGTACATGAATGAACCTCCTCCTTTTCTAACAGTGTATGAACCTAGATTGTTTGCTCTTTTTTCAACTGTAGATTTTGGAAACTTAGCTTTAACTATTTCAAATTGCTCGTCAAAACCTCTAACTTGAGCTTCTGCTTTTGTTATTTTTTTCTTAGGTTTTTTTGGATCTGGATCAACTTGCAATAAAGCTGAATCTAATCCTCTACCTGTTTTAGCCATTGGAGACCTTCCTGCTGTTTGTTTGTATGCCATTGTTTTGTTTTTTTGTTTATGATTTTTTGTTTATGATTTTTTGTAAGCCTCAGCCTCCCAAGGTAAATTTTTAGCACCTTCTTTCATCTGTGCTCTGGAATACTTTTTACCTTTCCAGTAGACGTTTTTATCGTCGTAGTCTAAATCACCACGCTCCATTTGGTCTAGATGTATTTTTTCGTGCTTTATAACACTTTCTTTTTTTGATGGATCTAAGTCTTTATTAAGTAAGATAGAACCGTTGTTGTTAGCTTTACCTAAAACACCGTCTTCCATATCTACACTGTAAATAGGAGTACTATCGTAATTATAAGGTGGTGTGTTTAGTTTAAAAGCCATATTTGTTTTTTAAAAAAAATCCTACGGGATTTTACGCCCGTAAGATTAATTAATTTTAACCATTAACTAAAAGCAATAGCAGTGTAATTTACATGTACAGCTTGAGTTGTTATTAATTGTCTACCAGAAGTAGCAGGAGCTACAATTTGAGCAGTATTCAATGGAGCACCTAAAGTAGATACAATACCACCTGGATTAGCAGTTAAAGCAGAATTAAAAGCTTTTAATACATCTCCAGCAGTTAAAGCAGCAGTGTGCGTTACTTGAATAGTGTCAAATGCAGCAGCAGCGTTTAAGAAGATTCTTGTAGTTGTGGTTGGATTAGCTCCAGGTCCAGCAACGTCTCCAGGTACTACAGATACTATTTGGTCAATTGATACTAATTGTTCTGGTGTATTAGCCACTCCAGTTAGTGGGATCTTTAAAAATTTAGCCATTTTTGTTAGTGTTTAAGTTAGTGTTAGTGTTTATGTTTGGCTTGAGTTTTATCACAGGTCTCTACTGTTAAAATATTTACATTCTACTCTTAGAGTGCTTAGACATAAAAGAACCACCAGCTCGTGAATCAATTGGATTGTCACTTAGTAAGTTTTTCTTTTCTTGTTTATTAGATTCATAACCTTTGTTTTGATTATACAAAGGAGATTTTTTCATCATAATACCTGATTCTCCAGCTGCTACTTCTAATTCTTTTTTCTTTTCGTATTTAGCTGCTTTTTTATCTCCGCTTTTATAGTCAGCGATAGCGTTTCTAGCGTAGTCTTGTTCTACTTTTTGTTTTGATTTTTTTAAAGGTGACTTTTTCATTTTTATTTATATTTATTTATTATTTAACATTTCCATCTTCTACGCGCTGCTAATCCTCTTTCACCCTTCCATCCTTTGGATCTAGCGCAAAAAGATTTTCTTCTTTTAGCGTCTTTACTACCTGGTTTAACATCACCAGTTACAGCTGTTTTAAGTTTACTACCTGGGTTTTCTTTTTTATACTTTTTAACCCCAGCGGAAGTCATACCAGCTCCTTCTTTAGTAGATAAAAAGTTTCTACCTTTTCCTTTAGTTGTTTTACGAACTCTTAAGAAAGGTGATGAGTCTGGTTGAGTGTAAGGCATTTTATTTTTTTTTGCTATTAAACCATCTATCTAACGTGTAGCCTATACTAACTAAAAGTAAAACAATTTTTAAACCTAATTCTATAGTAGAAAAAGTAGCAACGCTTAATGTCATTGCATTGAAAAACCATATTTTTAAATCTTGCATATTGCCTAACATTTTATAGACCTTGAGCAATTTTAGTAATAGGTAGTCCTTTCGACTTCCCACAACCACAAGGCGCTTTAGATATTTGCATACCATTTATACCTGAACTAGATCCTTTGCCCATTGGAAAACCTGTAACGTCTAGTGGTCCATCCCATATTGCGTTTTCACCAACTTGACCTTTTGCTTTATCTTTCATAATAATTTATTTTTTAAATTGTTTAAAATCTTCCTTTTGAACTCCAGGCTCACCGTTGTACATTGGATCTAACTGATAGAAAGGTGGATTAGCTAATGACGTTTGTCTTTGTGTCTCGTTTCCAAATATAGAATTAGCAGATGCTTGTACATTGTCATTAAATAAAGGCTTAGCCATACCTAATTGATTACCAGCTTTAGGTGGTGTCAGTGTGTACTGAGGTTCTTGATCAACCATTTCGTTGTTTGGTTGTGGAGTATTTTGATTTATCATATTATCTGTTTTTATCTTTGTTTACGTAACTTATAGCTTTAGTTAAAACCTTATCTGTGTAAGACTCACCTTTAACTAACTTATTGCTTCTACCATTCATTGAAATATCTTCTTCGCCTAGCATTATCTTATACATTTTGTTTATAAGATGCTTGCATTTAAAAGACACTTTGTATATGTGGTATTTTTGAGTTGTATGATTTCTTTTTCTCCAAACAACTATCCAACCTTCTTTAAGAAGCCTGTTCCATCTTCTATTGTCCCAGCTATAAGAATAAGTACCTTCTATAAAATCATTTTTAGTAAAATACTCTATGCAATCAAAATAAATTAATAGCTCTAAATCAGAATCATTTAAGTCATTGTTTTTACAAGCCCATTTACGTATTATGCGATAATGTTTTAACAAGTTCATATCTTTTATATCCCTTGCTTCTAGCCTTCTCATAAAACAACAACTATATCTTGTAGCTTTATAACGTGGTAAATATCTTTTTCAAATTCTATTTTATGACCAGCATGTCTATCAAAGTATATATTACTACCTTCTTTTAAACCCGCGGCCTCTGCTTCTTCACCAACCGAAACTATAGTTGCTTTAGTGTACCTAATATCTTCTCTCTGGTTCTGAGCAAGAAGTAAACCACCCTTTGTTTTGGTGGTCCCTTCTTTTTCTTTGTTTATAATTATATTTCTACCTATTGCTTTCATCTATTCTCAAGTTGTTTATTACACAATCTGTTGACAAAATAGTAGTAGCTACTGAAGCCGCGTTTCTTAGTGCGCTCTTTGTAACTAGCAAAGGATCTATAATACCAGCTTTAATCATATTAATAGTTTTACCATTAACTACATTTAAGCCGACTCCTTTAGTTTTAGGTGATTCGTAACCTTTTATACCAGCATTATCTAATATTGTCTTAAAAGGTGCTCTAATAGCCTCTAGAAGAACACTCTCGCCCTCTGACCTACTTGTTATTCTGTCAGAAGCATTTAGTAGAGCAATTCCACCACCTGGAACAATACCTTCTTTAATAGCCGCTTTAGTAGCGCAGATAGCATCTTCAACTCTATCAGTTTTTTCTTTTAATTCAATTGCAGAGTTAGCCCCTATTTTAACTATAGCTATTTTAGCTGATAACATTGCTAACCTTCTTTCAAGTTGAATCACCTCATGTGATTGATTTGATTCTGTTAATTTAGTCTTAATATCTTCTATAATATCTTTAACTTCATCACTAGAGTCTTTTACTTGTAAAACTGTCTCGCTATGAGATGTAACACTTTTTAAACATGTTCCTAAATGTTCTATCTGGATCATATCCATATCGTCACCTAAGTCTTCGTTTATAATTGTAGCGCCTGTTAACAAAGCTAGATCATCTAAAACTTCTTTCTTGCTAATACCATAAGTAGGTGCATCTACAACGTTTACTTTTATGTTACCCTTATTCTTATTCATAGCTAAAGCAGATAAAACACCTTGATCTAAATCGCCTATAATAAGCAAAGGTTTATTGTTTTTTATTACGTACTCTAGCACTGATTGTATTTGTCTAATTGTATCTATTGGAGATTCTACTAGCAAGACTAATGGATTATCTAATTCAGCTGTTTTTAGCTGTTGATTAGTAATGAAATGCGAGTTAGTTATTCCTTTATCATACTGAACACCATCTACAATTTCTACCTCTGTTTCTCCGTCAGCCGAAGTTTCCATCATCACTACACCTGTATTGTTAACAGCTCTAAAAGCATTTGCTATAATTTTACCAAGCTCCGGATCGTTATTAGTTGATATAGTAGCTATCTGGTCTATCATATCTCCTTCAACGCTTACTGAAATTGATTTTAAATATTTAACAACTTTTTCCGTGGCAGAGTTTATGCCATTTTTTAATTCTCTAGAATTTTGTTTACCTATAACCTTATAAGCTTCTTGCAGTATAGCGTGAGCTAACACTGTTGCAGTTGTGGTACCATCACCAGCTTCTCTAACTGTTTTTCTAGCAGCTTCTTTAAGTAGAGTTGCACCCATGTTTTCTACAGGATCTCTAAGTATTATTGAATCAGCTACAGTTACACCATCTTTTGTTATAATAGGATTACCGGTTTGGTCTTCTAGCATGACGCATTTACCACTAGCGCCTAGAGTAGAACTAACTGCTTTAGTCAGTTTGTTTATACCTCTTAATACATTGTCCCTAGCTTCGTCTCCGAAGTTAAGGTTCTTAACAATTGCATCCATTTTGTATTTTATTTAATTAGATTATATTTAAGTCTTATAACTTACCGTTATTATTACACGTTTAGTAGATAAGTTACTATAGGAAATACAATAGGTATTGCAGAGGCTATAAAATCCCACCATTCAGGTGTTCCTAAATCCATTATCCAATCGTAAACTATTTCTTTAAGACCAACTAAAATAATACCTAAAACACCACCGGCTATAAACATGAAGTTTAGACTAGCTAGTATATCTATAAGATACCCAAAAATCATTAAAGGATAGCCTACAAACATACCAAGTAAAACGTGGTCTTTTTTATCTTTAGCAATGTTATTAATTATTTTCTTTATCATTTTGTTTTTTAATATTATTATTTATTTTGATATCTTTATAACTAGATAACCGTAATCTGATAAACAATTAACATTTATTGTTAACTTGTTAGTAATTACTTGTGAGTTACATGTTATATTTCTGCTTTCATTTACCTCAAACGTCCTACCTATAAAATCAATAGGCATGTCGAATTGAAAAACGCCAGATGCATTATGATAGTCTATAAAATAAAAATCATCATTTTTTGTTCTAACTAAATAGTTAGCAGTTGCACTATTTTGAGGTACAAATACATTTCTATAAGCTATATAAGAATAAGCATCTCCTAATGAACTTGTATGATTGCCAATATCTAATAACCTTGGATACATCTTATTACTACCTCCTTTTCTTTGCATAGTCATATCTGTAGTATTAGAACTTCTATTGATACCAGCACTTGCGACTGGCAAGAAACCCATAGCAAACCCTTTAGTTCCATCACTTGATAATTGCATCCACCTATCACTAGGAATAGATGAGCTATCTAACTTACTACTATCAAAAGTTATTGTTTCTCCGTCAATTACATTAGAATTTTCTATTAAAGAAAAATTTATATTAGTTGAATCTTGTGTAAACGCAATTGTTTTAGGTATGTAGTATTTAGCTAATGTAGTTACGCTTGTTGCTTGTAGAGCCATAATATCCTCAACAGATATAATATCATTAAAACTATAATCTCCACTTATAGTACAGTTACCATCTACGTCAAAAGAATATGAAATATTGTTATATATTAGAACATCTCCAGTCGGTTTTAAATTAGAACTATAATTTGTTTGATACCAAGTAATAATGTCATCTCTTTTTATTAAGTTATAAGTTTCATTAAATACTACATTGTTTTCGTAATAAAAAGTTCCAGTGTTGGATGTTTCTTTAACTCCATCTATAAGAATATCTAAATTATAATCTGAACTACAAGGAAATGCTTGTTTATATTTATGTGTATCTATAACTATATCATTAGTTGTGGAGCCACCACTAACATAAGATAGTGTAATACTTTCTGGTAAAATATCTCCTAAAGTATCACCAATTACCCATAACTCATCATTTGATTGAATGTCTATCAAAGTGTATTCATTTCCTCCGTAACTATAAACACTTCCAATATCTGAATCTGTCTTTAAATGATTTCCATTTGTGTCAACTTCATAGCCAAAATAAGAGTGATTAGCAAGCAAAGTAGTGCCTAAAACATGACATGGCGCTACATCGTCTGTTGTATTTTCTCTAAAAACAACATCATTAACTTCATCTGTCTTAAAGTTAAAAACTCTTGAACCACTAACTTGAACCTCTTTAAAAGGTTCTATTATTCTTTTTGACACTAACCCCGTGACAGTAGCTTCACTACCTATTCCATTCAATTTTAAATTAGCTATTTTAATAGGAGGTAAAACAGAATTTTTAATTACAATACCACGACCAAATTTCTCCCAAGGTAAAGCAGTAGACCCAACATTAATCATTACATTAGAGTATGTTGTTCCGCTTGGGTAATATAGATTAAAATACATATAATTTGCAGTAAGTGGCTTAGTTACTGTTAAAGGCAATGTACTACTACCTATGTAAGAACCAGTAACAGATGTTGTACCACTATTGTCAACCGAAAAAGCAAAACCAGCTCTATCTCTTTGACCACTTAAGGTAAACTCTTGACCATCTGGATAAGATGAAATATCAATAAAACCACTAAAACCCCAACCACTTGCACTGTTAATATTTCCAGTTGTTGAACTTATGTAAGAACCATCTACAATATTATCAACATTAAATAAGTTATTTAAATCGTAAAAATTTACTATTTGACCTAAACTTGCATCAATAGCAGTTTTAATTCCCTCACTTTCAACAGCATTAGTGCTTCCGGCAGTAGGAGTAGAATCAAAAGTTATGCCTGTTGGTGTAACGATTTGCGTAAACGTAGTTTGATTATTTTCAACCGCTATGGATACTACTTGGTTGCTTAGCGACACTACTTCTCCTCCAAAATTAGTATATGTTCCAGAAGTTGAACAAGAATACAAACCGTCTTGCGTTGGAGCTGTGCTTGTTGGCGTTATTGCTCCTACAAAACCACTGGTGAATAAGGAATCAGCTTCCGTTTTTGTATATATATTGGTATCAATGTATGATGTAGTGTATTTATCGATGTTTGTTATAGCTGAACCGTTACCTGTGATTGTAGAAAAAGTTACACTACTAGTTGTGTCTAGTGCTTGATTAGCTGAACTCTGCAAAGCTCCAGTCCCGTCAATATACTGACTAGTCGCACCAGCACCTGTTATTATTATTGTTCCAGTTGATGTAATCGGTGAGTTAGCTACAGTGAACGCTGAAGGAGCACTTACACCTATAGAGGTTACCGTACCTACTCCTGGCAGTAAGCCTGTGTTTATTAGATCTATAATACTGGATATAGAAGCTGACTTTGTTTTTTTACTTCCGTTTGATATAACTAAAAGATCTGACACTTTAGGTGTTGCCGTAGGGTATGAATATATTATTGCCATGTTTTATCTATGTTGTATTGTTTTATTTATCACTTGTGTTTTTATGTTTATTTACCTCGTAGCTTGGATATAACCCGCTAACCTAACTCCTAGTTGCCCATAACCTTGTGTACTTGGGTGCGGCGTGTTACTTGAATACAATTCTCTAGCGGTTCCAGTAAAGTCTGCAAACGGTTTGATCTCGCTCATATCAAATCCAAATTCACCGTCCAAAGAGCTACCCGTGTCCACAATGTCTAATCCTTGGTTTAAATAACTATCTATATCGAAAGTTTCAAACATGTAATTTCTAGCTTTCCATACGTTTGCCGTATGAAACAAAGGGTTTGCAGAAGTTGAATTATTAGCCGATTCGTTTTGAGTTGTAGGAGTACACATTGCTACTCTAACTGTTTTACCGTTTGCTACACCTGCTGCTAGAATGCTTTGAAAAATTATATCAAAACTAACTTTCCAAGCAGCTAAAAAAGCATCAGTCGGCATACTGTTTCTAAAATCGTTAGTACCTAGTAAAATAGGCACGTAATCAGGCATTGGCACGTTCCATGTTGATAGGTATTTAGTATAGTTAAAGGTAAACCCTAAAGTAGCTTCTGTTATAGTTTCCCATGAAGTTCCATTGTATTTTTGATAAATAGAGCTAGTTCCATTGTACATTACGTCGTTTGCTTGAGGGTTTGACTTGAACCCATTAGAATCAAATCCAATAGCTGTAGCTGTGTCAGTAAATCCATTAATACCGTACCCAGTTGTTCCAGCCTCTACGGCTTCCCAAAAAAGTGTATTTCCATAATACTTATAAGGGTCAACAGGCTGTAAGAAAGGACTATGACTGTCTGTAGCACTACCGGTTAAATCCGTCATATACTTAGAAACTGTCCAACCACCACGGCCTTCAGCTTTTATACTTGATGCCCCGGGTGTACTATATGATTTTCTAATACCTACAAAAGATAGATTAGGGCATAAAGAATCTGTTTTTAAATACCACGCACCGTTATATGTAAAACTGTCTCCAATGACATTTAATATCTTGGTCCCGTTATCCGTAGCGGGATCCCCACTCACAGTTGTCAAAGTGTTAGTTGATTGTTCTGTTAAAGTCACTGCATTGCTTGCTTTTATTGTTAAATTTCCAGCTGAAGCGTTATTTAATCTAAAATATCTTTCAAAGTAAGCCCAATTAGTTCCTGAACCATTTATAGCAAACTGGTAAGGATCCCAGCGTTCAATGTAGTTTTTATGATAAACACTGTTCTCATTGTTTAGTAACACGTGCATTTTCCTTGGTAAAGCTAGTCTTGGAAAAAACGCGAGCGCTGCGGTATCTATGTACTGTGACTTTATAAATATTCCATAAGCAGCGTAAGCAAGTAAAGTAGCGCCTTCATTAAGTTGAAAATAATCCCACTCTGATTTAATAACACTACATCTTATATACCTAGCGTTTGCAGGTGAAGTCATTACCCCTGTTACACCACTATTTATACCGCTTATGTAAACTTTATTTTCATCATACCAAGCTCTTTGGTGATCATAACTAACTATGTATTCAGAGCTACCTAGCACAGGTATAAACCCTGTAGCGTTGTATGATGTATTTGATGCTAAAACCCCAGTGTTATAAGCTACATAAAAATCAATAGCAATTTCCGGGTCATTAATGTTGAATTTATTTGTACCTGCTTGAAAAAAGTTAGTTTTAGCAGGAGAAACCGCTTCGTTTATTATCTTAGCATTAGTTACAGCGTTATTTTGTATCTTAGCACTAGTTACAGCGTTGTCTTGTATATTAGCAGTTGAAATTGAGTTATCTACTATTGATTCGTTATTTACTAAATCTTTTAATTCATTGTATAAATCTGTTGTTAACACCGTTCCAACGTTAGCATAAAAAACAGAACCAGCATTGTTTCCTGAAAACCTAACGTAAGCAACGTTTGAAGCCCAGGTAGCTAAACTGTTTTGGAAAGAAGAGATAAAAACCTTATTCTCATCATAAAATGCACTGTAAGCACCACCACTAACTGTAAAAAGGCTAGATACTATATTTACATCAGCTTGCTTAAAAGGTATAAAGCCAGTTAATTTATAAGAAGAATTAGAGCTAATTACTCCTGTTGAAGATAAAAATGATCCATCTATTATTTCGCTTGGATCAATTAAGTTGCTAGTTCTAGATGCTTTTACATAATCCTTTTTTGTAGCCAATGCTGTTAGGTCTAGTTCATTTGGATCTACTTTTACCGAATAAGGTTCAAACGCTGTTTCAACAGCACCTAGTTGAAATTGAAATTCTGCCCATTCAGTAGATGCTAAAACAGTACATCTTATATAATAAGCACCCGCTGGGCTTGTCGTAGGGTTAGGCCCGCCAGAAGCGGAAAAAGAAATAAATGTTTTGTTTTCATCGTAATAAGCTATGCCATGTCTGTAGCTCATAACATGCTGTGTGCTAGGAGATATTGGAATATAACCAGTTGTATTATATATAGCGTTAGGTGATAAGCCTCCGCTAGAATTAACAAAACTTCCAATAGCTATTTCAGAATCATTTATATTAAATAAATTAGTCCCTACTAATAAATTAGCTTTATAGCGTATGTTCCTGTATATAGCCCTACCTGAAAATAGAGCAGTGCTATTTCGTATTGCGTCAAGCGTTGCAGCAACAGTGTTACCAACCGCTGAAACAACCTGCGTAAACGTGTTTTGAGTTCCGCCAACAGCTATGGAAACAACTTGGTTTGTTAGCGATACTACTTCTCCTCCGAAATTAGTATAAGTACCAGGAGCTGAACAAGAATATAAGCCATTTTGAGTAGGGGCTGGGCTTGATGGTGTTATTGCACTTACAAATCC
>Ga0196903_1000012_pt1 | contig 35596 bp, 56 predicted proteins | sample CB_VirMetaG_2_FD_169097 | JGI IMG/M metagenome (GOLD analysis project Ga0196903, IMG submission 169097) | Freshwater to marine saline gradient viral communities from Chesapeake Bay - CB_1504_2 Viral MetaG (v3) (version 3) | ecosystem: Environmental > Aquatic > Marine > Coastal | place: USA... | reverse complement strand
AACATTCTGTTTAATAGGGGCATATTCAGGCCCGACAATATCATACATTAAACGATATGCGGCTTTTATACTGCTAGCCACTTCAGTTTTTCCGTCACTAGACGATATTAAAAATACAGTTTTCATTATTTATTTTATCCTTTGTTAGCTAGTGTTAAATCGCATACAAAATGCTGTAATAACATACGATCATCAAACGAGCGTATACCCGTTATATAGTCTCTTAATGCTTTAGTTACTTTAGGGCCCGTGCTGTACTCTAGAGCCCGTAATAAAACGGACTCCAGATAATAGTGACCCTGTATAATATCCTGTAGAGCTTTTAAGTCGTGATTGTTCATTTTATTTTATCCTCTTTTTTAGCTTAGGAGCCTGTTTAACGATCCAAACACAAACCGAAAAACAGATAATTGGTGCGCTCAAAATAAGCGCAGTAAATGCTAGTGTTTCTATCATCTTATTTGATCCTTTTAATTAGTTTATTTTTTCATAAAATGCTTTAGTTACTTTACGGATTTATTAACTTAATCTCTAAACCATCGTTTAAATATACAGCCCCTTTTCGAGTATATACATCAATACCTAAAGCCCTTAAACGACTCATAGCGGTTCTAGTGGGCCATTTACGTAGGGTCGTTACATTGGCCCGTGCTGTCTCGGTTTCATAGTCATAGGTCGCAATGTGATGCCCAAACAAATAGATTAGAGCCTCATCATAATTGGCCCGATACTCGACCCCTGTATTGTCTTTAGACCATACACGGTCTTGGCACTCTATTGCTGTCCACATTTGCTCTTCAATTAAACGCATAATTTTATTCCTTGCTTTAGTTTTAAGTTTACTTCGGTTTATTAGATGACACTGCGACTTGCAATGCTATCTAATAAACCCATTTAAAGGGCCTACAATGGCCCTCAGAGCCCTTTAAATGGTTTGGGGTCAATACCCTATAGGGTCATAAGTTTATGCACTCTGGTAGAGTTTATGCGAGGGCCCACTCATAACTTTACCGCGATCCCAAAATGACTCAAAAGCGTCATTATAGTCATCGAAATACTTTGGTATTGAATCCACTTTACTACCGCGAATATAAACCCAAGTGGCATATTTACGAGTGTAGGTATGGATTAAAACGACCCAGATGACCCCATCACAAAATGAACTAGTCATCAGTAAATCAGCACCGTTTAATTTTACATTTTCTGTAATTTTATCGTATGTAGTTTTCATTCGTCTGACTCCATTTCAATAATTCTATAGCCTTCTTCTTGACCTGCTTTAATAACGTAATCTACTAACTGAGTCCAAGTGGTAAACTCTTGAGAGCCCGTGTACATCTGACTAAACTCTTGACCATCTGCCCACTCGCACTCCATGTTAACAGTGGCATATTCTGACATCTCACCATAACAATTTATGTTTTTAATTGTAATCATTTTAATTCACTCCTGATTTTCTTTTATTGCTTCAAATACTGCACGGTCTTGATTGTCTGGGTCTTTTTTCATAAAAGATTCATTAGAGTCATAATACCGCATGATGTGACTCTCACAAAACCACTCTAAACAAGGTATGTTGATGACATAATCTAAACCGCGCGAGTCGTCTTTAAAGTATACGATATAATTTAGTGATTCCGTAATAGGACAAATTGAATCACCAATAATTGCAGCTTCTATTACCTGCTCGCAATCATAAAAACGACCCGTGTTAAAACTAGTATAATTTTTCATTTTAATAGTCCTCTAAAACAAAATTCAATAAACCTTGCTGTATTTCACGAATTCTTAAAATAATATCTTCAGTATTTACCATTTTATCCCCTTTAAATTTAACAGAACTACAATAATATTTTAAATCCTTTAAACCATCTTCTAATAATTTTATCTCGAGCTCTTGTGTTTTTATGGTCTGTTTTGAGAGTGACAATTTTACTTTGTTTCTAAGTTGTTTTTCATCGTATGTAAGCATTTTAATAGTCTCCAAAGGGGCCCAAATGGGCCCGTATAAGGTTTAAAGGTTAAACGGTGGCGTATATGTTGCCCGTCTTAAAAGACTGCGTATAACACTGATTTGAGGGTATAACATCGACTTGTTTAAACTCGCCTATGTCTACCTTAGTATTATCAGAATTAAATAAACGAGCGCCACCATACGCGGTTATTCTTAATACTGCATCCTGATCATATAGATCAAAAGCCAGACGTTTAAGGCTAGTAAAGCCCATGCCAGCATCTCGCAAAGTGATCATGTAGGATTGTTCGCGCTCCCCTTCCCATGACCCCTCACATACCTCATATTTAAATCCCTTCAATTCTAGATAATACTCAAACTCTTTACGGGCCCGATGTAGTTCTAATTGGCTTTTGTTTGGTCGGTCGGTAGACATAATAATTTTAGTCATCTTAATTTACTCTCTTTGGTTTGTTGGTTTATATTATTCAGAATAGAAAACTTTATCTAGCCCATATTGAGCTGCAATTATTGGTAATAGTGGGACTATTGAAAACTTAGCCTCATCATCGAAATTTCGATTAGTATTCTGGGAAATTATAGTCAATAAAATATAACCCTGAAAATCTACAATAAAATATTTATATTGTTTCATAATTTAATACTCTCTTTGGTTGGTTTAACTTTAAAGTGACTCTAATAAGGGGATTTATTAAAGCCACTATAAAGGTAAACAAACTCGCGCTTCTCGTTACACTCCAGCGACCGACTATTAAAGCCGTTACAGCCCACCGATGAGGCTAGACTAGATCCAATCTTCAGGGGCTCTAGATGGGGCGGTTAAATCCCATACAGATAGATTAACAGGTCTGATATTTAAAGAATTCTAAATACGACCCTTACAGACCTAAACGCGACATGAGTATAAAATACTTAATTTAGGTCTATTTCAGACGGGTCTAAATTTAGAGACACGCAATCACCCCTCAAAATAATATTTTACCTATAAAGGGTCTACGTGCGTAGCAATAACCGTGCCAAGTATTAAATTAAATTACATCTAAATTAAATAGACCTAGACCCCTCGATTATTGTATAGGTCTGAGAGCTCGAGAATTGCGATCTGAGGGCTGTTTGCTCAAATAGGGGTCAGTATACCTATTAAAGACGAACGCAATTCCACTGGTTATCCATACAGGTTTTTATCCACAGGTTTACCCACAGAAAACAGATGGTTTATCCACAGGATATACAGGCATTCTATGCAACAACCATGCCAACAATAGACAGACAAACTAGACAATAATCATGCCAATAAAGGGGTCTAAATACGTGGGCCATAGGCTTTTTCTTTTGTCAATTCTGGGTACATTTGTGACCCGTGAGTCAGGCCGTGACTATTGGGCTGGCTTTAGTCACCTTATGACGCACTGGTCAGACCGTGACTATCAGACACACTATGGTCACATTATGACTATTGGGCTGCCTTTGGTCATTCCGTGACTATTCAGCACTCTCTGGTCATATTATGACTCACAGGTCATGGGGGGGCCCCCTGTGGCTAGAGAGTAATAATGTATACAGGCTCATAGGCACATGGGAGGGAAAATGAGGAAATAAGGGAGAGGGGTATAATTAGGAAGTCAAGCATTAAGTGAATATTTAATAGCCCAGAAGTATCATCTCGTAGACCAAATGGACTGTATTGAGGGGGAAGACTAGATTAGACTTGACTTATGATAAGAAATATGTTATAATAGTACATTAGTGTCTTAGGGACGCTTTAGAGTAATACTTTAAGAGTTTACAATAATAATAAATATAATAACCAAACTCCAAAAGTATACGGTAAGTATCACACGGGTCGAGCTATGTCACTAAAGTGATAAATCGCAACTACCTAAAGTGTATGTCTGTAACTATTAGAATCCCCGTTTAGGCGGTCAAGAATCTAGGTCATCTAATGAGTAAATCAACAGAAGAATTAAGTCCTCGTACTGGAAAGAAGAAGACTAAACATAAAGGTAGTCCATTACTCTATAAGGGTATGCCTCCTTTAAATCCAGCAGGAAGACCTAAAGGAAGTGTCGGTAAGTACACCCAACTCTCTAGAGAATTAATGTCTGAGAGAGGGCCTGATATAGTCAATAAAGTAATTGAATTGGCTATGGAAGGAGATACGACTTGCCTGAAGATGTGTCTGGATCGAATACTACCCCCTAAGAGGGATGTTGAAGTTAAACATGAAGGTGGTCAGGCTATCAACATCACTGTAGCTCAGTTAGGTAATCAAGCTCAGGATGCAATAGAACACGTAGGCGGTCAAGTTATAGAACACAGCCTATCTAAGTCTATCGCTAAGAGTAAGAAGGAAGAGGACAAGGCATACGATGCTATCGTAGTGTCTGTTCTAGAAGAAGATGAGTGATATACAGGTAAGTCTGACTCCTGCACAAATGGAGATATTCAACTCACCTGCTCGTTTTAAAGTAGCAGCGTGTGGTAGACGTTTCGGAAAGAGTTACCTTGCAGCGTGGACGTTATTGATTAAAGGTCTAGAGTCACAAAGCAAGGATATATTCTATATAGCCCCTACCTTTCAACAGGCAAAAGACATCTTATGGGGACTGTTGAAAGATTTGGGTAGAGATGTGATAAAGTCTACTCACGAGAATACCGCTACAATAACCCTAATAAATGGTAGGAAGATATACCTGAAGGGTTCGGATAGACCAGATACTCTACGAGGTGTAGGTCTGGCCTATGTAGTGATGGATGAATATGCTTTTATGAAGCCCTCTGTATTTGAACAGATCATCCGACCTACCTTAGCTGACGTTAAAGGTGAAGCTCTATTTATCGGAACACCCGAAGGGCGTAACCATTTCTATGATCTATACGTAACTGCACAAGACGATGACGAGTGGGAAGTATTTAGTTTTAACTCTACTGATAATCCACTGATAGACCCTAAAGAGATAGAAGTAGCTAGAAGGTCTATGTCTTCACAGGCATTCCGTCAGGAGTTTGAGGCTTCATTTGAATCATTCTCAGGTGGTATCTTTAAAGATGAATGGTTTGAAACTTCAAAAGAACCAGACTACGGACACTACATTGTCTCGGTTGACCCTGCTGGCTTTGAACAATCTTCTAAAGATAGAGGTAAGTCTGGATCTAAGCTAGATGAAACTGCAATAGCAATAGTTAAAATCTGTGGTGATACGTGGTGGGTAAAAGACATACTACACGGCAGATGGAACATAAAGAAGACCGCAGAGAATATACTTAACTCTGCCATAGATAACGAAGCATCTACCGTAGGTGTAGAAGCAGGGGCCTTGAAGAATGCAATAATGCCCTATCTAGAAGACCTAATGAGAACACAAGGTCGATGGGTCGTTATCACTGATGTTACTCACGGTGGTAAAAAGAAGACTGACCGTATCACATGGGCCCTACAGGGGCGTATGGAACACAGCAAGATTAAATTTAATTCAGATAGGGATTGGAAGCACTTTGAAGATCAAATGATGTCTTTCCCTAGTTCACAAGTACATGATGACCTACTAGATGCCTTAGCGTACATTGACCAAGTATCAGTAGCAGACTTTACCAACTCTATCGAAGTAGAAGAGTGGGAACCAATGGATTTAGAAGCAGGATATTAAATTATGATGAACGAAGAAGACCAGTTTAAAGGACTAGCCTCTTGGTTGTCTGAACGTCTGGATACGTGGAAGAACCACCGAGATCAGAACTACCAAAAGAAATGGGATGAATACTATCGCCTGTGGCGTGGTATCTGGGCAGAGTCTGATAAGTTACGTGACTCTGAATCTTCTCGTCTAATTAACCCTGCTCTACAGCAAGCGGTTGAGTCTACTGTATCTGAATTAGAAGAAGCAACCTTTGGTCGTGAGAAGTGGTTTGATATTAGAGATGATGTCTTAGATGAAGATCCTTCAGACATAGCTTACCTACGTAAGGTACTACAAGAAGACCTAGAGTTAGATGGCGCTAAACAGGCCATCAATGAGGTATTCTTAAATGGAGCTATCTACGGTACAGGAATCGCTAAAGTCTGCGTAGAAGAGAAGACAGAGCGTGTCATAGTAGAGACACAAGTAGAAGGAACCTTAGACGGAACTACAGAGCGTAGGGTAGTCGAAGTAATTAGGATGGCAGTCCCACTGGAGGCAGTATCTCCAAAAGAATTTATAATTGATCCTGCTGCCTTGTCTATTGATTCAGCATTAGGAGTGGCGCAGGAGGTTATTAAACCCCGTTACCATGTTGTCAAGGGCATTGAAGCAGGAACTTATCGTGATGTTCCATTAGGAGCAAGTAGCACTGGTATACATGACTTTGGATTTGATCCAGAAGAGAATGCTGGTGCAGAAGATGATCGTGTTAAGATCACAGAATACTGGGGCCTAGTCCCAAAGCGTTACTTATCTAAGGATGCTGATTCAGGTGAAGAGTTTGATTACGACACAGACGAGTTAGTAGAGGCTGTAGTCACGTTGGCTAACGATGACATCGTACTACGGGCAGAAGAAAATCCCTACTTAATGAAAGATCGTCCGTTTATCTCCTATCAGCATGACCGTGTACCTAATAAGTTCTGGGGTCGTGGTGTATGTGAAAAAGGATATAACCCACAGAAAGCATTAGACGCTGAATTACGTGGTCGTATAGACGCTTTGGCCCTAACGACACACCCAATGATGGCTATGGACGCTACACGCATTCCTCGCGGCACTAAGTTAGACATTCGGGCTGGTAAAACCATCCTAACTAACGGTGATCCTCGCGCAATCATCCAGCCATTTAATTTTGGACAGTTACAACAGCATACATTCCAAGAATCTGCTGAATTAGAGCGTATGATCCAGATGGCGACAGGCGCTATGGACTCAGCGACCAGTATGGCAGGAAATGCCCGTAACGGGACTGCATCTGGTATGTCTATGATGCAAGCAGCCTCCATTAAACGTCAGAAACGTACTTTATGTAACTTCCAATCTGACTTTATGATCCCTTTCATCAAGAAATCAGTATATCGCAAGATGCAATTTGATGAAGAGCGTTATCCTGTACTAGATTACCAGTTCACGCCTTACTCTACTATGGGTATCATGGCTAAAGAGCTAGAGACAACACAGACTGTACAGTTAATGTCTATGTTACCTCCTGAATCACAAGCATTTAATATGTTATTGTTATCAGTATTTGAGAACTCTAGCTTAAATAACCGCGAAGAGATGATGCAAGCCGTACAGCAGATGATGCAGCCTAATCCAGAAGAAAAAGAGATGCAACAGCAAGCAATTCAGATGGAAATGGCAGCTAAACAAGCAGATACAGAGTTAGTAGGGGCTAAGACACAAGAAACATTAGCTTCAGCCTACAACAAGCAAGCAGACGCTGCTCTGAAGGTTCCTAACGACACTGATGCACAAGAGCGTATCTTGGATCTACAGAAGAAAGCGATTGATCTACAGAAGAAGCAAATGGAAGTATCTACACTAGAAACTCAGGTAGTACGTAACATCCCTGAGATGAAACATCTTGAATCTGAAACAATGCTTAACTTAGCTAAAGCAGCACAGGCATTAAACTAGATGAAAGAAGATAAGGAATTTTTTGATGGTCGATACAGACTATTTGAGACAGATGGCTGGCAAGACCTAATAAAGGAACTTGTAGTTATGTCTGAATCTTTAAATCAAGTATCAACCATTAAAGATGAAAAGTCCCTATACGAAGTACAAGGGCAACTGTCTATCCTCAATATGCTGATCACGTTAGAGGAACAGACAAAACTCATCGACACGGACAACTCTATTACATAGGGCCTGTGTCATTTTTATTAACTCCATAATCTATTTGATAGACGGAGAGTACCACTATGGTAAACAACATTGTAGTTGATCCTATTGAGGATTCACAAGAAACCGTAACTGAAGATTTTTCCTCCCTTGAACAAGGGGACACAGGAGAACAGGAACTGGAAACAGCTTATGAAATGCCTAGTAAGTTTCAAGGCAAATCCATCGAAGAAGTTGTCAACTCCTATTCAGAACTCGAAAAAGAGTTAGGTAGGAAGGGGCAAGAAATCGGTGAATTACGTAAACTTTCAGATGAATTTCTTAAAACTCAAATACAGGCCAATCAACAAAATAATCCTACATCCGCAGATGAAGTACCTGATTTCTACGAAGACCCTCAAGCGGCAATCCGAAGAGAAATAGACAACCATCCTAAGATAAAGGAAGCAGAAGCAATCAATACAAAGAGTCGCAATGACGCGGCTGTACAAGCGATTGCTTCAAAACATCCAGAGGCTCAACAGACCGTAGCGTCACCTGAGTTTCAGGAATGGATTTCCCAGAGTAAGATTCGCCAGCGTCTGTTTCAAGATGCCAATGCTTACGACTTTGAGGCAGCCGATGAACTACTTAGTACATGGAAGGAACGTGCAATGATCTCCAAGACTCAAGAAGTTAAAACTGCTCAAGGACAATCGAAAGCAAGGGCTCTAACGGCAGGTAAAGCGGAGAGTAGGTCGTCTGGGGACTCTGTTGGAGGTAAGAAAATTTACCGTAGGGCTGACCTCATACGTTTAAAAAATAGTGATCCTTCACGTTATGAATCTCTCGGAGATGAAATCTATCGGGCATACGCAGAAGGACGCGTTAAATAATATTATAATTAACACTGGAGTTAATTCACATGGCATTAGGTACTAATCACGTAACAGGCTCAACAGCAGCCGCCTTTATCCCCGAATTATGGTCGGATGAAGTAATCGCTGGATACAAGAAGAATCTTGTACTAGCTAATCTAGTAACTCGTATGAGTCACGTAGGTAAGAAAGGTGATTCAATTCACATTCCTTCTCCTAGTCGTGGCGCTGCAAACGCAAAAGCGGCAAGCACCCAAGTAGTGCTTAACTCTCCTGCAACCGCAGACATTCAAGTTCTAATCAACAAGCACTACGAATATTCAACTTTGATTGAAGACATTGTAGAGAAGCAAGCATTGTCCTCTCTACGTAGGTTCTACACTGATGACGCAGGTTATGCCCTAGCTACTCAAGTAGACGCTGATCTTTTTGGTCTAGTTCCTGCCTTAAATGGCGGTACTCAGTTAGGCGGTGATGGCGGTAGTTCTGCTGCTGACATGACTGATGCTGGTATCCGTAAGTTTATGCTTGTTTTGGACAACAATGACGTACCTATGACGGGTCGTTCTTTGGTAATTCCACCTGTCGCTAAGAGTGACTTGTTGGGTATTGCACGTTTCACTGAGCAAGCTTTTGTTGGTAGTGGTGACGCTATTAAGACGGGTATGATTGGTAATGTGTATGGTGTAGAAGTATTTGTATCTTCTGCTTGCCCTACCGCCAGTAGTAACCGTGTAGCTGTTATGTTGCACAAAGATGCTTTGGTACTCGCAGAGCAACAGAGTGTTCGTTCACAGACTCAATACCAGCAGCAGTATCTTGGTGACTTGTTCACTGCGGATACTATCTACGGTGTTAAAGAGTTGCGTGATAACGCTGGTGTTAGCATTCTTGTTCCATCAACCTAATCAGTGCGAGGCGCATTGATCTTTCACAAGCTTAACTTAGTTAAGTAGCTGACAAAAGAGGCCCTTGCTACGGTGAGGGCTTCTACTTACTTAAAGTATCTAGGAAATTATATGCCCATCTACTCTTATAAGTGCGAAGACGATCACGTAACAGATCACTTATGTCCTATCTCAGACCGTAACAATACAAAATTATGTAAGGTTTGTAGAGCCGATGCTTATATGATTATCACCCCTGTTAAAGTATCCTTAGATCCGTCTGATCCAGCCTTTGCTGGTACTTGGATGACTTGGGAACGTAACAGGGCTAAACAAATGAAACAAGAATTACGATTAGAGAAAAAAAGGGAGGGATAACCTATCTTTGGATTTCCTATAGAAGCTATTACCATGATTATGAGCGTCATAGGTGGCGGTGTAATGAAGATGTGGTCTCAGGGACAGTCTGATAAGGCTGACCAGCAAAAAGCCCTCATACAGCGATTCTCGGCCTCTGAGGACAGTGTACAGTCTGCTAGGGCTTACCAGAACCCAAATGCCCAGTGGATTAGACGTTTTCTAGTTGTATCCTTTATGGGGATGGCTTGTTTTATTCTTATTGCTCCTGTATTGGGATTCGATACAGTAGTTCCTGTAGAAGTAACGAGTGGGTTTAAGTTCTTATTTTTAGACTTTACTAATACAGTGACAGAGTGGCGATCACTACAAGGAATGGTTACTCCTGAGTGGCTTCCTCATGCAATTATGGCTGTCGTAGGTATGTATTTTGGTCAGTCGATAGTTTCACGTAAATAAATTTTAACACAAGGTAAAGACTCATGGGACTAGATAGAGGCTTGAACTCGTCATCCACTAATCCGTTAGGGATTGATGATGATGACTATACAGCAACGACAAGGGGCGCTCAGGGCCCAAAGGGAGACGATGGTGCTTCCACTCAAGACTACATAGATAAATACAATACTGTAGTATCAAGCGCAGCCGCAGCTTCTGTAAATGAGACTAACTCAGCTACATCAGCTACATCCTCTGCTAACTCAGCTACAGCATCAAATAATTCAGCAACGGCATCAGCTAGTTCAGCTACTGATTCGGCTGCTTCTGCAACTACGGCAAGCACTAAAGCCTCAGAAGCAAGTACCTCAGCCACTAACTCGGCTAACTCCGCTACTGCTTCAGCTAACAGTGCTACAGAATCTGCTAATAGCGCCACTGCTTCAGCTAACTCAGCTACAGCAAGTGCTAACAGTGCCTCTACAGCCACTACACAAGCTTCCTTAGCTACAACTAACGGACAAGCACAGGTTACTTTAGCCACCACTCAGGCTGGCACAGCAACTACCAAAGCTTCTGAAGCCAGTACCTCAGCTACCAACGCAGCTACAAGTGCAACTAACTCGGCTAACTCAGCCACAGCATCTGCTAACTCAGCTACGGGGGCGGCTTCATCAGCATCTACAGCAACCACCAAAGCATCCGAATCAGCTACTTCAGCTACCAATGCAGCCAATAGTGCCGCAGCAGCAGCCGCAAGCTTTGACTCGTTTGACGATAGGTATTTAGGCGCTAAAGCATCTGAACCATCGACTAATAATGATGGTGACGCTCTAGTGGCTGGCAACCTGTATTTCCTAACTGGCACAGGTATGCAAGTCTACGATGGGGCTAACTGGATAGCAGCAAGTTCTAGCGGCAACGTGTCTCTGTATTCATACGAGTATATCGCCACCGCAGGACAGACTTCATTCTCAGGCGCAGACGTAAATGGTCAGACTCTAAGCTACACAGCGAATAACATTCATGTGACCTATGGTGGCTTGGATATTCCTAAAGCTGATTATGTAGCCACTAACGGCACTACAGTTGTCTTAGATGATGGTGCTGTGGTCGGCACGATTGTTCGCATTGTAGCGTTCCAAAGTTTTGTCGTAGCTAACACATACACTAAGTCTCAAGCTGATACGCTGTTGGCTGCAAAGGCGACTATAGCTAGTCCTAGTTTTACGGGCAACGTATCACATGGCGATAACGTAAAAGCTAAGTTTGGTGCTGGTGATGATGGTTTTGTTTATTCTGATGGTACAAATATATTAGTTGAAGGTCAAAATGCAGACTCAGAAGTACGACTATTAAGTGATGACAGAGTAGTTATTGGTAGTAAGGCATGGGGTGAATCTTTTGCTATTTTTAACGATGATGGTGCAGTTAGTTTGTACTACGATGGTGGAGTCAAAATAGCCACCACAGCCACAGGTGTTGCCGTAACGGGTGGTATTGCAATAGGCGGCACAGGAGCAGCCAATACCCTGTCGGATTATGAAACTGGCACATGGACTCCTGCATATACTGGCAGTTCAACATCAGGGCAAACATATTCGGCTCAAGAGGGTTCATACACAAAAATTGGTCGTGTCGTCCATATCCAAGCATGGGTAAAAGTTACCAATAAAGGAACAATAGGTGGGCCAATAAGAATTAGTGGGTTTCCTTTCACTGTACATCCGAGTAACCAATCTTCTGTAAGCATTGGCTATACCAACGGATATAATTTAACTGCTGGTAATAACTTACAATTGTGGGCATATAGCGACAATTTCGTGTACCTGTTCCAAGCAGGAGGCACTAATAACTCTGCCCATATTACAACGGGAGATTTAGATACTGAGGTTTGGACTGCAATTGGTGGAACATATCACACAAATGCATAAACAATTATCTAGCGTGGATTCGCTAGTGGAGAAACAACATGGCATTAACCAAAGAAGTAACTCAAGACAAGATCGAAATAGTAGGCGAGTTTAAGTCAGTACAGGTACGAACTTGCACTAAGGTACTAGAAGATGGTGTGGAGTTAAGTTCTGGCTTCCACAGACACGTAGTATCAGCAGGTGATGACTACAGCAATGAGAGTGCAGAGGTGCAAGCTATCTGTGCAGCCGTTCACACTGACGCTGTAGTGGCTGCTTATGCTGCTCATGTAGCAGCCTCTGCACTAGGAGAATAGCTCATGACAAAAAGTGCAACAAGAGTAGCGGCTGATAAAGTCACGTTTACTCAAGCAGAAGTCACCTCTGCGATTACAGCAGGAGACACCGCAGCTAGGGCTGGTCGTAAGAACCTTATTATTAATGGTTCGATGCAAGTGGCTCAGAGGGGTACTTCACTTACTGGATTACACAACAACACAAATTATTTAATAGATAGGTTTTCCTTTGGTGGGGGTACTATAGATGGGCGAGTAACCATGACGCAAGATTCGGATGGCCCTGCTGGATTTGCTAACTCCCTTAAACTAGCTTGCACTACCGCAGATACAAGCATTGCTGCTAGTGATGAAAATTACATTATTTATAGAGTTGAAGGTCAAGATTTACAGCAACTCAAAAAAGGTACTGCAAGTGCAGAGTCTATGACGTTATCTTTCTATGTAAAAGGTAATGCTGCTGCAACTTATACTGCTGAGTTTTATGATGCAGACAACACCCGACAGAATGGTCAGACATTTAACGTAACTACAAGTTGGAATAGGGTGACATTGACTTATGCACCTGACACCACAGGTGCTTACACTAATGACAACACTATAGGTGTGTATATCATTTTTTGGCTTAATACAGGGAGTAATCTTACATCAGGTACTTTTACAAGTAACACATGGGCAAGTTCTGTACAGGCTAATAGAGTTAGTGCGTCTAACACATCTTTCTTTGATAGCACTTCCCGTACTCTAAACATCACAGGAGTCCAGCTTGAGGTTGGCTCAGTAGCCACTGACTTTGAGCATCGGAGCTACGGGGAAGAGTTAGCGTTGTGTCAGAGGTATTATCAAAAATATGGTGGTGCTTCCGATTGGACAGTAGGAACGTCTGCAAACTATAACGGATCTAGTAATTACTTAGGGCTTTCTTTCATAAATGAAATGAGGGCTGCCCCAACTGGTAGTTGGACTAATGCTACAGGTTGGACTGTATTAAACGCAGGTTCTGCCGTATCTACTACGGCTGTAGTTATGGAAGGTGTCACTACTAACCGCGCTGAAATATATTTTACTACAGCATCAGCAATGACTCAGGGTAACGCTTCATGGGTAAGAGGCTCGTCAAGTATGTTTATCTATCTAGATGCGGAGCTATAACATGGAAAATACAACAGCATGGATAACCTCCTGCAAATCACAAGAGTCTGGCTGGCTAATAAACGGCAACATGAGCGTACCCAATGACCCTGCTAACCGAGACTGCGCTGATGTACTACAGTGGATTGCAGAGGGTAACACTCCTGCCCCTGAGTACACTGATGCAGAGATAGCAGCCAACACTCAAGCAGAAACTAACGCAACCAGCCAAGCCTACTTAGACAGTACAGATTGGTACATCACACGCCATGCTGAGACAGCAGTAGCAGTGCCAGCCGATGTGACTACAGCTAGGGCAGCAGCTAGGGCAGCGATTGTTTAATTAAGGAGAATAACTATGCCTCAAGGCAAAGGCACGTATGGGACTACGAAAGGTCGTCCCCCATCAAAACCTACTAAGAAACCAAAGAAAAAAGGATACTAGTTATGAAAAGCGTCCTACATTATTTACCAAATGGTAAGAAGTACACAGGCAAAACTCATAAGCATCCATCAGGTAAACTTATGACAGGTGCAAAGCATACTGCCTCTAGTAAGACTCTAACTCATAAAAAACCTAAGTCATAATGTATGCTCTTGTAGTAGCTACTATGCTTTCAGTAAGTACAGAACCTGCACTGCCTGTTATGGTATCTAGTTATCCAACTCTTAAAAAGTGTAGAGTGGAGTTACTGGTAGTAGCTAAAGAATTAGACTATAGATTAGTTACGAATCCTATTCTTGGCTATGCAGTTCAGAAAGAAACTGAAGATAAAACTACTATAGCATTCTGTATACGAAACATTGAGAGTATATAATGAATTCTAGTCCTTTAGAGATATACCCAGTTCACGTAGCTCCTGCCCTTGCGCCTATGGGACAGGGTTTACTAATTGAACCATCTGTCAACAGAGTTAACGCTGAGTACCTAGTAGTACAACCATCAAGAGAACCATACGGGATTCCCGTAGAGTACACAAAAAGGGTTTGGGTATGTTAGCAGAGTTAGCTATTGCTAATGCTGCCTTTGCAGTTATCAAACAAACTCTTTCTAATGGCAAAGAGATTGCTGATGCTGGATCTGCTGTAACTAAATACTTTAGTGCAAGTCAATCTATACAGCAGAAAGCTTCCATTGGTACAGGTGATGTACTAGGTGCTTACCAAGCAAAGCAAGCTATAGAACGTCAGGAAAAAGAACTAGAGTTTATGCTCAACAAACAATCTCTTCAAGGCTACTATAAGTACTGCCAGTTTAGAGATGAGTTTTATAAGAAACAAAAGGCTGCAGCAGTTAAGAAAAGAGTAAAGGCTAAAAAGTTGCAGGGTAATTTAGAAGTAGGTTTTATAATAACATTCTTTACTGTAGTTTTTATTGGTGCATTTGTTGGTGTGTTAGTTTATATAAAAGGTAATTTGTAAAGTGTTAGTTTATATAAAAGGGAATTTGTAAAATGAATGAGCGTAAGTTAACAGAACAAGAGAAAGATGAAATAGCTGAGTTAGCTGCACAGAAAGCCTATGATCGTTTTTACCTTTCAGTAGGTAAGTCAGTTGTTAAGAAACTGATGTGGATTATAGGCGCAAGTGCTTTTGCTTGTTGGTTATATTTTAAAGAAGGAACATTATGATTTATAGAGATATTATAAATGAAGTGCTGCGGAGATTACGAGAAGATCAGATGACTGATTGGTCTGGTAATCTTTCTTCAGCAAACGGCCCTACTGACTATCATAAAATGGTTGGTGATTTTGTCAATGATGCAAAGTATGAAGTAGAGCATTATTGGGATTGGCAAGTATTACGTGTTACGTCTGCTATCTCTACAAGTGATGGTGTTATGTCTTACTCCCTTTTAGGGGCAGGAAGAGACTTTAAAGTATTAGATGTCATTGATACTTCAACAGGTACTATCTTAAACCAAATGTCTAGTGCTGACATAAACACTAGAGTATTTCCTACAGCTAACATAGCTAAAGGTGAGCCATCTTCTTACGGTTTTAACGGTATTGATGATAACTTAGATATGGTGGTTGATGTATGGCCTCTGCCTAATGACACAAGACGAATTAACTTTAACGTAGTTAAGCCACAAGACAAGCTTCAGTTAGCTGAGACTCACTGTTACGTCAATGAGCAAGCAGTTATCTTAGGTGCTTACATGAGAGCCCTAGCTGAACGTGGTGAAGATGGTGGTACTCAGGTATCAGTAGCCGCAGGAGAGTACGTCAACATTCTATCTAGAGCCGTACAGATTGATGCTGGTAAGACTCAGATGGAGATGACTTGGTATGCCAACTAAGCAATTAAACCCTTTAGTTCTAGACTCTGTAGGTGTATTTGGGTTAAACACTCAAGCTAACGCCTCTAGTCTAGATCACAGGTGGTTAGTTAACGCAGACAATATAATGATTAACTCAGAGGGTCGTCTGACTTCTCGTAAGGGTATTCAAGCTATCTCTGCTACTGTAGGTAACTACCCAGTTAAATCTATGCATTGGCATCAATATGCTAATGGCACTGCTAACTTAATCTCTTCAGCTAACAATAAGATTTGGAAGATTAACTCTAGTGCTGTGCCTCAAGTAAATACTGAACAAACATTTGCAGGTACTCCACAGACTATTACAGGCGATAACTGGCAGTGGATACAGTACGATGATGACTCTATTGGTGTTCAAGCAGGACACAGGCCCATACACTTTACTTCAGACACAGGAGTATGGTCAGACTTAGAAGACACGGCTCATTACTCAGCATCTACAAACATAACTACTTTTGATCCTTCTACTATGTTGTCTCAGTACGGTCGTCTATGGGCGGCAGGATTTACTGAAGATAAACAAACTATACTGTACTCTCGGACATTAGAACATCATAAATGGACAGGCACAGGGTCTGGTGCTTTAAACATGAAATCAGTCTGGGGTTACGATGATATTGTAGCCTTAGAATCTTTTAATGGTAAGTTGATTATATTCGGTAAGAACAACATAGCCATCTATAATGATCCGTTTGATCCTAGTGCTACTACTTTTGCTTTAGATGAAGTAATACAAGGTGTAGGGTGTATCGCTAGAGATTCTATACAAGCCTTTGGTGATGATGTTTTATTCTTAGCTGCGGATGGTGTTAGATCACTTAATCGTACTAAGATCCAAGACAAGATGCCCTTAACAGACTTGACTAAGAATGTCAAGAATGATATTATCAAACACATTACATCGTCTAATCCAGACGACATTAAATCAGAATATAACACATCAGGTGGTTATTATGTCTTATCCTTTACAGGAATTAATGAGACGTACATCTTAGATTTTAAAGTAATAAACCCAGACAACACCCCTAGAATTACTAAGTGGCTATTCGATAAAAACCGTAGCCCTAAGTCTTTCTTATCGTTAAGCACTGGTCAATTATATTTAGGTCTAGGATCAAGTAATTTTAATGGTGTGATAGCTACGTATGATAACTATTACGATCTAGACTACTCAGGTTCTACTGCCGTATATAAGACTTACCAGACTACATTTAAGACAGTCTGGATGGACTTTGGTGTTCCCCACTCTGCTAAACTACTGAAACAATTCTCTTGTGTTATAGACGGAGGCCGTGAACAGGACGTTACGGTTAAATGGTTTAGAGACTACAACATTACACAGGGTAACTCAGCTACGTTTAACTTAACCCCTGTTTCATCAGGAACTACGGCTGTCTATGGAGCCAGCACTAGCTTATTCGGAACTTCTAAATACTCTCCATTGTTTTTTCCTAGAGAGTATAAGGTTAACATGAGTAAATCAGCTAAAACAGTCCAGATAGAAATGATAAATTTAATTAATGGATTTAAAGGCTCGCTTCAAAGCATGACAGTCCTAGCAAAAGAAGGCAAAATACGATGAGTAATTATACAGTACAAGTAGCGTGGTCGGGTAAAGATGCGCTTGCAGACTCTAATCCAGCTAAGGTTGTTTCAGGGGATGATTTTAATACTGAATTTGTAGCTGTTCAAACAGCAGTTAACTCCAAAGCAAACTTAAACGGAGATCCATTAGAAGTATTTAGTGCGTCTAAAGCAACTACAGGTGACAACACAACTAAAGTAGCTACTACGTCTTTTGTTGCTACTGCTATTACTGCGGCAGCGCCTACAGCAGCTATTGTCAATGGTCTTGCCTATCCAGTAGGGTCTGTCTATACCTCAGTAGTAGCGACTAACCCTGCTACTTTGTTAGGTGTAGGTACATGGACTGCCTTTGGTGCAGGTAAGGTACTGATAGGTATTGATATATCAGATGCTTCTTTTGATACTGTTGAAGAGACAGGCGGTTCTAAGACTGATTCTCACGCTCTGTCAGTCAGCGAGATACCAGCCCACACTCACGCTTCTGGTTGGACATTGGGCGGTGGTGACGGTAGTGCAAATGTCTACGCTACAACTAACGGTGGTGCTGGAGCCCCTGCTTCTGGATCTACAGGCGGTAACGCAGCACATACACATGATATCGTACAACCTTACGTTGTCGTCTACTTTTGGAAGAGGACAGCATAATGGCATTAGTTGATAGAAGCGGTAATCCTGTTAGGTCGGGTAATGGAAACGCCATTGGGACACGTACCAGTAGTGGTAATAACAATAATAACAATAATAACGGGGGCGGTGGCGGTCAAGCAGCAGCACAGGCAGCAGCAGTAGCACAGGCTACGGCTAATAGGAATATGCAAGCGCAAATAGCAGCAGCAGAAGCAGCACAAGCTAAAGCAGCGCAGATGGCGGCAGTTCAAGCAGCACAACAAACAGCAGCAAGTAATGCAGCAGCAGAGGCAGCTTATAACCAAAAACTACAAGAACAAAAAAGGTCTGAATCTTTATTTGGTTTATCTTGGGGCGGTAATAACCCTATTTCTCCACAAACTCAAATAACTGCTGCTACAGAAACAGGGCCTATGTATGGAGGCCCTCAAGGTAATCCTAATGTAGCTGGTAATACTTACGCTAACGCCCCTACTCAATTTACTAATGTTCGCGGAGGATCTGCTTTTTACCCTGACGCAGCCCCTGACACAATGTTTAGAGGTTTAGGGAATGGAATTACAGGTGGTTTTAAAGGTAAATTATTAGATGAGTTAGGCAATGCAATAGGAACAGACAGCTACTTTGGTGGTATGTTAGGTGCTTACAATGAGTTTGATCCTCTAGGTGATTTTGCTCAACAGACTATGTACGGTATGAATGATCAAGCCAGACAAGAATATCTACGACAGGAGTCAACAAACCCTGATTGGCAGATGATGTCTGAGGCTGATAGAGTATCTTTAGCTCGTAAACCTCAGTTAGATAACCAGCTACCTAATGCCTACATAGGCGGTGGTCAAGGTCGTCCTAATGAAGCACAGTTAAACGCTATGCGTCCATCGAACATATCTGAATCACAGTGGGCTGGTTTACCTCAAGGTATGAAATCACAACTAGCACAATCAAGCGGTATGATGGGCAGTATGGGTGGTGGTGGGGGCGGTAATGCTTTTGGTGGTTATTCAGCAGGTACAGGCGGTGGTAATAATAGTGGTATAGGTGGAGGGGCAAGTGTGTCTGGAAATAATGGTCAATACTTTGATGGTGGTTATACAGGGAGTGCGGTAAATCAATTATCACAAGCCCGTGCCCCTCGCGGTATGGAATTTGGTAATATATATGGAACTACTCGTTTTGATCCTCTTACAGGTCAATACATCGAAACAGCAGCGCCTGAGTTTGAACAGTTCCAGCAGGGACTTCTAGGGCAGCTTCAGGGCTCTCAGGAAGCCTACCAGAGCTTCGATCCCAATGATGCGGCAGCAGAGTACCTACGTGGCGTAAATGCCCTTAGAGAGCCTCTCAGAGAGCAGCAGACGCAATCCTCCTTGAGTCGTCTGATAGAGTCTGGTAAACTAGGATCTACAGTCGGTACACAAGCTTTGGCTCAATTAGAGACTGAACAAAACAACCAACGATTCCAAGAAGCAACACAAGCCCAACAGTACGGGGCTCAGATGCAAGATCGTATGATGGCTAATCAGGCTGGTCTATTTGGTCTGACTCAGAACGTAGCAGATCAACAATTCAAACCACAGCAGCAAGCACTCGGTTCTGTCCCTATGCTGCAACAAGTATATGGCTTTGCACAAGAGCCTCAGTTCCAAGAAAGTCTAGCACAGCAAGGTATTGCAGCACAACAGAGTGCTAATAATACATCTAACTGGATGGGCTTAGGAACTTCATTACTAGGTACTGACGTAGGTCAGGATTTGATAGGTGATGCTTGGGGCTGGCTAACTAGCTAATATTGGAATTACGGAGTAAGACACATGGCAGGATTATTTGGCGCAGGGCCATCATCAAACATTTTACAGACAGTACAGTCTTCTTATGGGGATATGCTCAATGCTGAAAAGCAGAAGGGTGTATCCACACAGGCTGCTATGGGTGCTTTTGGACAAGCGATAAGCCCTAAAGCAATTGGTATGAATCAATTTAAGAATGATTTTAAAGACGCAGATTGGAGTAAGCCAGAAACATATCAGAGGGCAGGTCAACAGATTATGCAGTTTGATCCTAATGGCGGTTTAGCTATGATGGATAAAGGGCGAGTTCTAGCATCTTCTCTGGTTCCTAAAACAGATCGACAATTTGTAGAAACTGTTGATGAAAATGGAAAGCCAATTAGAAAGTTAGTTGATCTAGAGTTGATGGAATTAGGTTCAACTATTTCATCAGATAAAAAACCTACTGCTACGAAAGACACATATACAGGCGCACAGCTAATGCTGTTACCTAAATATAAAGGTATGGTTTTTGATCCTACTACTGTGTATCAAGTTGATTCTGCGACTGATTCTGTAAGTCCTGTAAGTAAAACAGGAGAAAGTGAATCTGCCTTTATATCTAGTACAAAAACAGGCCAGCAGTTAATGGATATGCCTGAGAATAAAGGGAAAAAATACGATCCTACTACTGTATTTAAACAACTACCAGATCAGACTTGGCAGCCTATAAGCAAGACAGGGGAAGGTGAAGAGTCTAAAGGAACTACTCTAAGGCAAAACGCAAAAACAATTGCTGGAGAAGGTGCTTCTGAAAAACAAGTTGTACAAGTAATGAGACAGTTAGGGGGTATTGCAAGTGATATGCAAGTACCTGTAGGAGAAATAATTAAAATTACTAACAGCTTCCAAACTGCTACAGATACTGAAAGAAAAAGAGTAAAAGGCGCTGATTATGTCATAGATTTAACAGCAGAAGATACTTTTAGAAAAGGAATGAAAGCAGACGAGATTTCAAGTATTGCTGATAATTTAACTCGTAGTTTGTTTGGGGATAATGCTTTAAAAGCTCAAGCTGAGATGGATAATTTTAGAAATTCTAAAAAGTTTACTCTTAAAGTACGAAACGCATTTTCTAACTTTTTTGATGGTACTCACACAGCAGAAACACTTAAAGGATTTCAAGAGTTAGCTAAGTTTGTAAAAGAAAGAGAAATGGATTCTTACAACGACAAACGACAAGCACAAGCTAATGCTTTAGGAGTATCTAGTAACTTAAAACCAGATCAGATAGAAACCATATTAGGGCCTGTAAAAGGCATGAAATGGATTCAGCCAGACGGTACTCCTTATCCAGATAATAACTATGAGTTGAATGGGGATATGTGGCGAGTAAGGAATGGTATAGGCTATATTAAATATAAAAAAGGTGAATTTTAAATGGCTGCTTTAGACTTGTCAGGCGCAAAAATCGTAGGGCCTTTGGATGATACTTCAGTTACACCTAATGAAGTAAATGATTCAGGAACTGCATTAGATTTTTCAGGGGCCGTTGCTGTTTCTGATGATGCCCTAAATCAAAAATTAGACTTAAAAATGTCTGAATTGTCTGAGGTAGACACGGTAAGGGCTTCTGAAGCTAGGCAGGGTGAGGATGAATCTTCATTTGCTTACTTTATAAGGATGAGTGCAGCCGCTTTTGAAAGAGGTGCTGTTAACTCATTAGATACAGTTATACCAGATGATTTGGTAGATCAATGGAGAGGGGAAGCTACTAGAGGTATGGATTTTGATCAACCTTACTTGTTCCAAAATCCTAATCGTTTTATGACTCCTGTAGAATTGTACCAACATCGTTCTCATCTACGAAATCTATGGGGATTTAAAGGAGAGGAACCTATTCCTGCTCAAGGCACTGAAGGTAATCCGTTAAACACAACAGAGTACATCGTTAGGTTTTTAACAGCAGGTCAAGAAGGTGCAGCAGATGTTACAAATTTAGCAACAACAGCACCTCGTATCATAGCTAACGTAGCTCAATCTTTCCTACCTTCTGCGGCAGCAGACTTAGTTGTAAATGAAACGGCACAAGTTCTTGCTGATACTGATTTAAGTTCAAGCACAAAAACAAACATTTTACTTGCAACAGGAATAACAACGGGCATAACTACAAGTGTTGCTCAGTCTACTGTCCCTATTGTTTATAACTCTATTAAAGCAGTAAAAAAAATAGATCCTGTAAGTTCAGTAGAACTTGGTTTAGATAAATACCAACAAAGATTTGCAAATAGGGTAGCGGCTAGTGGAGGTGACTTCTCTGAAATAATGGAACAGGCTTATGAAGTACAAGCAGCTTTAGGTGGAGAACCTCTAAAAATAATCCCTATAGCGGCAGCTATGTCAAACGATATAATGTCGAGTCAATTTAATAAGTTCTATGGGGATGGGGGAGATGCTCAATTTAGAAAAAACATTTCAGAAGCTATTAAAGAGTTTGAAGTTAGACAACAAGAATACCTAGAATTATTAAATGTAGATCCTAATTTGCCAGAAGGTTTTACAGTACCTAAAGCAATAGCAAAAGAAACAGAGGCAAGAACTAAATTTGAAGAGGCTCGTCAGGCACACATACAGAAAAAAATAGATACGGTTGAAGATAATTTATTTAAAGTCACTGAAGGTTTGGTCAGAAATGATGCTAAGACTGATATAGGCGCTACTGCGGCAGGTCTGGTAGCTAAAAAGAAAGCTTTAGTTCAGGATCGTTTGTCTCCTATGTATACTGAATGGAAAACTAATGCTAAACAACAAGGAGTTGAACTAGCACCAGAAGGAGTAGACAACTTATTAGGGTGGGTAGAAAGTTTACCTTTAGATGAAGGTCGGTTCTTAAAAGGATTTAGTCCTCTATTAAGTTTAAAATCAAGAACTGATCTAGACCCAGAGACAGGTCTTTCTTTAGAGTCTTATAGTGCTACTGATATGTTGCAGTTAAAGAATCAAGTAAACGGAAGAATACGTGACTTATCTGGAACTACAGATTCTGCTGGTAAGGTACAGCTAAACTTATTGAATAGGTTTAAACAAGGCCCTCTAGCAAACGCATTAGATGAATTACCTGATGGTTTTGGAGATGCTTTACGTAAGATAGATGAAACGTATTACAAAGAAATGGGTATCCCGTTCAATTCGGCTGGCGTAGCTAAAATGTCTGTCAGTAAGTTTACTAATCAAGTTGCTAACGATTTAACTAAACTACAAAACGCAAGAGACTTTATAGGGGCTGTTGGTGAAGAGGGCGTTCCTGTTTTAAAAGATGCCATATACGCAAAGATAAACAACTTAGCTATAAAAGGAAGTGACGTTGCTCACGAAAAACGTATAAAAGCATGGCTCAATGATCCAGACAACGCTGAATTAATTTCTTTAGTTCCTAATTTAGGGGATGAACTTTCAGACGCGGTAGTCGCTATTGAAAGTTCCCATGCAACCATTGCTCGTCTTAAAGCAGACTATGCCTCTAACGCATTTCAAGCTACTAATGATTTTTTAAAGCTAACTCGTAATAGCGGATTAGACAGTACAGTAGCTAACATGATAAAAAGTGGTGGCGCTAGTATGGGAGATATATTACCTCTTCTTAAAAATATGGATATTGAAAGCGAGGCTATGTTTAGAACGGGTATACGTCTACAGTTAACAGAAAGGGCAATGAACAATAAGATTGTAACATCTTCTGGCAAGGCTAAGACACAAGCCCAAGCTTATATGGAGGCTAATAGAGAAGTGTACACTGAGTTCTTTGGTGCAGAGTACATAGATCAGTTTTCAACAGCTATGAAAGCTTTTGATATAGTAGATACTGGCGCTAAAGTGGCTAAGATACCTATTAGAAGTTCTACTAAAGCTAATGAACTATTAAAAGAGTCTACAGGAGTAGGGGCTTCAGAGGTTGCTTCAGCATACCGTAGGGTTCAGAATAGATTTATGAGTCCAATAGGAGCAGCAACAACTATAGTTTCTAAGATAGCCCAGTTTAAATTAGACGGTAAAAAAGAAGCCCGTCTTAAAGAGTTAGTCTATGATCCTTTAGTTGTATCTAAACTGGCTAAACTATATGACTCATACCAGAGTGCTACTTTAGCTGATAAAGCTATAGCTATTAAGGATGCAATGAAAAGAGTAATAATGAAAAATACTAAAAGAGGTATTTATATCGGAGCGCGTGAAGGTAGGTTGAGCGAATACGGTACTCCACCAGAACAGGAACAAAACTAATGTTAGAAGAGATGATGGCTCAGTATGAGCGAGGGAAGCAAGAGTTATCTGGGATGTGGTCTTCTATAGATGGTGCTATGATAGCTGCTAAAGCGTCTGACGCTCTCAAGAGGGCAGCAGGTACTCCAGAGAATGCTAACATGACACAAGCTATAGAAACGTCTAGGGCTGGCGGTGAGGCTGTTCAGTTAGAGGCTGGTCTGTTTGAAGACACTATAGCCGACACGGTAGCGCCTGATCTAGAGGCAGAAGCAGTAGAAGTAGATTCTGGTCTTAGCTTAGTAGATAAAATTATATCAGATTTTGATAAATCAGAAGGTATATTTAAACATAAGAGTGTAGAAGGTGGAGCAGACACTATGCCCTATGGACTAAAGGAGGGTATGTCAGATTTAAACATGGCAGACTTTACTGGCCCTGATGGAGTAGTAGATTACAAGTCGGCAGCAACAAACTTAATTAATCAAAGAGTAGGCCAGCTTCAGAGTTCCTACCCTGAGTTTGATGATATGCGTAGTGGCTTACAGGAAACATTGGTTAGCACTGTATGGAATCAAGGGATGTCAGGCGCAGACGAGCTAAAGAAAAGCCTTAATGCTGCTATGGCTCTTACAGGTGAAGATCAAGTCGAGGCTGTACAGTCTAGCTTAAAGAATCAGTTATTAGATGGGGTGTCTACTAACGACCCTAAAGACGGTAAAATGAGGCCGTTAGGCGGTCTTATAGCGCGTAAGGCAGCAGACTATAATATGGCTGCTGAGTCTTATGGCTTCCCTCCTATTTCTTCTTGGAAACTAGAAAAGGACTTAGTTAAAATAGGGGATAAAACTTACAGGGAAAAAGTCACTTACTTAGACGCAGAAGGTAATGAAATAATGTCTCACCGAAAGCAGAGTAATAGACACAGTAAGTCGATGACTAACGAGGGATCTCTAGACTAAATTTTAGGCAAATAAAAAGGCCCCTCAGATTTCTCTTTGGGGCCTTTTTTGTTTACTTCTTTCTATTACCTACATTATCTTCTAACTCTATGAGAAGGTCTATGTAATGTTTGATCTTCTCTAGATCCTCTACACCATTCTTATTACGCCACCTAGATATGTACTTTACGATACTACCTTCGATAAAGGACAGGTTGTTAGCGTGAATGTATTCAATAGGCTGAATGCCTCCCATTTGATAGTGACTACCTCCTACTTGAGTGTCTAGTGATGAATTAGGTTCCATCTTCAAAATCCCCTCGCTCTATAGCAATCATTAATTTATCGTCAAACCTCTCTAACAACTCTTCAGCAGAAATACATAATATCTCAACTAACAGGTCTACATCGTAGTCTCTGGTTATGTCTTCTATTAGTTCCTCTACTGTCTTAGCCATTGGCTGTTTTACTCCATTTATTAAGGGCTTTCATGTCGTCTTGTGAGAACCATTTAATGTCGTGCTTATCGCACCAGCCAGCGTTAGTTAGTTTAGATCCTTTCCGTAGTTTCTGATGGGGCTTAGACCAGACAAAGACAAGTATCTTATTCTCTTTTAGCATCTGGTCGTGGATAGCTTTATACTTCTGGGTGTCTCCAGACCTAAAGAATCCTTTGACTTCAATAAAGATATTACCCTTAATGAAGTCTGGATTATAGGTCTTATGGATTATGTACCCCATCTTTTCAGATTCGTACTCCCATTCAGATAAACCTAAAGCTACCCTAGCTTCTAGTTTACTTCGGTACTTTGGCAGTTGCTTTTTTGACATCTGGAATATCCTTTAATAACGCCTGTACCATTTGACCTGTACCATCAATAAAAGGGCTGCCGTGTAGTGCCCATCCTAGATTCAATAGTATGTTGATCTGCTCTTCAAAACGCTCAGATCGGGGAGTCTGTACTACTTTAAACTTTACACTCATGTTACTTAGTCTCGGTTATTTCAATTACTCTAGGTAAACTCCAAACTTCCGTTAGGAACTTAGGGCCTGTACTATACAAGAAAGTCCTTAATTCAGGGTAGCAAGTATGCTTATAAGGACAGTAAGAGCATTGTGTAGATAACTTCATATTCCCACTTTTACCATCTGGTACTGGGTAGCTACATGGCTCAGGCATTTCATCTTTAGATACAATATCTTTTAAGTGAGTGATCCTGTCCTCAATGCTTTCACCTTCAGTCAAGTCTATCATTGCTAAGGCTAAATGTCCATTGCCTTTGTCCATAGCAAGCCATCCACCCTCCTTAACTCCTAGCCCTGCACCATACCCTTTTAGCTGATCTACATAGCCAAAGGGATCGTCAAACTCTACAGTGTTATCCTTGAACTTTTTAAAGGCGTAGCTGGAGGCTGATTTAACATCAATAAGTTTACCATCAATAGTACAGTCCATAGAGCCCTTGACTCCATTAACCTCTACCTTACCTTGTTCATTAGCTACAGTGTGACCACCTAGACGTACTAACAATAAGACTAACTCTTCTATTACATGACCGTACAGGAACTTAATCAACGTAGAGGGCTCTAATTCCTCTTTAGGGTAGTCTTTGGAGTTAAGCCATACCTGTCTATCAGGTTTGCCTACGGACGACATACGCAAGCGTGTGGAGTCTCCGCGCTCTTCAAACAATGACTTAAATACAGCCTCCTTTACGTTAGTCCCGAACAGATCAAATATCGCATCAACATCTACGTCTGGATCTGCTTCGCTATTCTTGACTACCGAATAAACGTCTTCTATTAATGTGTCTAATGTTTTCATTTGCACCTCTCAAAATAATTTAATGCCGACTTAACTGCGGCTACACTATCGCCAAGTAAACCTAGTCCTTTATTACATCTACTACAGAGTAATCCTCTAACCTTGTTAGTTAGATGATCATGGTCTATACATAAAGATTTACCCTCATCTACAAAACAGATACCGCATAGATGGTTCTGGTCTTTAAGCATCTCTTTATATTTCTCCATAGTTAGATTAAATTTATCTAAGCTAAGTTTTAGTCTGTAATCTTTTCTACAGGACTTACAGGTTCCTTGCAGCTTGTCTTTTTTTGTACCGTCTTTATCGAAACCTCTTATAGGCTTCGTTATGTCACAGCTAGTACACAGTTTAGTGGCACTCATACCAATTATTCCCTATCTTAGATTCTCCGTCCAATGGACAGTTCATGTTTAACTCTATACCAGCATTAACGATAGCTTCTACAGCCAATACACCAAAGCGTTCTGAGTGTGCCTCCAGCACTTGAGTCTGATACTCATCGTGGATGTTACCTACAAAAGTAAAGTCTAGCTTTTCTTCTCTAGCACTGTTGTATAATAACACAAGTGCCTTTTTCATAACAATCGCCCCTGCTGACTGTAAGAGAAAATTAGGGGCTGAGTGTTCAGACCTAACCCAGATTTTACGACCGTCCAAGCCCTTTAAATATCCCCTGTTAGAAGCTTTCTTAATCTTAGTAATTAAGTCAGCTAGTGAAGGAATGTTATTGAATAGAGTGGCTTTTAGCTGCTTACCTTCTGCGGCAGATCCATTGATTATAGTGCCCATCTTAACGTCACCAGCCCCATAGATGATAGCATATATCATTGTCTTGGCCTGACCTCTAGAAGGTAGTCCAGCCATCTCCTGATTGTAGGAATGTATATCACCGTCTATAATCTGATTGATGTACTCTTCATCATTCATGTAGTGGGCTAGCATTCTCAATTCTAGGCCAGAAGCGTCACAACCAACTAGCTTATACCCTTTGGGCACTATCCAGCACTCACGGCACTCTTTACCATAAGGGCTGTATGATGCAGGGACTTGGGCAACATTAGGGCTGCTATGGGTCATACGGTTTGTTTGAGCGCCTATAGCATTAACGTAGCCGTGTACTCTGCCATCGTCTGATACAGACTCTACCCAACTCAGAACCATTCCTACGCGCTTCTGGAGTAATAGAAACTCTTTGATCATCACTGCTTCAGGTATGTTTACATCTTCTAATACTTTCTCGTCTATCTTAGGTAAGCCTGTCTCAGTAAACTCAGTAGGCTTCCAACCAAAGTGGATCAAGTAACGTCCGATCTGTTGGCGACTACCTAAGTTAAAGATAGGGTATTCAAAGACACCATAACTGCCTTGTGAGTTATGATGAAAGCCTTGATCTCTATGCTTACCCATGATGGCTGCCTCAGTACCATCTTTCTTTAGTGGGTTCTTAGGGTAGTTCTTTTCTACCCATACTGGTAAAGGTGTAAAGCGTTTACGGACTGTAGCTTCTGCATTCATCATGCTCTCTTTGAGTTCAGCTAACAATATAAAGGCTTTCTTTTCGTCCAGTAACCAACCACTACGGGTCTGTTCAGCTATAATTTTATGTACGTCCATCTCTAGTTGGATAGACTCTACAGAAAAATCCTTAACTTCTTTTAGTAACTTACGATAGGTGAATAAGTTTACTTCAGTATCGGTAATACAATACTCTAGCATCTCATCACTATAATAACTGAAGTCAGTGAACTTACCTTTTGGATAACCTAAACGCTGTCCCCATGATGCTAGAGAATGCCCACCCTGACGCGCTGGATCGGCAAGTCTAGACAAGACTAAAGTATCGGTTAGTTTGATGTTACTGAAGTCAATGCCTAATAGACGTTCCAATACAGGTATATCATAACCTAGTATGTTGTGGCCTATGATCTCAGTAACGTCTAACAGATCAGCCTTTAACTGGGCTAGATTATTGACGTACTGGGTAGACGTTTTAGTATTGATGTCTAAGGTGACTACACACCATATCTTGTCTGGATTAAAGCCATTAGCTTCGATGTCCAGAACTATAGATTTAGAAGTCATAATTACTTGTTTCCTGTATTATCGGGGCCTGACCAGCCTCTAATCGGCTAGTATCTGAGTTATAGAACAACCAACCACCTACGCCTGTATTACCTGTCCTACGACATTTAACTAGCTGGATCTTAGTACAGTTCCTAGCATACTCATCTTCAGCTAATTTGTCACGGCTTAATAGGATAGTGTTGAATGCAATCTGGTTAATAGATCCTGATCCTTTCATATCATATTCGTTTACATCGTGTGCATCCTTAGCACTAGGTTTCCTCATGTGACTAACTACAATAATACTAACTCCAGTTTCCTTAGCTAGTTTAAGGCATTTATCCATAAAGGCATCTATGGTTCCATTCTCATTGGAGGTCACAGCAGCCTGTAGAGGATCTAGTATAAGAACATCACAGTCTAGCCCTTTAACCATGTAACGCATCTTAGAGAACAGTTCATCAGCCTCTAGAGCCCCTTGATGGTCTAGTATGTGTAACTTATCTGTATCAGCTAATTCCGAATACTTCTTATGTAACTGGTCGTAGTCTCGTTCAGGTTGAGGTACGTTAGATATGTTCTGACCAATATGTACTGATATTAATTTCTCTATCGTTTCACCGACATCAGCCTCTAGGAAAATACAGCCTATACGCTTATTAGACTCCATCAACATATCATAGACTAGGTTATAGACTACGGTACTCTTACCGATAGACGTTAACGCCCCTAGTACAGTAATTTCACCAGCCGCAATACCACCATTCATCATGGCATTTAATGAACCGAATGCTTTAGGTAGTGGCGTGACTTCTTCAGTACCTCGCTTTACGAATAGATCCCAGTTACCTGCATCAGACAAAGAGACTACGCCAGCAGGTCGATGAGGTTTAGCAGACCACCAGCACTCGGTAAACTCTTTAACCTTACCCTTCATCAACATCTCAGACGCATCTTTAAAAGGCATCTGCATTACTTTGACTTTGTTAGGTGAAAATAAGTCTACGATATTCTTAGTCGCATCTGAACCTGCTTCATCTTGATCCATACACAGTATAACACTATCAAACGACTCCAGAAACTCAAGTGATTCTTTGATTCCCTTCACCGCACTACCTGAGCCGTTCTTTAAGCTTACTACAGGCCATTTACCGTGAAACATAGAACTAACTGCTAGGGCATCTAACTCACCTTCAGTGACCGTTATATAGCGTCCACCAGCACGACCCTCAAATACATTCTGACCGAACAGTCCTGCGTCCCCTAGATTACCACTGCAAAAGAATTGCTTATACTTAGTTACCCTTGTCTTCAAGGCCACAATCTTATTGTCGCTGTTGTAGTACGGGTAGTGGTGTTTAGTGATATCTCCTTTAGCGTCATACTCTATCGTAACGCCAAACTTGTCTAGAATATCTTGGGATAACCTGCGGTCTGGTATAGAGCCCCTAGTGCCTTTGATTAGATCCTCCTGCTTTACCTCTTTACGCGGAGGTGTAGGAACTACTGTTGATTGATTGTGCATTGATTCCCCTGATTTAATGAAGTGACCACAGCCTACAGAATAGCAGGTAGCGTGACCATCTTTATACTTAACTAAATTATCTTTAGATCCACACTTATAGCATGGGCCTCTACTGTCTACTTCTGAGTTACCTGCCGAATAGTTGATAGCCATTTATCGTGATCCTCTTTTGTTAGGTAGTGTGTCAATAAGTTAATGATTGCTGCTAGGGTAACTCTGTCGTTATCCCTTTCCCTAGTGGTCGGATACCACCCTCTATCCTCTACCGCATGGTCTAGGACGTTATAGTAATTCTTTAACTCAGATATTACCAACTCTTCAATCTCCTGATCTGTTAGGGTCATAGATCCTCCAGCCTAAGCTTTAACTTAGTTATCATATTCTCATTGTATGCTACAAACTGACCACCTCTTCTGACCCCCTCTTCATAGTTTGCTATTTCCGTTTCAATCTTAGTACGGGCTTTAGAAGCTGCAATCTTTTCCTTTAGTGATTTATTTTTCAGTGTCTTAATCATCAGTTCAGTCATGTTTATGAGGCTCTCATTATTTGGGTTATTTTTTCTTTTCTTTGACTATCAATTTTACCGTACAAATCATTGTATGCGATAGCTGAAACGATAGCACTCTGGCCCCTATGTAATAACTTGGCGCAGTTTAAGTAAGAAACTCCTAAGACTCGTAGTGCTACCAGTTTGTCTAATTCATAAGACGACCAGTACACTTGAGGGCCCCTACATTTTTTATTCTCTTCTTTAGGTTTGATTTCTTCAGTTCTGAAACTTGCAGGAATCTTTGGTTTGAATATTAAGCTCATAATCTAATTGCTCCAATACTTTGTTCATATAGTCTTCATATAATAGGTTGAGGTTAGCGTCCATCTCTTTAGGTTCGATAGTGCTTTTCCTGTAGGCTTTTTCATACTTAATGCGAGCATCCTCTACGGGATCATCTTTGATTGTATTCATATCATATCCTCTTTGGCACATAGGGCTGCTGCCTGTACCTCTTCAGGGCCCCATGTAGCTTCGTTGTGAGTGTATAACTCATCACACCACACTTGCTTATAATCGTTCTGAGGCAGTGTGCCACAGCCAGCTAAATAGACTACCATAAGTAATGTCAATAATCGTTTCATCTAGACCCTCCCCATGACTTCATCGTGTGCCATTTGCTGTACAAATTCTGAGTTGTCATTGGTTAACTCTTCTAACTGTTCATCTGATAATGAATTACCATTGGCATCTATTGCTTCTGAAATATAAGCATCTACAAAGTCTGGATAATCATCCATGCAAATACCGTCTATTACTACATCTCTTAAATCATATATATTCATTTTATTATCCTCTACTTAGTTACAAACAATACGATGTCTTCACCTGTCGTTAGGCTAGACACTGGGATAGCTACACCATTCTCAGGTGGTGGCTGTGAACCTACATACGTCCATGATTTACCTGCTGCCAAGTCAGCCTTAACAGCACTGACAAACTCAGGATTATCTAACGTGAACATTGCACTCATTAACATCATACCTATAAACATAACCTACTCCTTATTTCTTAATAATTTATCTACAGCTACACCACAGACTACGGCAACGACCATAGCTATACGCGCATCATTGGTAAATACAGATGTAAGTACCAGACCTATAAACGCACCAGCCCCGAACCTCGCTAGGGGCATCATACGTCAATTTCCGCTAGTTCATTTAGTTCATCTAATTCATTGCATACTGCGGTCAGAATATCATCATCATCAATATCATCAAACGACCCTATGCTCAATACTTTTTCGATGTACCATTCTACTTCAGGACACTCGGCTGGCTCTTCCATACTAGCTGGAATATAGCCACCACTTACAGAAACAACGACCCTCAGTTCCCATGACTCGACTTCTAAATCAAACGTGTATTGACTAACCATAATTACTTACTCCTTTAAATCATCTAATTGTGACAATGCTAAGTTGTAGCAGTCACTTCTAAACATAAACCCGTTTGATGGATCTACATCATCTTTAAACTTCTTAACTGCTAATGTGTAATATAACTCTTTAGGGATAACCCCTGCAAAGTATAGAACTGACAAGTCACTCTTTATACGGGTAAATGCGTAATAGTCACAATTCTGTTTTGTGTTGATTGCATTTACTGAGCATTCGTAATGGGGCTGTGGAATAGACCTACATTGTTTAGACTTAACATCCACTGTAGATCCGTCTTGCATTATGAGGTCGTAATCGTAGGTATTAGCCTGTTTCCAGCCTAAGTGGTCTGATAGTACCACCTCTCCTAGAAAACCGATTACATTGCCCTTGCCTCGCGTTATAGAGTTCTTTAAGACACCCATCTCTTCAGACATATCTTGTGCCCGTTTTATTTGTTCTTTAGTTGTTATGATTGTTTGCATTTTCACTTTCCTTTAGAGACAAAAAAAAGCAGTTTTACATCTTACTCAGGATGTTTGTCGGGTAACTCCACACGACCGTAAATCGTGTATTTACCTCACGCTAGAAGTCGGTAGTCTCTTCAGCGTTGTCAAATGCCAATGGAATATCACCTGTCCCCATCTCCAGCACTTTAATTCGATTAGCGTATGTAGCTAAACCGTGCTGAGGGTGGATATTACCATGTTTCCACTGCACTCTTACTTTAGTACCTCGCGGTAACTCTTCAGTCATAGACATAGCCTGACCGTTATCATCTAAGACATCAATACTATATCCAGACTTAAACTTTCGTTGTGCTACACCCTGATAGTCTTTAATGATAACGTCTAAAGCCGATAACTTAGCGGCCTCTTCTGCATCCATACACAATGTAACATTATATCCAACGTCCTGACCCTGATACTGGTCTTCTGTTAAGACATGACTAAATGCGATATAACCTTCTGTTACTGATAGACTCATAATTAATTACTCTTTTTTAGATTACGTTTTATAGGTCTGAAAACCTATGATTTATTATACCGTATGGGTATCTACCATACAATAGGCCCTAGCTGCTCTTCAGTGAAACTTATTTATAATTATTTAAGGATTATAATAAAGTTTAATACTGAAGAGTGCCTAAGTGCTAAGGAACTATTTTGAGTTTAGCATATATCATTCCATTAATAAATAGTCTGATTCTGTAATTTCGGTGTAAAGTTCTATTTCAATAGTATCGTCTAGCATTTCATCCTCATCAATACTGTCATCATCGTCATAAAATTGTGCGTCTTGTTTTAGACATTTTCTGCACAATTCAATATCCTCATCATCTAGTAAGAGCCTGTCACATGATTTGCATTTCATAATGTATTTACCTCTAATGGTTTAGAACAATAATAAGTCGTCTAAATCTAAGCCCGACTTAATAGCAGCATCCCTAGCCTTATCTGCGGTATGGAAATTTACATACTCATACATGGATTTTGCATTTGTATTGTACCATTTATTAGACCAGTATTCCTGATCCTGATATAGCTCATGTAATGCTAATTTACTCTTTAGAGCCTCTTTAGTCTCATATATGTCACTACTTTGGCCTTGTGTTTCGTCTTGTCTAGCATATCTTAACTGGTCTAGCAGGTAATCTCTATCCTGCTCATCTATTACTATTTTACCTTGCTCTGAAACTAATATAACATCGCCTGTCTCACGATCAATTTTAAATTTTAACATTTTATTCTATCCTCTCAGTTGGTATACGTTCTATCTGATCTACTAATTTTGAAGCGAGGTCAATAGCTTTGGTTATTTGTAGTAACTCATCTGCAATAGCCTTGTCTTCAGGTGATGCTTTTAACTTACGTTCAGTGCGCCAATAACTGACCCGTAATAGGTCGAGGGCCTGATATGAATATTCTTTAATAACCTCTTTTTTTATGACCATTTTAATACCCCATGCCTTGTCTTAATTTCATACGTTTCTTATACCCTATGCTCTGATAGCGGCACAAGGCGATATAGTCGGTGCTGGAGTAGACTTTGGAGTCTAGTAGACCTGCTATATACCAGTAAAACGAATCCTCATTAGAGGGCTTTATTAAGCGTCTAAACGCACTGTCTTTTAATATGGTTTTTTTCATATCGACCACCCCATTAATACGCCTGTAATTAAGGCGAACCAAAGTACGCCACCAGTAAGAAACAATAATACTTCTTCAGGGTCTATTGTCTTAATCCATTGTTTAATTTTAAGCATTTTTTACCACCACTTCTAAGCTTGTGAATTTATAGACTTTAGGGCCACTAGAAAATCTAACTAGCACTTGCCCCGTGTCTCTGTTTATCGACCCTATTATACCATAGGGATTGCTACCGTATTCTAATTTGACTACATCACCTGCGCTATAGTCGTTTAAATTGTGATTTTTCATTGTGAATTCACCTCTTCTTTAAATTGATATTGTGCCATTTCTTTTTCTAGTTCAGGCATGGGCCCCTCTATATAAATTAAGTTTGACGTTAAGGGGTCTAGCTTATAATACTGACTAGGCCCTCGACCTCCATTAAGGCCGATGTAGACTTCGTTTTTAGAGGTAATGGATAGGGTAGCGGCTAACTCGTTAAACGCTTCTAAGGTCATTATAGAGGGCATTATGAGGGTATCCTATAATTGATATACGTTTCAGTATGTTTAGGCGTTAAATTACGGTATTTGACAATTTGCCTTAATGACCGTTCACCCCTCTCTAAACGCAAAGGGTCATTGCTTTTTTCATAGTGCCAATCATGTTTTGTTAGCAATTCTTTATAGTCTGATAGTTTCATTTTTTATACCTCTTTTTTTGTTAAATTGTGAGTATGTAATGTTTTAGCGTATATGCCGACTAAAATAGGCCCCTCGTCATATAGGTAAAAATTGTGATTAATAATAGCCTGTTTAACATTCTGTTTAATAGGGGCATATTCAGGCCCGACAATATCATACATTAAACGATATGCGGCTTTTATACTGCTAGCCACTTCAGTTTTTCCGTCACTAGACGATATTAAAAATACAGTTTTCATT
>Ga0196903_1000011_pt1 | contig 35794 bp, 56 predicted proteins | sample CB_VirMetaG_2_FD_169097 | JGI IMG/M metagenome (GOLD analysis project Ga0196903, IMG submission 169097) | Freshwater to marine saline gradient viral communities from Chesapeake Bay - CB_1504_2 Viral MetaG (v3) (version 3) | ecosystem: Environmental > Aquatic > Marine > Coastal | place: USA... | reverse complement strand
AGATCACCATACACGCCAACAAAATAGGTATGTTTTTCAGCATCACCCCCACGATTCACTAGTACAGTATAAGTTTTCACCACTCCATCTCCCGCCAATTAGTATCTTCTGGCAACATCTCAACGCCGTCACCAAACCCCGCTTTCAGTTTATCGAACATACCTGCATTATTCATTCGCAGACCATAAGAGTTTTTATAGCAGATATAGCAGCTGCCGCTATTACCGTAGAAGTCTACTCTATCTTCTCTTTCAAAGACCATCGTGATACCGCTATTCATTTGCCACGCATCTCCGTCAAGATAACCTCCTGACCAACCACATAATACTTTATAGATAACTGGAGATCCTTCAATGTCAAACTTTAGTACCACCCAGTTGTCTGGGGTATATCTACCACCACCTTCAATGATCATTCATCTTCTCCTTTCACCACTTCACCTCATGCCAATTAGTGTCTTCAGGCATCAGTTCAACTGCATCCCCAAAGCGTTCTTTAAGTTGATTATACACGCCGGTGTTATTCATACGCAACCCGTAACCTCCTTGATGGCACCAATACACAGAACCAGAGCTACCGTAGAATCCATACAGATATGCTTGTTTCTCTACGCCAGTGATACCGCTGTTCATCCGCCAAGAGTCACCATCAAGATACCCACCACTCCAACCACCGAGTACCTTATATAATGTTTCTTCACTAGAAGTTATTTTCAACACAACCCAGTTGTCTGGTGTGTATTCGTTCATCATTTTACTTACCGTGTTCTTCAAAAACTTTGTCTATTACCGCCAGAACAGGGTCACTCTCTAGGTCTAGGTCTGGCCATCCACTATTCCATTCACCAAATACTTCTGGTGCCTGTTCTGAAGCTAATAGCATATAGTATTCGCCTGGGTAATGTCTCAGACAACTTGCCGCTTCTTTTCTTATGGATTTTGGTACACGTGGTGTCTTCTTAGGATCCATTAAGTCAAGTAAGAATATACGAGTACGGTTAACAGCATTACGTCTTTCATTTGGCATAGTCATAGGATAGCCTGCAATAAGTACATGAGTCCATAACCAATAACAAATCCAACTGTAAATCGGATTATTACGTTTATCATAGCATTACGTTTCATCACTTATCCTCCGTACCAATCCAACACTAAACGAAACGCCGAAAGATATTCTTCATTGTTCGCACCGTCTTCTTCTAAGTTGTCAATATGTTGTTGCAAATCCGCAATAACAATCTCATCAGTTTTTTCGTGGTCTAACTCTACTTCAATTTTCATTTCGTAACTCCAATTCTTTTTGCATACATTTTCTTCGTCTTGGACATATACCAGTCATTTTTACTACAGCTTCGAGGTGTCCGGTTTCCATTTCTGCGATAGTCTTATACTGCAATGGTTGGTCGCCATTGATACCGTATGTTCCCCACGTAAGTAACTCACGTTGTCGTTCATGAGGCGCATCATCATACTCACTCAGGTCAATCTGATCATCGTGAATAGACCGTCTCAAATAATCTAAACCACCGTCAACCATGTATTCTTTACCATTGGCATCAGTATGTGTCTTATAATCGTGACGATGGGTCGATTCTAAGATCGTTCCGTCAGGAGTTTGCATGGCATTTCTAATTAAACTATTCATCGGGTTCTCTCACTTGATAAAAAATATTCTAAATCTTCTGGTGTACCCAGACCCCACATATCAGTCGCTTCGTGGATTCTGATCTCTTTACAGTCTTCAATTGCTTCGTTGAATACGGGACAAACGTAGAACTCACCATTGACTCGGATGTCTTTCTCGATCATCTGTTCTGCATACTTAACAAAGTCCGAACCATGTTTCCAGTAGTAGTAACCCACAGTCGCATTGTTACTGATAGGATTCTTCTCTGCGACCTCTGTCACAAAGTTGTTATCGTCTACCTTTGCGAATGACCACTTAGGGTGAGTCGCTTTGAATGTTACGATACCACCATCTGCAGCGGTCTCTTGCATCTCATACATGAATTGGGTGGGGTTCCAGTCTACCCACTGATCACTGTTCGCAAAGAACAGAGGACACTCGTTATCAATGTAGTCTTTTGCAAGTAACGCAGTACACGCAGCACCCTGCGTCATCTCTTCTACTTCTACTATTTTACAGTTTGGGGCGATCAATGGCAACATGTTTTCTAAATGAAAACGTTCACGATGTTCTTTCTGTACAACGAAGATGAAGTTTGCGTCCAGTCCTAGGTTCTCTACCACTACCTGTATCATGGGTTTACCATTGACATCAATCAGTGGTTTGGGGAAGGTATAACCCGCTTGTTGAAAACGAGAACCTGCACCCGCCATAGGGATGAGGACGTTTAATTTATCGTCTTGCCATTTACTATTCATAGGATCTTCCAATCTCGTCAGTTTTGGTAATATATTATCAATGGTCACTTCGGTTGGGTTTGATACCCGTATGCAGTGTGCCCGTGATCTCTCTGCGGCAAGTAATCCGGGTGGAGAGTCTTCGATAATGACAGTGTCTTCGGGTAGACACTTCATCATGGACATTGCTTTCCAGTAGATCTCGGGATGAGGTTTGGAGTTCTGGACATCATCGTTAGATAGAATCACTGAACAGAACTCAATTAACCCACTCTTCGCAAGCGCAGTTAGAACAGTACGTCGTATAGAGTTTGAACATACCCCTATAGTATAACCGAGATCCTGAAGATTGTCAAGCAGTTTTATTGCAGGAAGGTTCAAAGATATGGACTGTAACTCTTTAACGGTCGCGGACTGTTTATCTTGGAATATTTGTTCGTGTCGTTCAGAAGGGAGACCTTTACGTTTTGTCAGTATCTCTAACTTCTCGTAGGTCTTGCGACCATCATATATGTTCCGATGGTCTTCGGGGGAGATTGCAAAGTCCTCACCCAGAGCATCATTTAATGCCCTGTAGTGAATGTCCTTCGCATCAATCAATACCCCGTCGAGATCGAAGAGGATTAGTTTGGTGTTCATAAGTTATGTCTCGCATAGGTCTTTAATCTCTTCCATTCCACCAACATATCCCCAGTTACCATCTTCAATTGTAAAACACTGCGGGACAATACGGAAGTTAGAAATCTCAGCAAAATCCATACGTGGTGTATCACTGTCAGTAAATGTACCTGCAAGTTCCCAGTTATCTTCTGGTTCAAATCCTCCCCTGTAACTTGGATCCTCACGTTGTGCAACTTCCATCAGCATGGTCTGCCACTCAGGAGTCAGACTCGGGAGGTAATTGTATTCGTACATATGATTGTTTTGGTTACACCATACCTCCATCATGCCGTTCACCACGTTACAAGAAGGGTCACCATGTATTCCTACCATTAAATATTTCATCAATCTCTCCGTATTGCGAGTCCGGAATACACACCGTCACTACAGTAAATAGTAGGTAGATTAAGATCTACACAGTAGTATCCAGACCTATTGAAAATGTCTTCCCACTCATCTCTTGTCATCCTAATTTGATGTGTGGGATCTTGTCTTGAACAATCTAAAACATAATCTTCCCCAGCTTCTGCACATATCGGCATACGAAATACCAGAGTCTCTGACTTTAAACCAAACAGAAAATCGTTTACTTGGTCTAGATTCATATGTTCCAATACGTCTAGTGCAAAGGTGAGACCATACTCCTTGTCCCAATCAACAGTGTTACGAACGTCCAATCCTTTCTCTCTGCATTGATTCAACGCCCACTCACTGATATCTACACCGGACACATCTTCGTATCCTTCGTTCTCCATAGCTTCAACAACAAACCCAACTGCACATCCGAAGTCTAGAACAGGCCCTTTGTTGAGTCCGATCTTCTTTAACAGATCATTGATGTCTGCTGCGAGTCTCTTATACCGGTCACCTCTTTTTAAGAAGTCGACATAGTTTACCGTACTGTAATATGCTTCACCGAAGTCTGAATCTGTAATCATTATGCAAAGTTCCTATCGTCTGGACTCATCTCTTGAGCGACCGTATGTAATAGTTTATTGTTATTGAAGTAAAAACAGTTGGGACATGCTGCTTTCCAACCACCGTCACCTGCACCCCTTATCGTATAAGGTATACCAGTCTTCGCGTATTGTATGTTACAAGTATCCCATATCTCAAGGATATTGTCAATAGATCCCAATGAAAAATCTAGATCATATGTACGTTTCTCAAGTACGTGACTTGTGCACACATACACCTGATAATCTCCACCATCGGGGTGTGGCGCAATGTAGGGACGTGTGAGACCCACATAACAACCATTTTCGTAAGGTGTCGCGTTATCCCAGATGTCCTTGATGAAGAACTTGTTATCGACATCAACCTGTTTCACAACCTCTTTCCACTGGTTCTGTACTTCTACCTGTGCACCATCAATCAAGGCATTACCTGCGAGACGACAGAACTTGATCTCAGGATTCAACTCAATCAACTTTGCGATCTTCTTGATCGACTCTACGGTTGTACCAGTGTAGGGTTTATTCGTACGTGACAACTCATCCGGTATACCATTGGTACCATCATAGATGATATAGGATAGACCGATCTTATCTTTTGGAAACGAACCAAAGTCATAGTCTTCGGGTGCACACTTCTCGTCTAACTTAATTAGACTGACTCGTATCCACTTGAGATGAGGGTAAACCTCTGGTCTAAGGTGACGTTCTAGTTTCTCCGTGTTGGTGATGATACCCACATCGAACCCGTAACTTGCTGCAAGTAGAACTACGTCATTAATGTTCTTCTTTGCAACCTTATCGCGGTATAACATTGGGTTACCACCACCGGTAATCTCAATTGCCTTTGCACCCAACTTATGGAAGTCTTCAAATAACTTCTCCAGTTTCTCCCACGGTATATAACTCTTGAGTGGACGTGCAGCAACTGAACAGAACGGACAATCACTATCACACATTTCACACAAACATAGTTGTATATTGATAGGTTTGAAAGTATCTTCATACTGGATAGAATACAGTACGTCAGTGTGTTGGAGATACTTGTCTCCCCACGTAGAATATTTCTGTGTCTTCTCTTCGAAACTCTCACTCATATTAGACCCATTAACTCCTCTACGTTTTCACCCTTAGCCGGTAACAAATCTTTTAAAAAGAAATGAACAAAGTGACATTTAGAGATGTCCTTGTTTGCCGTGAATAATCCATTCCATTTTTGATCCAGATGGACAGTAGGGATCTTATATTTCTTCAGGAAGTAGTTCAGTAATGTTTGGTCAGTCGACCACTTCCATGGCCCTTTACCATTGACAAAGTCCATGAACTCATACCGTGTGATGAACTCTGAGGGGGTTTGACCATTCAGGTATGGACGGAATAGTTTTGAGTTGAGTAGAATCAGACCCATGTTGAAAAACTCGAAACCCTTATCGTTAGGTTTGAAGTCAGTCTTTTTACTGTGCAACATGTTGTATTGCATAGTACTATAGTTTCTTATCTTCTGAACATACTGATCGTTGATGTTCATCTCACGTTCACATACTGCACCAAAGGGTTTATCAGTACCGAAGTCTTCAAAGATGTTTGGTGCGTCTTCGCGGATGAGGATATCAGCATCAACGATCGCGATCTGATCATACTCATTGAGGAAAGAGAATGCATTCTCCTTCTCGTAGATAGGTAGGAAACCGCCATGTTTCTTCCACGAGTCCTCTGATCTATTACTCATGAATGGATCTGGACGTATGTTCAGCATAGGAGTTTGTTGTACCATATGGATGAATCCATACTTCTTACAGTACTGACTTACAGATTCAATACAGTGCTGGTATAGTTTCGAGTCTCTCGCTTTGCCTAAACAAACTTGATATACTAATCGTTTCACTTTTTCTTATGCTCAATAGTTGTGCCAATAGATCTATTCTGTATCTGAGACACGTGTTTGGTTACAAATACCCCGTTCTTATCGCAGTACCCGTGGATAGTACCATCTGAGTTCCATGTGATATTATCTATACTCTTCGCATCTCTGACCATACGAGTCGCGACTTCGGGTTTCAGATAGTACGCAAGTCCCGGTAACGCCTTCTTGTTTTTACCTGTATGACCTAGACACACCATGTCATGTTTTTCCCATAACAGGTCATCTGGTACAGGCAATACTAACATTGCGTCATGTTCTATGATTATTATAGGTTTCCTTCTTGCCTTTGCCCATAACTCTACATGACTATACCACACTGCTTTCTCTGTCGGTGTGAACTCTATTGTACCACGTTTCTTACCAAAATGCAAGTACCCCAGTTTATCCATTGTTTCTGGAGTAATCGCATTAAAATATTTTACATTATATCCTTCCCATGAGGCCTCAACTCTACCACGATAGTACATCGAAGTGGGGTTGTCGGGCATCTGGATCATCCATACATCAGGTTTCATTCTGACTGATAGTCACGCAGATTGAACTCAGTGCCATGCATCTTCATAAGATCGCGTTCGTGGTTTGTGTACACTAGTACCTCTGGGTCGTCTATTAGAAAATCACACGACTTACAGAAATCAGGATAATCTCCTGAAGTGTGTTGATCTCGTAGTTTAGAATATTCCTCTCCAAAGAAGATGGACTTGATATCAGTTTCACTTGTGTGTCCTAGGACTGCTTCCTCATCTCTACCAAGTACTTGACAACACGGATGGACAGCACCCTTCTTGCCTTCCAATCCACCTGCACGGATTACAACATCTGGAGAGAAGGGTCTTCCACAAGTCTTCACTGCTCCTTTACGTACACCAGACTCAGAGATGTCAGTGACACCCGACCAGTTGTGCATCTTCCATATTTCTGTTTTGACATCGAGTTCGTCAACAATACGTTTGTAATGATCTAACTCAAAGTCTAGATTGTCGTTGTCTGTGATTAGATGATAGGTAGACACAACACAATCTGAATTAGTCTCTTTGACATAATCCCGCATTTCTTTTACTTTGGCCCATGTGTTATCAAAGTTACCTGCGATTCGGTTGTACATCCACTTGTCATATGCTTCGACATCATATCCAATCCAAGAGAATCTATAGAAGTCTAACCCTGCATCTACGCAGTCACGCATGAACTTCCCTTCCATACGATAACCATTCGAGAAGATGAATGCCTTCGCACCATACTTCTTAACGATTTCGATGTACTTGGGTAGATTGCGATTGAGTGTTGCTTCACCTGAACCATCGAGATTAACAACACGTAGACCGTACTGTGCACAGTCTGCTACGTTGTCCTCGAACTCTTGAAGTGACATTTTCTTGAGGAAGTCTTTGTGTCGTCCACCTGTTCGTACGTCTTGAGGACACATAGAACACGAGTAGTTACATCCCCCGTTGATCTCGATCACTGCACGATCAATTTTAAAAGTCATCTATCTTATCCATTAATTGTTTCTTATAACGTTTTGCACGACTCAACAAATGCATTTCGTTCTTAGGTAACTTATATAGGTAATCCCAAAAACAGTTACTGTCATCATGGGGTTTACTGAAGTGTACGCCCTGCGGTGAATGTATCTTTGCGATACTACTACCACCTAGTGTGATAACGGGTTTACAAAAGTTACGGGCGATGTACTGCCACATCCCATCATAAAAGATGCAGAACTTGGAAGTACTTATATGATAAATTGCCTCCCTTACAGGAGTGCGGTAGGTTAACTCCACAAGATTGTAACCCTTGAGTTCAAGAAACATAATGATCCTTTCCCATTCTTTTACAGAGAAGGTCATCTTCCATTTCTTTCCACCCGAAGGTATCTCACGGTTAAAGGTGGGTCTCCAGAACACTACTTTGTTTTCAGAACGTTGGAATAGATCCTTGCGGAATATCCAGTGGTGGAAGGTGAGCACCTTCTGTTGATCTCGTTTGTGACCAAAACCTCGCCACCGTAGTTTCTCTATCTCCTCATCTGTTGAATTGAAGATATGATTTACAGTAACATCATGTTGGTTATGGTACAAACTATGAAGTACGTGGGTACGTTCAATGATTGTTTCTGGATCATCATAATGGTAGACATAGTCCTCATCATGCGTCCAGAAAACATTCATCTTTATTGGATGGTCATACATCTTGGCCAATGCATGAGCGGCATTGAGACCATATAAAATATCCCCGACACCAATGGTACCGCGCCAGTCAATCTCATAGTCTTCGTTCACCGTTATTGGTTGACCTGAGATAGGCTCACGGTACACATCAATCATAACTACTTCACTCTTACGGTTCCATCAGTCCAAGTATCCTTTTTAGGTTCTTCTTTCTTAACCTTTACGGTAAAACCCTGATACTGTTGTTTATGACGATCTTTCTTTTTATTTCGGGGGTCAAAGCGGGTATACTTCGCCATGTTACTATCCTACCTTCATACCTGTTCTAGTTGTACCATTAGTCTTTCCGCACGGTTTGTAACCTGTCGGTGCCAAAGACTGTCTCGACCTTCTACACCTGCACGAACCCAATCACCTTCTGCGATTGCACTATTGAAGTTCTTGAACTTACTCAAACGAGTGCGTCCCATGTTGAACATCATATTGACAAGTACACCTTGTACTCCGTCTGGTAACGAATCAAAGTCGCCCTGTCCGTATAAAGCATGACACTCGCTGATTGCTGTATTGAGGTCGTTGTCAAAACACTCGGCAACTCTGTCTTCACTGATTGGGGTTCCAACCGGTTGTCCGTGTTCGGGGTCAGTTTCAAGTACGAGGTGCCCGACACCAAATGTTGCGTACCCAAGATGGTCGTTATAGATTTCATATTCTACACCTTCGTCCACTTTTAATGTTTCAAACACTTCTTGCCTATTCACTACTTGTCTCCTTGATAGATTGATTGTAACATGTCTTCAAACTGTTCTACTTTACTTAGTCTGTTTGGCCAGAGAATGTAATCCTTCTCCGGATTCTTTTTGAGATTGTTTAACAGTGGGGTGATTGCGTTGAACAACCTTTCCAGTCGTTCTTGCGTCTCAGTCCCAGCTTCACGTTCGGTAGTGACGACTTCTAACTCGTCCTCTGTTACCGCAGTAAAACCAAAATCGAATATATCACTCATTGTTCTTCTCCTCGCTATGCGATTCCCATGTGTTCCTTAGTCATTATATAGTCTCTTACTAGACCACTTCTGACTATATCCTCCCACGAGAAGTTCACTGTTTCGAAGAGTTTCATCTGTTCCAGTATCTCTAGGAACGTACTAATACCCTTCTTATCTTTGTCTGTCTTGAAGTCCGACTGTTTACCATCCCCACAGAAAATCACCTTACAGTTATTACCTATACGGGTAATCACCGAATCGAGTTCATGGAAGTTCAGGTTTTGCATCTCATCAACTAATATTATAGTATCGTCAAATGTGATACCTCGTATGTATGATGTCGACTCGAACTCAATGTATTTATTATGAACCAACTTCTCATAGGCGCGATCGTCTTCAAAAAGATCTGCAGCGACTGCACGATATGGCCCAGTGAATGCTTGTAGTTTCTCCTCAATAGTTCCCGGTAAGAATCCCACCTCGCGAGTAGGTACCGCAGATCTAATGATGTGAAGATGACTATAAGGGGTACTCTTGTCAAGTATCTCTACCAGTGCGAAGTACATTGCAAGGAAAGTCTTTCCTGTACCCGCCGTACCTACCAGTGCAAGGTTGTTACCCGCCTTATATGCATCAAATGCATCTTGCTGTCGTATAGTGGCGGGTTCGATGGTACGTAAATGTTCCATGCGTATATTCATGGATTCTGAATGTTCTCTCTTCATTTAAAACTATTTCTCCACATAAAAACTTTCTCCACAACCACATTCGCCAGTTACATTAGGGTTGACGAACTGAAACCCTTCGTTCAGTCCTTCGACCAGATACTCAAGTCTTGTCCCAGTTAGAAACGGCACACTCTTAGGATCAATAATTAAAGTCACGTCCTCTACGGTCACTGTTATATCCTCATACGATTGGGCGTAAGAATATTCCATTCCATATGCGTAACCACTACATCCAGCAGTGTCGACTCTCAGACGAATACCATCACAGTCAGAACGACCCTCTAATCTTTTCTTTAGAACGTCTAGTGCGGGGGGAGTTATAGTTATAATCCTATTAACCCCCAACCGTGATTTGCTACTGCGTTAAGGATGATAGCGACACAAGTCGCCATATGAGTAAACCACCAAAGAGTCCTAATAAAAGCAATAGTATTAGCTTGTTTATCTGTTTCACCAACTTTCTCCCCTAGACTCTTCGCCCAGATTCTCCACCATTTAGTCATGAATACTATTCTTAACCATGCGACTAGTGCCCTGTTTAATTTGGGTGAGTTTGTTTTTCCAGTCAGAACTGGTCTTGTTCAGTATAGAACCGCTGTGAGTGACTAGTTTTGGTGCAGAGTTTATTTGATTAGTCCATTCGCCGGACTCGACCATTTCGGTCATGGTGCTGATAGAGACAATCATTTCTTTGACTTCTCCGGTCTTGGTATTCTTCAGATCGTATGTTGGCATAATATTATAGTTCCTGTATGAAATAGACCCCAATAAAGGGGCCTGTTCCAGATACAGGATCACCCCCTTAGGCGAGATTCAGCTTGAGAGATTGCAGTCTCTAAAAACGTTTGACGTTTCGCGACTTTATATGCAATGTCCGGTTTGCCTTTCTTATTTAGTTTATGAATGAAATGTCCCAACTCTCGCGAGTCTTTTCTAAGTCTTTCAAGTTGATTTGTGGTTCCAACCATACTCTCTCCTTATCTTATTGGGTTAGTTATTCATGAAGTAATTCTGGGAATGCCTCCATTACCAGCTTCTTGGTGATACCTTTAACAGGCATCTTCTTGTTAATCATACCGATGATCAAGTCCGCATCACGAGGATGTATGGATTCACACATATCCAAAAACATCTTTTCTCTTCGAACCTTTGTCAACTGTTCAGACGCCAACAATCCCTTCACAAAATACTTGAAGTTCATGTGTTGCTTGAGCAGGGATGTAGGGGGAGATTCTTCGGAGGTGGGGTTATAGGGTACCGATCCAGCAGGTAGATTCCACTGAATAACATTGTCAAAGGTACCCCGTAATACATCTTTTAGTGCATTATTCTGGTATTCTTTTAGTATAGATACTTTGTCTTGTCTTGATTTAGTGTTAGTTACTTTATCTAGTATCTCATAGACTTGGTATCTAATAGCAGTTAGTGCCATAATATTCTTATCCTTAACGCATTGAAGCTCATTATACAGTTATGTAGGTGTTATGTCAAGCGTTATCTTTTACTACGCTTGGCCGTCTCTTTCTTGATCCAACCCTTCGCCTTACTATTCGCTATAGGTGCCTTAGTGAACTTAGTGGCATCACGGTATGCACGGACAGTCTCTTTCTGGTAATCCTTACCTTCAGAGTTATCCACTACTAGGAAGTTCTTTTTACCGAACATTTGCTGGAAATTACCAATATTCTTTTGTACCGCTTTCCAGTAATCTGTGACGCCTTTAGCACCCAGTGTACGAGAACGTTGTGCATCGCGGGAGATCGCAGTATCGAGATCAGTGTTTACGAAAATCATTGCGACATCGTAACCAAGCGCACGTAGTTGAATTGCCTGTTTAGAAATCTTACGTGGATCCTTACCAGTGCCATCGATTACCAAACCTAGACGACCCTTAATGTACATAGCTTGTTTGGTACCAGTTAGTTTCTTTGCCTTACCACGAAGTTCTTGTCCTTGAACAGAGAAGATGTTGTCTGGATCCATTTCCATACCAGCCTTCTTCATTGCAGACTCGAACGCATCATCAGAGTTTACAACTTTATAACCCATAGAGGTCAGACCTGTCTTACCGACAATGAATGACTTACCAGAACCTGGCCCGCCCGCAAGGAAGATTGCTTTGAAGATTGCAGGGTCATTGACACCCTCGTTTAAAAATTGTTCAAAGGTTAACACGGTGAATCCTTATTTTATGATACAATTATTTATAATAGTTCGGAAGTAAAGTAATGAAGTTTTTCATCATGATATACCACGACTCCATCTAACGCAGTTTCTTCCAATACTTCAAATGCTTCTTTCAAAGTATTTAGTATCGGTTTCCCCTTAACATTGAAAGAAGTGTTCAGTAACACCCCGCCACACGCACTGAGAAGGTCGTACACAAGCGCATTCGACTTTCTGGTAACTGACTGCACCCTTGCCGTGCCATCTACATGAGTCACTGCTGCAAGTTCTTCTTTATACTCTTCACGCGTTTTGACACTGAAGTTCATATACTCTAGGTTGTCATATGATGTTGCTTCAAAGTATATATGTGCGTCTTCCTGTCTTACCATGGGAGCAAACGGTCTGTAGTTCTCTCTGCATTTGACTATGTTAACCTTGTCCTTCTTATCCCAACCCTTGGGGTCACAGATGATAGAACGGTTGCCTAACGCACGAGGGCCTACCTCTGAGGTACCTTGAACCAATCCTAGTATCTTATCATCCTTTAATAGATCCGCTAATTGTTCCAGAGTAATTATAGTTGATTCATGTACATCCAACAATTCCATGTCCTGTATAGGTTGACCTGCATATCGAATGTCCACCCCTTCGAACTCACGCATACCATTGACTGACATATATTTACATAACATACCGAAAGGTAATCCACTATCATGCACATCGGGTGGAACAAATACCTCAAGACCCAACTCGTCTTGTATACGAGTATTGGTTAGTATGTTTAATCCACAACCACCCGAGATCACTAGACGTTTACCATTACGGACAATCTCTTCCCACACTCTGGGTGTCTGTAGGTACTCTAATACATTGTCTTCGTGTTGTCTTTGGATACCTGCTGCAACGTCACACTCTTCTTCCCACGTGAGTTGTAAAGGACTAATGAACATTTGAAAATAGTTATGTTCTTCCGGCGAGTCTGCTTGATTATCAACCCACCATTCCTTACCACTACTAAATGTCCTTCCATAACGAATAATGTTATCTCGCACGAGACCTTGTTCGGTCTTCGTGTACTGCTGTCGGAACCAAGGGAAAGATGGATTTATTGCCTCAGTAATCTCTTCGTCTTCGTTTATCAGACCCTTACCACAGTGACCGAAGTATGACATATGATCGCCATATGCAGATGCACCCATGACTTTACCTGCCATATCTAATGGGTTGGGGGTTACACCTACCATGTTTTGACATCCGAGACCAGAAGAAATATTATAGTTACGACCAAAAAATCTGGTGTCAATGTTCTCGTAGGCGGTTCTGTCGTAGTTTACTTCATTTAAGGATCGGAGACGTTTGGAATTAGCTCTCCATATATGAGTATGACCGTCGTCTCCACCCGCATCGTGAGTAAAGACAGTGCACGGTTTAGTTACCCATGGGGACTGAGCATATGCGCCCCATGCATGTGCAGCATGGTGACGATGATGAGTGGTGGTCTCGCGTACATTGAAGACCTGTTTGACAATGTCTGGATCTAGACACAGAGGATTTATCTGTTCATCGACATCTGATCCCACAATGAAAACGTCATAGTCGTTCTCGATGCCGAAGTCTTCTTCGGATACTTTAAGACATCTCTCTAGTATTTCTTTTTGTTCTTCGTATCGTGCATGTCCACGATAGTGTTTAATTCCGGTTAGTTTCTCTATTTCTATTACGTGAAAGGTTTTACTTTGGTCGTTATAAAAACATATTGAGGAATCGTGTCCCCAATATGCAGCGGCCAAGTTAGCCATCTGGTTCTCCAGTTAAATGTTTTGCGTGTATTTTACATCCAATAAAGGCATTGTAATAATCATCACGCAACAAAACATCGTATTGAAACTGAAGTTTAGCCTCGTAATAAGAGCAATCCCCCTTCGTCTTACATAGACGCAGGATCTCTCGTTCGTATTTTTCACCGCCTTGATGTTCTACCAGTATCTTTAGAGTCTCGTTACTACCGTAGTACTCTCTCCAGTCAGACTGTTTGGTGACTTTCCGTTTTCGTTTAGATCCCTTCAAAGGAGGGAGTCTTCGAGTCGACCAGAAGAACTTTTTGCCTATGTATTTCTTCCCATCTGGGTCGGTGATACAATAGACAAACCCGACGAAGTCTTTTAGAAACTCTTCGTCGGGTTCAAAGGCTAGGTTTTCATAAAACCAATTATTAATCTTCCCACTCCTCTTGAGAAGGCGTACCACACATAGGACAGTGGGTAGGTTTCTCTTCAGAGTCTTTCACTACTAGTGAGGAGGAGACATCACACACCCCACAGACCATTTCGTATTCATATTCCATTGGCAATTCCTCATACCGCGACGACCTTTAGGTCTTCCCAACCCCAGTCGCCTTCCATTCCGTTAACCGAATATTCGGTAACACGTTTCTCAAAGAAGTTATCGTGTGATGCACCATTCAATACCCAGTCCAACCACGGTAACGGATTATCCTTGACGCCAAACTTAGGTTTCATACCCAGTTGTAACAGTCTACGATCTGCAATGTGACGGATATATTGTTTCACATCAGTCTCTGATAAACCTTCAATATCGCCTGACTTATATGCCAGAGTGATGAATCGATCTTCCAGTTTAACAGCATTCTTTGCCATAGTATATATCTTAGACTTCAACTCATCATTTACGATGCGAGGATGTTCGTCACAGAACTCACGGAATAACTTTGCATTACCCTGCACGTGAATAGTCTCATCTCTGATAGACCACTCAACGATTGTTCCCATACCTTTCATCTTACCGAAACGTTGGAAGTTCAACAACATCACAAACGATGCGAACAATGACATACCTTCGTTGAATACAGACTGTGCGAGTATTAATGCAAGACCTGTTTGGGTATTGATATTACCCTCTTTCATGAAGTCAATCTTGTCCGCCATCTCCTTGTATTCCATAAATGCAGAATGTTCTTCATCTGGTAGACCAAGAGTATCATTCAACAATGCATATGCACGTTGGTGTACCCCTTCCCGATTCGCAAAGGATGACAACATGTTACGAACTTCATTGTTTTTAAACTTAGGAATCAATAACTCGTGGTAGTTCTCTCCTACCTGTACGTCACTCTGTGTGAACAAACGCAGTACCTGAGTAATAAACTCCTTCTCTTCTGTCGTAAGTTTAGTCTTCCAATCCTGAACGTCTTCACTAAGTTCAGCTTCATCTTCTACCCAGTGAACCTCTTCATGTTTCTTTGTCAGTTCGACTGCCCATGGGTACATGAAAGGTTTATACGTTTTACTGAACTCTAACAGCATTTATCTTGCCTCTGATTAATTAAACTATATGGTTGTATTCTTTTGGACTCCATATGAAGTCCCCACCGATTGTACGAATATATTCGTAATCCAGACTCTCCATTAATTGCACAACACCGAATGAGTTCTTTACTGCACTCGGTGTCTGTATGGAATGTTCTGTGGTGATGACTGGTCGATGTGTCTTTATCGTTTCTAATGCACCCTTCAACACCTGAAGTTCGAAACCCTCAACATCTATCTTGATGAAGTCTACCTCATCAAACTCAAAGGAATCTAACGTTCTAACTTCACATTGCAAAGGTTCCTCATTTTGAATATCAATGTTTTTATAATGTGATGAATGTCCTGTATAGAGTGGGTTGAAATATATATCTATTTCACCTTCTTCCTCTCCCAATCCATATGGGAAAACTTCAACAGAAGCTAGTGATCGATAACTCACATTTTCTATCAAACATTCTCTAATCTGTGGTACGATCTCAAAGGCTTTGACCTCGGAGAACGCCCCCGCAAGATATTCACTCACGAACCCGTATGATGCACCAACATCAATTGCAACTCTTCTCTTAGTTGCATTCCTTGTAAAGAACTTATTTAGTTTTAGGCAAAAGTTATGATCATAATTCCCTTTGCCCTCAACCATATTGCGGAAAGACATGGACTTCTCTTTCGTCAACATCATCCATCCATTTATTCTTGTCTTACCGCCAAAACTTGGTATGCTTTCCATCCCATTTAACCCTCACATGCACGACATTCCTCAGACTCTTGTGCATTTGTATTGTTCAAAACTGCCATGAGGTCGTCGTATCCGCCAATGTATTCGCCGTCCAGATAAATCTGCGGCACCGTTTTAACATCCTTCCGGCCAGTTATTTCCGCAGCAGTTTTACCCACTTCTGCTAGATCTATCTCGTCGTATGGTATTCCCCTTAATTTCAACTCTTCCTTTGCGAGTTGACAGAAGGGACAATTCTTTTTAGTATATACTAGAGTACGCATGTCACTTTGCAATGCAACACGTTCTACCTTCTCCGATACATTCTCTGCACGGGACTTTGCTTCAGTTCTTAGGTAATACAGACCTTTAAGTCCTTCTTTCCATGCTTTAATGTGGACGCTGTTCACGTAAGACTTTGGTACTCCCGTTGGGAAGAACAGATTTACTGACTGTCCTTGACAGATATACTTCTGTCGATCCGCTGCGTGTTGTACTACCCAGTTCTGATCCAACTCCTGTGCGGTCTTAAATATTGCCTTCTCACCTTCAGTCAAGAATGGTAAGTGTTGTACCGAACCCTTGTTGGTAATGATTGAAGTCCAGTTAGACTCGGTGTTCTCACCTTTCGCATCCAACAACTCCGTCAAGTATATGTTCTTTACAAGGAAGGAACCAGCGCGAGTTCTATGAGTATACGCACATGCCTTCAGTGGTTCTATAGAGGGACTGGTTGATAGTATGACTCCAGATGAGGCATTTGGTGCAATTGCAAGCAGGTGCGAGTTGCGTCGTCCACTTCCAATCCCATCTGGATATTCACCTTTTGTCTCTGCAAGTCTTTTAGTCTCTGCCACTGCTGCTGTGTTAATATGGTCGAACACGACATCATTGATCTCTCGTGCCTTGTCTGACTCCCACGCAACACCATGTTTCTGTAATAGGGAGTGGAAACCCATTGCACCAAGTCCGATACTTCTTTCTCGGGAGGCAGAGAACTTTGCACGTTGAATGCTGTCGGGTGCGTGTTCGATGAAATAGTCAAGGACATTATCCAACATGCAAATAAGGTCTTGGACGATTGTAGTGTCTTTCCAGTCATCATAATATTCCAAATTAAGCGACGACAAACAACACACCGCAGTACGTTCAGCTGAAGTGGGTAGGTGGATCTCATTACAGAGATTACTACCATTGATCTTTAATCCCAGATCCTTTAGAGGTTGGGGTAGATCGCGGTTTGCAGTGTCAATGAAGTTTAAGTAAGGTTCGCCCGTACGGAAACGAGTCTCAATGATACGTTCCCATAACTTACGTGCGTTGATAGTTTCTTTGACTGATTGATCTTTGGGGTCTCGTAGGTCAAAGTCGACGCCAGTGGTGACTGCTACCATGAACTCATCAGTAATATTGATAGCATTGTGTAGGTTCAATGCCTTACGTTGTACGTCACCCGTAGGTATACGCATGTTCAGGAACTCAATGATATCGGGGTGAGACACGTCCATGTATGCTGCGTAGGAACCCTTACGAGTCTTACCTTGGCGGTATGCAATCATGTCCGCATCTACGGTATGAATGAACGGCATAGGGCCAGGTGCAACATCAGACACTGTGCGTACATCACTCCAGTGTCCACCTACACCACCACCGAACACAGACAACCATCGTAGTTCTGCGGTATGGTCGATCAGACCTTCAAGAGTATCAGGTACATATGTCAAGAAACATGATATAGGCAATCCTTTCTGCTTACCTTTGCCGTTAAGGGCGGGGGCATTAGACAGTACCGGTGAAGCAAACATGAACCACTTCTGAGAGACATAATCATATAGTCTCTGAGCGAGTGCATCATCACCACCTGACCACGCGGTCGCTGCACGTTTATAAGCTTCTTGTGGAGTCTTTTCCCCTTCGATTAGGTAGAAGTCTTTCAGCATTCCTACTGCGTAATCCTGAAGGACGGAGTCGCGGTTTTTCTCAATCTTGACTGACATATAGGTTTGTCTCGGTTTTTTGTTTTTAAAGTGTTTTGTAAGAGTACATTATACGCTATACTTAGTCGTTTGTCAATTGATCAGATGACAATTCTTCATTCTTTTTCAACCAATCCTGACTATCGGTATCTTCATCTTCTTGTGTTGCTTTTCGATAGTACAGAACAATCTCTTTCTGTTCACGTATATATCTACGAATCTCTTGTAGGTTATACGCCATGTTCTCATAACCCTGTGGAGTTAATCCGAATAGGACAAATGATCCTGACTGCATTTTTTCTAACTCAGCAATCTTCTCATCCTTATTCTTCTCCGTGATTACAAAGAACTCCACATCCTCTAGGGAGATAGCTTGTGGTAATGGTGGTTGGTAAATCTCTAAAGTCTTGTATTCAGTTACAGTCTTGATGACTGGTTCTGGGATGACGGGGGTGGCATTCCACGATGGTAGACCTGCACATCCTGTCAGTAACACTAATGATGATATCGCAAGGATCCTATTCAGCATTTTCTATCTCCTTACTGTCTGTCTCAATTGAACGGAATACCGCAGCCGTTCCTTTATTAATACGGGGTTCTATAAGACCGGGTTTCGCACGTGCAAGTCTGGTCATATCATGACGTTTGAATATACTTAGGTACTCGTCACGTTCCGCTTTCAGTTGGTTAGACTTCTCAGTCAATTCCCCTACTGCTTTGAGTTGATTCTGTAGATTGTTTTCTGCACGTTCTCTTGACTTCTTCTCTGTTTCCAGTGCCTGTTCCATCTGGATCTGATTGGTCTTGAGTATGACGTTGTTAGATTCTAACTGTGCGATTTGTTTCTCAGCTTTACCGAGAGTCACTGTGTGGTATCCCCAACCTGCAACTGCAAGTATAATTAGGATGGGTAACATCTTTATCATTCCGAACATTATTTAACCTTTTTGATCTGGTAATTAAAGGGATATTGAGTAGTCAATTCAAACGCCTCTCCGGTGGTCAGAACCCCCTTCAGACATTTGCTGTTGATTTTATCTATATGTTTAAAACGGTACTCTACTCGTGAGGACTCGTCTCTCCATATATGAACTTCCCACTCATTGGTGTATAACTTAACAATCGATTGTGAAACGGAGGAGACAATCCTCGATAATCCTTGCCCAATTTTCTTCAATTTCTTCTCGCTCCTTATAGTACTCGTACATCATGGTTTTTTGGTGACCGGGTAGTTTATGAAACTCAATCCACTCTTCGGGGGATATAAACTTCTTTGCGGGGTAACTAACTTCCATACCAATTACGAAGTAAGGATCACCTGACTCAATGTTCTTCCTTTGTTCTAGGTTACCAGAGACCGCAACACATCCTGTCAGTAACACCAGACATAGTAGGGATGCGTACGTCTTCACTTAGATCTTTTAACCCTTTTACCTGCAACTTCAATATAGTTACGGGTTAGTGGTCTGGTCTTCCTCTTCTTCTTAGGCATCATATCCTTCGTGTCTTGAGGTATGCCTGCGTCTGCCGTAGTCATGGCATCTTCGTACATCTGTTTAAAGGTTTTCACCGAGTTATTTCTCCTAGAGTGATATATAAGGAATGTCCTGTATTTATATGTTCGACACAATAAACCTTGTGACCCAACACGTTTCCTACAGGGAAACATCCATCCTTAACTCTCACTGTATCGTTTTTGTTTGCGATTTCTGAATAGTGTGTAATGTCCAGTTTGTTTTCATTCAGTCGGTAGACACCTTGTCCTAGTTGTCCTGCGTCTGAAGTATACCACGAAGAATCACCTTCAAGTAATTCAAAATCTAAATCCGAATTGGCAACGATCTTGTCTATTGACCTATCACTCATCTCGTACTTTTCTTTGATCAGGAATAGTGCAGCAGCATAGGATGCAAGTTTACTTGATCCACCGGGTACTTTGTTCAGTAGACGTTTGACGTTAAATACTAAACGCATGAATGTGCTATAGGCATCCTTCTCTTCAGCAGTTGATATCTTTTTTGACTTATCACGTTTACCGTTATTGTCAATGAGACCTAACTTGAATGCGTCAGTCTCTTCCCAAGGTGTGGTTAACATCTTGATGAATCGAAATGTGTAGTAGAGATCACCTGCTCTTGATGCTAGTGACATTATATTTTCCTCAGTTCTTCAACGATCCGTGGATCCATTGGGGTACTAGCATATTTAGTGTTTTCTATATGTCTAAGATAGATCAGGAAGGGTTTTATTATTGACCAATCATCTTCACTTTGGATCTTGAACTCTAACATTCGTAGACCCGCATCCACCCCAAACACGTTGAATACAACGATGAGGTGGTTAAGTAGTAGATTGACTGGGGGATTTCCGTTATCATTGTAACGGGTAATGAGACGTTTAATGTACTTAAAACGTTTTAGATCTTCATAGAACTCTTCTGCGTCCACACATCGTGGATTGTAGTAGTGTCGTATCGCGTATAGCTCAAAGGTAGAGTCTTGTAATTCATCAAACAAATGCATAAAACAGTTCCAAATAGATTATCGTGTTTCTATTTAGTCTGCCAGTGGATTATCCAAAACGCTCTGAATCTTTTTGTTTAATCGGTCTTCGAGTTGTTCAACCATGAGTCTGGTGTCATTCTGTAGGGTCTCTCGTTTCATGTCAAACTTCTCGTTTGCCCGTTCTACCTGATCATCCACCTTCTCTTCCATTGACCTTACAGTGGTCGAGAAGCGGTCTACACGACGTTCCATGCGGTTAAAATCGTCTCTTAGGTCATTCTTAATTGATCGAGAGTAGTCGATTGCCTCATCGAGTTTGACCTCAATCACATCGTTACGTGCTTGAATATCACCCACGTCGATGTTCTGAACAATTTCTTTCATGTCCATATAGTCTTTGTAAAACTCGAATGTACCCCATGATGCACCACCGAGTGTGGTCAATGCGGTAAATGCAATCGCCATCATACCACCTTGAAACTTTATACCTGCAATTTCTATTTCTGCCACGATCTGTTCTCCCTAGTCCGTGCCCTCTGCAAACTTGAGGTTACGTAGATTGTATACCTCTGCTTCCAGTTTTTTTATTTCCAATTCCCTTGCACGTAACTCTAACTGATATAGTCGGTTACAATCCAACCTTGTCTTGGGTACCTTCCCCAATGGAATTGTTATTTTTGCATACACTCCAACGTCTCTCATGAATCCGTTAGGATTGTATCCTTCGGGATACACACCGACGTTCTGTTGGTTGTATGTATCGTATGGATCGTTCTGGTTCAACACGCCTACTACACCGAACTCTAGATTCGTTGCAGAACCAATGGCCTGTGTACACTCAAACTGTCCTGCCCGAACTCTGTCGGACTGGTAACTCTGTGATGAACTTGGTAACGCCATGCTGACAGAACTAGATTGTCCCCACACATGTACACTTATCATCATTAAGAGTATAATTAAAATACTTCTCATTTGCATCTCACTTTATCTTCGAGCAGATTCTCGAATATAACATAGTTTTAGTTACTGCGACTTTTAAGGGTCTGGACTTAGAACACACATACACTGCACGACTAGATTCAACTGACCTTATGTATATATCTATCTTCTTTCTAGATTGGAAAGGTACATGAACGGTGTGTGTGGCAACAGTTGCCGTACTTAGTGCAAACGGAACTTTCTCCCACTCTGCATCAAACACCTGTATTTTGTAATATGCCACGTCAGATCTAGTGTTGAACAGTCTCATCTGAGTAGTGAACACGCGGGGAATGTGTGACATCTCTAACTTAGGGTACGTAGGAATCCATTCGTGGGCACTTGCGTACCCACTCATGGCTAAAAACATTATGAAAACGTATGCACGTCTTAATCCATTCATCACTCTATTACTCAGTTAAAAAAAGTGGGTAAATGCCACTTTATTCGGTGGAAAAACGTGCACGGTTCTTAGATGGCAATACACTCGGCAACCACAGCAGTCTGATAAGAACCACCGGGGAATGCACGACCTACGCCATAAACTACTTCAGAGTCGATCTTGAACCAAGTAGAACCAGCGACACTGAGAGTGATCTCAGTTACGTTGTTGTATTCTACTTTGTCAGTATCATATGAACTCATAGTGCTGTCCGATACTTGATCAACGGTAACCTCTCCTGTCCAGTATACAACATCAGATAGTGCGGGACTCTCTGTGAAAGCGTCCGGAGAAGTTATTACTGCTTTGTAATAACTTGCCTGAACGACATCAAATCGCACTATAGGACGTACACCACCATCAGTAGGATCGGTACTTAGGGTACCGGGAGCAGGGTTACCAAACACCCCACCGATATCCTGAGTCACTACACATTTGCTTTCTACAGAACCACTAACTGGTATCTGAGTACTCGCAATTGCAGTGTTACCTAAAATCATCAATAACAATAATACAAAAGACTTCTTGAACATTTTATGTTCTCCTTTACTTACTTACTTTGCATACTGTAAATTAACTATTTGCTGGTGCTTAAGATCCTGCGCCAGACTCACTCTCAATCCTTTACTATTCTTGGGAAGTTTAGCATCCTTCAACGTCACCGCGTCGTTGTATGTCCCCCCATTTATAGTATACGTGTATGACGTTGGAATACCCTTCAACGCCATTAAATTGTTATGTAATACAAGTTGATCTGCACTAAACTCGGACTCTATTGCAATACCAAGTAAGACTTCCAGTCTTGTATCATCTTCTTCTACCTGTTCGGCAGTCGCACGGCGTTCACGACGTTCGTCTTCCTCGTCCTGTGCTCGCATGTTTGACTTTCTATCTAACTCTGCCTGAATGTAATCCTCGTCCAGTGGATCTATTACATCGATCGCTTCGTTCACAACTGCCATTGGATCTACATAGTTTGGACATGTGGGGTTAGACTGTGGGTCGAAACATGGATCAAACTGGTATCCATAAACAACCTCTGTGTCAACTACCGATCCTTGACCTTCCACTTCTATAGATCCATTACCCCAAAAATCAATTGGTATCAGGGGCACAGGAACAGACTTAGTGATCGTGTTACCGTTCACTCCACTCCAGTCATCTGTCTCTCGAAAGATATATCCAGTTCCTCGTGCATTTTCATTCTGCACATGTACTAACATATCGTCTTCCGGGTTCTTAACCGTCGTATATCGATAGAATACACTGTTTACTTGTAACCCTGCCTGTTGGGGTAAGATATTACTCATCACCCACTGTAAAGCATTGTCACGTGCGGCATTACCTGTAATACCATATTCGGTACTAGAGTAAGAGACCGAGCAACAAAGTAATAACAGCACCGGCACCAGCCATTGTCTTAGTACCATCACTCCAATCCTCCTCTACGACATCTTCGCCGTTTGCTTCTGCAATTTCCCATGCGGTCTTTGCCTCTTTACCAATCATCCCATCATAGGGACATGGAGTACCTGCATTCATCATAGCGTCAAAAACACGACGGTCAGTACACATTACTGATACTGCTGCAACTTTCATACCCATATCATACAGGGTCTTCGCATTTTTTAACCTTTCACAATTATCATCCGTGACCTGTGTTCCCGTAGAAATACCCAATATCTGGGTCTGTACGGCACCAGCGACTCCGAATGTACAGAGATCCGAGTTGGAGGTGTTTATAGTAGGTGTGATCGCAGAAGCAGGCGGGGATTTTAACGTAGTGGTTGAAGACGCTTGTGACCTGACCGTGCTATCCGTTGTACTATCTGTGTAGATAATATCCTGCGGCACTTCATCGCTGGGTTCAGTCTGAGCGAATGTCAAACTACTGAAAACCATCAATGAGAATATGATAAACTTTTGCATAATGTAACCATCCTTTAAAATAATATTGTGTTGCATAGTATATATATGCAAAGAATGTTCCAACTCAGTTCTATCCTTGTTGGAACACCTTGTTCTAGTTTATTTTTTAGAGTAAGCTTGTGCACCAAAGAATGCTGCAACAATACCAGCAACAGCTACAAAGTATGTGGGTGCCATTGAACCCAAAGTCTTTTGAGCTTCATCAAGTCCAGACAGAGCTGCAAGTACTACAGCAAATGGATATAACAACAATCCACCCAATGCAAACCACGTCATGCTTCTTTGTGCATCACGCATTGCGTCCTGATCTTCTAACTCTTTCCGTTTGAACTCAAGATGCATCTCAAGTTCTTCTTTCGATATATGTCCATCACCATTAGCATCGACACCGTCAAGTAAACTAGAATCGATTGTTTTAGTATCGGACATATTAGTCTTCCTTTAATTCCTGTGGGGTGAAAACAGCTGGTGAGTCGTGCCAAGACTTTTCTTCTTCTTGGACTTCACGTTCTACCGCAGGTGCTTCGCGTAAGGTTTGTACTTTGGGTTTTGTAACACGAGGTTTAGGTGCAGGTTTAGGTGCAGGTACAACCTCAGTCAATTCAGTTATACCGTGCCATGCTGCAATAAATGTAGATGTTAACTTCTGTGACTTTAGAAGTTCACCAGTTTTCTCGTGAATCCAACCATTGGGGGTAGGTATTGCATTCTTTGGTGCTGACATTACTTCGTTCCTCCTTTTACTATAGTCTTATCGCCGTTGGAAAGTTGGTCTCCAGCGCCACGTGCTTTTGCAGCTTTAGTTACTTTACCTGCCTTTGACGCATCATCGTGACCTTCTTCATCGGTTGTGATGTCTGCTTCTTTAGGACTGCCGACGCTATTGTCTGCTGCCATGTCCTTAGAACCTTTACCTTTGAACTTGTCAAGTGCACTCTCACCAGTCTTCTTCTCACGAGTCTTCTCGGTGAGTGCTAAGTCGATTGCGGCATCAATCATGCTTTCCATATCTTCAGGAGTATACGACTCTTTCTTTGCAAACTTCGACATACCTTTCTTTGCTAGGTGTTTTGCGAGATTCTTCTTCTTGACAACGTTTCCAAAACGATCCTTGGTTTCCTTATCTGATTTACTATAAGGGCCATCGAAAGGAGGTTTCTTACCTGCATGAATATGAGACTTCTCTTTGACGACAGTCAGTTCTTCTACAGAAACGAGTTCTACACCATGTTCAAACATTACTACGTAATGAGTAACAACACCAGTACCGTCTTCTTGTTCTACCAGAGTATGTTCACCAGCGAGACACTCTCCATAACCCCACTGTTCTGAAGTCACATGAGATGCACAGTCGTGCTTCAATGCCTTCTTAGTGTTGTCTTGGTCAAGATCCTTCTCGTCGATCTTCTTCTTGTCACCTTTTTCGGCACGAGGACAATCCGGATCGTGGTTCTCTGTAGAACCATCGCACTCTGGACACTCGGTCATTTCGTCCGCATCTTCGTTTGTGACCGCCTTAGTGATCGCCTTACGACGCTTATGAAGATACTTGTCCGTAGAGTCGGTGTCTCCATCGTTGTCTAAGTCTTGGTCTTTACGGTCATCAAACTTCTTCTTGACCGCTGTTTTATCTACTGGATCAAGGGTTTTCTCAGTTACCTGTGACCAGAGGGTTGCCATTTTGTCGTACAGTTCTTTGTTCATTTTGTTTAGTTTCTCCGATCAAGAAATATATTGTGTAAAGTAAGCGCTAAGACAGGTTGCAATAGTACCTAAGACTATCCAAACAAACTTTTGCATGTACGCAACTTTCTCTACTAGAGTAGTTACGTGTGTTTCTATGTTGTCGATTTTACCGGACAAACGGTTCATCCGTTCGTGCTGTTCCGCTCGACGTGTTTCCAAGTCTTCGATTTTTTCTTCCACCCTTGCTAGTGAAACAATGGCATCGGTCATCTTATCGATTTTTTCTTCGATGCGATTTAGACGATTTGCGTTTGTATCTGCACTCATATTACCACGCCTTACACGACCAATATCGCGCCTTGTCTTTTGGGCCCGGATTGTCGCAGTTATGACGTGCCCTGAATGATTTTCGACGGGCAGGAATATTCTTCTTGATCGTCATGTTTTTGTCACCGAAGTTAACTTTCTTTGCCTTACCGTCACCGTCAGGGTCAACATAAACTTTGGACTTCTTTACATCCCCAGACATTGGTTTATTCAGAGAAACTTTCTTCCCCTGATAAGTCGCTTCGTTGTAATGTTGTTTAAATGATTTCATTAATCTATTTATACCTTATGAAATGTACAGATTTATGTAAGGACACTATTTTCAACATGGACTAAATCAAACGACACCGATATAACACCGTTAGAGGCACCAATAGCACGAACATCAATGTCGGTCTTCTCAGTGAACTTAATCGGAGTAGCATACTCGATAGTGTGGTCACTTTGGTATAAGAACACCCCACTAACGACTCGGAATGCACCACCAAAAGGACGGGCAAACATAGATATCTCTGCTGGCTGGGCCTTACTTGAAGTCATCTGTATACTATTTAAGAACCCAGTACAACCTGCGGGAACAGTGTAAAATGCCTGTAGTGATTGCCCACGCCCTGCTTTAATCTCTGTGATAACAGTAGGTGTCGCATTCTTAACAATAATAGTACCCACGTTAGTGGCAGTACCAGACATAAACGCACGGTTGATTCTGTGCCAAGTCTTGGCACCAGTTACAGGTGTTTCTCCAGTCAAGGTAAGAGTCTCAGTCTGGAATGCATAGTTAGCATCCAAACCTTCTAGTGTAACAGTAGTTATGTCACTGCCACTAGTAGATACTACAGTAACAACACTGGCAGCACCGATTGCAGGCCAAGGATACAACTGTTGATCAGTAGTTTCCGCACCAGTCCAAACAGTTGACCAACCAGTACCGACAGTGCCGTCAATCGCACCAAACTTATGTACGGGTATGTAACCCGAAATATCACCATTTGATAATGGGATGTTAGATGCCGCTCCAAAGGCGTTTGATAGGTTACCGTCTTTGTCTGCCAACATAACCACTTCGTGAAGGTCTTTATTCCTTCTACCAAAGTGATTCTGTCTAAATGTTGAGTACTGTGCCATGTGGTTGTCTCCTTAACTAATCCTATTTCCTAGATTTCTGGTAGGCGTTGTATTCTTTACGTTTCTTATCGTTCGCTGCTTTCTCAGCAGGAGTCATTTGAGATACAGGTTTCTTTTTAGCGAACCTATCTTTGAATGCCTGTGCAGACTGAGAAGTGCCTTTGGGATAATCTGAGGTTTTTAGTGCAGGTACTTTTGTTTCATCAACATTTTCCTCCATAAGATAAGCATCAACACCGGCAGTAGACTTTAGTTTCCATTGCTTTGCCGCTTTCTGTGCCGCATCATATGAACTAGTTGCTTTAACTACAACCTTACCTTTCCTAGCATGAACTACAGTGTAGGTCATTTCCTTTGCTTCTTCGAGGTCTACCGACTCTCCCATTCGTTTACCTTGGGTAGCACTAGTGTTAGTGGGAAACTTATCTTTAGCAACACTAAACGAACTTGCTGGTGCCGTTTTAAGAGCTGGATCACCCCATAGTTTGATTGCTTTGTTGATTGCTTCAAATGCAGAACGGGCTTTAACTGACTGGGATGCACCTTTCTTTAACTTGTTGACTGGTTTTGTAACCGTAACTTTCCAATCTTGAACCGCTTCTCTCATCTGACTAAAAGTCATCATTTCCTGTACACTCTCCGTTTTCCAACTACCACCGGCAGCTTTATATTGTTTAGATGCCCATCCGTTTGCATATGCGGAGGGATATACGTCAAACTTTGCCTTTGCCTGTGACTTAAACTTAGACCATAACGCAGGGTTAGTAGGTACGTTTTTTTCTTCAAGTTCGACCGACTCTCTTATACCGTTTTTCTTTCTCCAAGCCAAAACAGTTGCAGCATCATTGACTTCGTCTGCGTACTTTCCTGCCTTTTTTCCAGTAGGATTTGCTTTCATGGCATCATGTGCATCTTTCCTAATGTACATCAATTGCGCTTTTGGTAAGTTCCAGAATCTATCGTTTTCGATACGAGCGCCGTTCCTTGGTCGTCCATCACCCATTTTCCAATTAGTTTTTTCTTGCATCCCTGCTGATTCCTTTTTATCTGTCTTAACCATAATAGGTTTGTTTCCTGTTCCCGGTCGATCTGTATCTGGGTCAGCACTTCTCTTTCTACGTGCACTAGATGCACGGTCTTTCTTCTTCATACTGTGTGCTTTGTCTCGGGGCATACACTTAGGTTTACCTTCGCCTGGTTCTCTTGCACAGTCACCCTTGATATCTCCATCGGTACCTACACGAACCCAATCACCCTTCTTTCCTTTACCAAACCACTTACGGAGATCTTCCATACGCAGTCTAGGTTCTCTTCTATTGTAGTGTTGAGTCACAATAGAGAGATTTGATTTGTCGTTGTTCATAGGATTGTTATCCTTATGATGAACGTCCTTCTCGTCAGTCAGATCTTTACGACCTCGCATTGCACGACGTGCCGCATTTCGTGCAGTCCGTCGTTTAATCTGTTCGGGATCAGAATGATAGTTGGCATACTCTTTCGCGTAGTCCCTCACTTCTTTTCCTCATTAGTCTTAGGTTTGGTTTTACGGTTGATTGCGTTCGTACGTGCAAGTCTCGCACGGTCAAGGATACGGTCGTGTTTCTTCATATCCTGTTCCTTCTCACGATTGATTCTCTCTTTGGCACGATCTACTGCATCTTCTGTGACTATGGACTCTGCCATCTTTGCGACTTTACCCAGTTCACGTGCATCAACACCTTTGACATTGTACTTGCGTAGAATCTGTGCAGCATGGTACTCTGCACCGTGACGACCTTTGTCCTTCTCCATTTCCTTTCGAACAAACTTGGCAACTTCTCTATACTTCTTTGCCTTAAATGTTTTCGAAAGAAAAGCAGTGATAGCACGAGCGGTAGACATCTCATCAATCTCTTCCACCGACTCAATGACTTGTTCATACTTGAGTTCGGGATCAGGTGACTTGAATGCTTTCTTACGCATTATTGTTTTGTTAACAACTTCGAACTCACCGTTCTTCCAGTTGATCACGACAGGTAGGTTAAGGTCAGACTGCATATCCTTGAGGATTGCCTCTGAGTTACCGTGTTTCTTGATCTTCTTACCCTTGTTGGCGGCCATCTTCTTGAACAGACGTTGTAACTCTGCAACAGTAATAGCAGGTTTGTTACGTTTGTCATTCATACGGTCAGCAAAGTGACGTGTGAACTCGATGTCAACATCAAACTTATTCAGGAGACGATCAGCAAACTTCTCTAGGTCATTGAGTTCTTTCTGAGATACTTCTTCTTTGAAAGAACGGCGACGACTCAGGATGTTCTGTGCACGATCAATACCGGGAGTCATCTTGACTGCCTTCTTGACTGCTTGAGGGGTACCTTCTTCGGGTTGTTTCTTGGTGGTTATTACTACCCCTTTCTTAACAATAGGGGAGTTCTCGATCAGTTCTACGTCTTCTAACCATTGACGTGTTACGTTACCTTCGTCTAGTGCAACGATAACATAGTTAGTTCCTAGACGATGGATAGATCCGGTCTGACCACTCTTGACTGTTACCTTATCACCCTCAACAAACAACTCACCTTCGATATACTTCTCACGAGTTTCTGATACAGGTTCTAAGTTTAACTTATGGTAGAACTCACGGGTTTCTTTAAGACCCATACCTATGCGTACATCGTTGAATAGTTTCTTTGCATCGCGATTAGACATAGAGGTGGGAATGCCCTGTGAGAACAACGTGAAGTCGTTCTGTTTTGCATTGTCTCTCTGTTTAGAGGCGGACATACCTTCCAACCCCTCTGCGTCAGGATCACGATCACCAGATGAGATGATATTAATCTTCTCAAAGTTATAGAATCCGTGACGACCCTTGACGTTGTTGTACTTGTTCAGGAGAGTTTTAAACTCGGTGAGACGGTCTGCACCCACGACCATATTGACTTTGTTGTATCCTTCATCATATAACTTTACTGCAACATCAAAGACGGTACGAGAACCTTTGTCTGACATGATGCTACGTGCGTGTTTAGGATACATCTTACGTGCGTGTTTGATCTTCTGGTCGTAACTGAGGGGGTTCTTTCTTGCGTCCTGAGTCTGAGACAGGTAGATCTTATAGGGGGATTTACCCGACTTCGCAGACATGGCGTTCATTAACTTACCATGACCTGTCGTAGGAGGGTTCATTCTACCGTAGGTGAAGAAGACTTCTCTCTGTTCTTCAACCAAATATTGTTTAAATGAGGGTAACATTACGATTTTCTATCCTTATCAGTCTGACGAACACTAGGCAATAACTTACGTGCAATTGCCGAGACGCGAGTCTTCATTTTACCCACTCGCTTTTCAATTTCTCCACGACGTTGTGGAGTGAGGTCACCTCGGGAGGCATCCTTACTGAACTTTTTGAATAGTTGATTCCGTGCTTGTTTGGTTGCACGTTTCATGAGAGTGTCTTTAGTTGCCGACTTCTGCATGGATCGTTTACGAGCCATCTTCATTCTGGACTTGTTGCGTTTCATCGCACGTGCAAGGGCACGTCGTCCTTGGAAACTCAAGACTTCGTTTTGTTCAGAGTCCTCTGCCCAGAAGGGGTCTTTACTTTCCCCAGTGTTTCCAGTCGCGGTATCCTGTTTACGCTTCTTCGCGTTCTTGGATATCTGACCGTCTTGGCCCGGCGCATAGTCTACTGCCAAAAAATCTTTGAAATTAAGTGGTTTAGCCACTTCGTCCTCCGTCTCTACCATTGGTTTAAATATATAATGTGATAAGTCTAAGACAAGTACCACGTTCACTAACTGAGTTATGTATATTATTTATACAAGTTTGAATCTCAATCTAATACAACTTTGCAAATGGGCCAAACAAATCACCCTTTTTCTGTGCAAGAAACCCCAAATCTGTCAGGGCATTGTTTAGTTGTGTTCTATTTCGTATTGAAAACATCTCGTTCAAGATATCCAACTGCATCAACTTACTGAGTGCAACATCGGATCTACCTTTCTCGAATACTCTGGTCATATTCTTCACGAACTCTGCATCGTTTCGAACACCCAGATCAACATTACGTGTCGCTTGAAGTTTCTTGAATCTATCCACATGAGTCTCTACATCGTCTAGAAACTCTTGAGTGTTGGTCGGATAGTTTTTCCACGATCTCCATCGTTGACTCTCCAGTCCGACATTCCTAAACAAAGATGATGCCATATCTAGAGGTACCTTACCTAGACGTGCAGACTGTGCACTTAGGTCAGTTGCCTCCAACTTGAGGTTCGCATTACCCTGTTCGTTCTGTCGTATCTGAAACTTAATTTCTTGTTTGGATGATCCAATGAACACCAAGGAGTCTGTCTTTCGGAACTGATCCCCTTGCAAGGCGAAGGTGAGATCTGCTTTCTGAAACTGAAATGAGTACTGATCGCCATCAAACACGTCTTGTGAGTCAAGGTTAACCAACTCCCACTTCGCATTATTACCGGAGATCAACTTCAAGGAGATACCAACCACTTGACGTTTCTTAAACATGGATCGGAGTATCGCATTGAACTCCTGTAGGGATGTAGAATTGTCTCGTATCTTGGCGTCTAGTTCTCTCTTGACCCTTTCCAGATCAGATACCAACCAGATGTCTGCGGGGTTCCATGTGTCCTTCTTAGGGATCTTATAGAGGGTCTTACAGGTATCTGTGATGTAATCCATGAAACCACCGTCACGAGAGTAATGACCATATGACGTACTGCCCACCTCACGATAGGTTGTCAGTTGTTGTTGGAAGATTGCATTCTCCCACGTCTCGTTCATGTCTGGATAGATCTTCAACAGATCATTCCGGTACAACTGGTAGAACTTCTTCTGGTCTTGGTAACCGTTGTTCTCAATACTCTTTTGTATTGCAAACATAGTGGCGTTCTCTTGCATCGCCGTGGTCTTGGCATTGGAACCACCACCCCCCGTGAACTGAGACTTCTCTATCTCCGACCACTTGTACCCATTGAATAGAGGTACAAAGTTGGTGGAGGGTTTGAGTATGGTTTTGATCTGCGCTTCATTGGTCTGTGATACTGCACGTAACCAATCCTTCACTGTAGGAGAGTGGATGATTGTTTGACGAGTGCGATCCGTCATCAGAATCTCTTTCTCGGATTCGATCAATGCTGCAACCTTACCGATGTAGGGTTTCTCGAATGTTATATATTTTCCACCAGATAGTCCGGCCATGTACAGTTCCTCGTTATTGATACTATTTATAAGGAATCATACACAAAAAAAAGGACGCTGTCAAGCGTCCGAAGGGAGAGATAAATTGGAGCGGAACAGAGGTTTCGAACCTCCATCTTCGGGTTGGACACCCGACGTAATCGTTATACTAATTCCGCATTAAAAAGGTGAGGAGTGTAGGTATTGCACCCACATCAAGCGTCAAGCAACTCCTCAATAAAGGTTTCATACACATCCTTCTTGGATCGGTCACAAAGGTTGTCCCAAGTATAACGTGCGTCCATTGCACCCAACAGTTCAAGGGCTTCTATTCTCCATGTAGACCACAATGGTTTATCGTATTTTTTGATACTAGGCATGTTGTGCATGAGGTCACAGATCTTTACCATACGAACCTCTGGGGGTGCAAGTCCAAGTCTCGCACGATCTAGGGCTTTGCGTTGAGAACGGTTACCAACATAACTCTCAGGTTTGGTCAGATACCAGACTGCTTCTGCAACAGTATCTCCGAATCTCTGTACGATATCCTCCATGGTAACATCAGTATCTTCTACGGTATCATGAAGATATGCAGCTTTCACCATATCAGGGTTTGGAACGGCCATATACTCAAACACGTTCGCAGCGACAGCATAACAATGTTCGACATAGGGTTCCCCAGTGAACTTGCGTACCTGACCCTCATGGGCGTTGATAGCAAACATCTTAACTTCTTCTAAACTAACCATAGATACTGTGCCTAAAGAGTACTTTACCATTTTCGTACCCGCGAACAGGACGACCGTTTTGGGTAATCACCGCAGTGAGTTCCCGATTACTTGTTACATTATACTCCAGTTCTAGATCCAAGGCAACAGCTGCCGCCTTATAATTATCATAATTTTTCACATGAACAACACCATCACTACGTTGGAAGTGTAACTGGAATCGTTTCAACTCCTCTTCTTCTTGAGAATACTGATAGTAGTCCATCGCAAGTTCACTACAAAGTTCTAGGTTGACACGTTTAACACGTCGTTCCCCAGTCTCGTCAAGGATGAACCGGCGAACCTCCGCCGGTATTTGATCGTATGAGTGATAAGTGATCTCTTCCATTATGCAACCTCCGCCATTTTCAATGCAAGGTTCATCGCCTTGAGTTTCTTCGCTTGGTTGGAACCGAACCATGCAGACTGCATTCGAGTATCGTTTGAACGACCCAACTCGTGGTCAGTCATGTAAGTTACTGCGTTAACTGCGTTCCACCATGAACCCATCGCCATGTCAGCACCGGGTTGAGTCTCTAGTGCATCGAACGTACGTTGTGCAGAACGAGACAGATCAACATAATCCATAACCGACTTCTCTTTCACAGGGAAGATCGCGTTGAAGTATTGAACCAAATCTTCGTGCTTAGTCTTCTTCTTTGCGAGGAAACGTGCAGCTTCTTTGTACTGGGCAAACTTCTCATGGGCGATACCCAACTGTTCTTTGACCAGATCACCGTTGAATGCCTTACGGTGGTTAAGTGCAACTTCGTTCTTTGCGTTCGCATTAAGTGACATAGTCAAAGTGTTGTTACACACTACACGAATCGGAGTGAACCGTACGTTGATTGACTTACCGTACTGGTGAGGGTTAGAGAACAGAAGGTAGGAATCTACCTGATCTTCACCCAACACGTTGAACGACTCATTAACCTTCGCAAGTGCCCATACCATCTGACCATCTTTCAGTGAACCTGCGGTGTGCATTTCCATGTCACCCGCCATGCAGTACTCGTTAAAGAACTCGAACGCTTCACTGTTCTGAACGGGATTCCAACCCTCACCCACAGACGGAGCAAGAACACGGTTGTCGGTTGAACGAACTAGAGCGGAGGTACCAGTGATGATTAGATCACCATCATCGGGGGCAGCGTATGTTGGGATCTTCTTAACTTCCCAATCACAACCTGCTTTCTCCATCATTTGACGAGGCGAAAGGTCTGAGGGAACTCGCTCTCCCAGACCATGCCATGGAACTTGTCCTGCGTATGCCATTGTTTCAACTTGATGACTCATAATAATTTCCTTCTCTCAGTGTTTAATATAGGTATATTATACATTGTTTTCATAATAAAGGCAATAACATTTTTAGAACATTTTGGAATAAAAACCGACTTCGTTATAACCTTTAGTTAGGTAAGACTAACCCAGATACGACCTGTCGATATTCCTTGGATACTTCGGGCGCACACTTCACAACAAACGGCACCGCTGACTTGTTGAACTTAACCCGTTTGGGATCAACCTCACCACTCATACAGACCGATGGGAGAAACGCATACTGACCATTCTGTGTCGGGGTTAATAGACGGGGATCATCAATCTCATAAGAATCAACATTCTCAACTACAAACTTACCAACAAACTCACCCGTTAATGTACATACAGATACAATTTCATTTACATCAAAACTCATTCTTACTTATCCTTTATCCATTCAAATTGACCATTCGCAGGATCAAACTGAGCACACTCAGTTGATGCCGCATCAAGTCGCCAAGCAGATTGTACTGAACCTGCACCTAGTATAGCACCCACAGTGAATGCTATTAAAAACAATACTCCAATCGTTATATATCGCTGTTCTAAATCAATCATTTCAATTCTCTCATTTTTGACATGCGTTGTTTTGCTGCCATCCAAACTTCAAAGGTCTGGGGTTTACGTGCATCTCCATAAGACAGACCCTTCCTCTTAAACTCATTCGCAAGTACCTTCTTCTCGTGAGCACCCATGAAGGTACCGACCAGACTCAGGAGACACTGACGAAACGAACGTCCGTGGTGCATATGACCCAGAGTGTGAGCAAGTTCGTGTAGTAGAACATACTTGTTGAAACCAGTGATCGGACATAGAGTAACCGTGTGACCATTAGTGAAACCAGACATCTTTTTGGTTCTAGAGTTCATCTGAGCGATGACCGGTTGTGCGGTAAAGATACGAGCCACGTCACTCTCGATCGACTTCTCCCACAACTTAATCCAAGTCTTAGACTTGTAGATCTTTCGGGAGAACTTAGTCACCTCGTCAAGAGTGTCGAAGGTGGGGTTGTCGCACATACGCATGAACAGATTCTCTGCCGCATATGTCTTCTGACGTTCAGAATCACGAGTACTCGAACCTTTATTCTGTTTCTCACGATGTTTTACTAAGTACTGATTGTACTTGTATTCGTTCGAATCGTAGATAGGCATATCGTATGGGCTTCGTTCAGGATATCCTCTCACATTCATAATATATTCTCTCTTTCAATTCAATATAACCATTATACCACACGTTTTTGGCAATGTACACAACTATTTCACTTATTTTTATACCGTTGTGTTATATGCATATACCTAATAATTATATTGTGCGAACGATCTCTCTACTTCTCCAACTATGTGCGGTGTTGTGCTAATCAGTTGATATGTTTCTTCGTACAAGTAACCGCTGAATCCATCATGTTTGAGTAGTTCTCTTGCTTCATCAAATGTCTCTGCTTCAACTTCAAAGTAACAACCGCCATGATCAGCTCTTGCTATAAACTTTTTAATTGTTTTACTCATAACATATCCTCTATAGATATTGAAGGGAGAGGACACTCACTACCACTATGATTG
>Ga0196903_1000010_pt1 | contig 36019 bp, 64 predicted proteins | sample CB_VirMetaG_2_FD_169097 | JGI IMG/M metagenome (GOLD analysis project Ga0196903, IMG submission 169097) | Freshwater to marine saline gradient viral communities from Chesapeake Bay - CB_1504_2 Viral MetaG (v3) (version 3) | ecosystem: Environmental > Aquatic > Marine > Coastal | place: USA... | reverse complement strand
AAGTTGTTACTGCTGCTGCTGTTGCGCTCAAGGTTGCCATGTATAATGTTAAGCCTGTAGTCCCTGCCATTACAGTACCCGTTGAAGATAGATATTCCCATGCTCCACCTCCAGTGTGTGCTTGGGTTGCAATAGCTGTGTTAGTTCCTGAGCCTACGTCCCATAAAAGAATACGCGCATCATCTGAGTTTGATTTTACCCACGCAGATACAGTTAATGTTCTGCCAATAAAAGTTTCAGGAAACTCAAGGATTTGCCTACCGCCTATCCAAGAACCAGCATGACCTGTAGTGACTATGTATTTTTGTGTTTTACAAACAGCACCATTTACAGTATCGGATGAATGAGTAATAGTCCCATCTATACTTCCACCGCTTTTACCAGCAATCCACCTGTCTAACAAATATGAATTATGTACAAAGTCTAGTGCGCTGGTGTATGTCCCACGTTGGCTTATTCGGTTACCACCATTAATAATAAGGTTCTTACGACCAGCCCTAGCTGCGGTGTCTCCTGCTACTATCTCTGCTTGCAGCCCTGTGTAATCCGAGTTTTCTCTTGCCTTGGTCATGGGCTATTCTCCTGCTGCTGAGGCTGCTGCGGCATTACGCTGTGCTGCGGTCTGTACATCTGCTGCTAGTACCACTGCATCTTTATCTGCGGGTATGCTGGTGATGCTAGGGTCTGCTGTCATACGAGCCACTTCTGCTTCGTATATTTCATCCATAGCAATGCGGCATCGGTTGTGTACTGCGTTCTCTGCCCATTCTTGAGGTGATAAAGCAACGTAGGCCAAACCTTTTTCTTGTGCGTCTGTAAGTGTGATTGTGATGTTCATTATTTTGTCCCTTGTTATCCGATTAGGTGGCCGTTAAAACTTTGGTAGTTATTACCATAAATAGACTCATTAGAGGTGTGTCCGATTTGAACATAATCATTTGCAGCTAACGATACAAGAAGACTTATTGACCAAGCGTTCCAACTTGTACCTGAAGTTGAAGAATAATGGGCGTCACTACCACTGATGGTAGAACCATTTTTATACATTCTTAAATGGGCATTGCTAGTAGCCCCATTTATCATAGTCCTATAGTTAAATTGGTATACTCCAGCAACAGGTGCTACAAAACGCTGACCTGATGTGCTGTAGTGATTGCCTGTATTAAGTCTTGTAGTGTTTATATTTGTGGATGAAATGCTAGTTCCACTGGAATACGCATTTTGATTAGAATAGGCATCAAAGGCTGGCTGCAAAGGCTTGGTGACTATGCCAGCATTATCAATCGTCATAGCAGTAGTCCAGCTTATCGCTGCGTCTGCTGAACCGCTTGGGGCTACTCTGAAATCTATCCCACCATTGTAGGTATGAATGTCTGTTGCTCCCGAAGATGAATCCATGTACTTCCAACCAGATGTATGGCTTGTGCCATCCTGATAAGCGGCTGATGAAATATGAGAGCGGTTAATAGTTGTGTCAGATGATAAACCTAACGCAGCCCCGACTTGCAATGCTTTATGACTTGAATCCCAAGCCTCTGGCGTTACACCAACACCTACGTTTCCTGTAAACACAGGGGAAGCAATGGGAGCCTTGAGAGCCACCGCAGTGTTAGTAGCCTTTGCAGCCAACAGCGTATCAGCCTCTGTCTTACTATAATGATCTGCCACAGTAAACGTCTTCAAGGAGATCACAGTCACTTCATCGTTTAATAGCAGTGCTACAGTAAACGTGATGCTGTTGCCGTTGGTCGCTGTGAAGTCTGTTGTGTCTGTTAGTAATACGCCATTGACGTAGACTTCAATGAATCCCACTGTGTAGCTAAGACCTGTCTTTACTGTCTGTCCTGCTGTTGCTAAGAATGAGACTTTCTCTTGAGCCTTGAGACTTAATTTTGCTGATCTGCCTAGATAGCTCATGTCTTACTCCGTGGCTGGTAACAATGCTTTCAAAGCTGCTGCATCACTAGCTGCATCCATACTCACTTGCAATGCTGCATCGTTGGTACGGATGGTTGCCCTTGCTGCTTCTGCTGCTTCACTCTCGGCAGGGATTGTGGCCTTAATGTCTAGTGGTGCAAAGGCTGCGTTTCGTGCTGCTCTACGAGCGTCATGTGCAATGACTTTGGCTTTTGTCATGTCTACTGTAATCATGCTGCAATCTCCGTAATAATTATTTCTGATGTGCCACGTTCTTGCGCACCCCCTCCGATAGTTCTATTGGTTGCAAAAGGTGCGCCATAGGTACTTTCAGCAACTAGGGCAAAGGTTATAGCTGTTCCTATGACTGAGGACGTACTTACTAAAGTTTGAAAGTTTGCAGATTCAGGCGTTGAATCATCATTATTTCCGTCATCAAAACTGGTAACAGGGACAGTCAATCCGTGACGTGAACCTTGCCCATTTATATTCACCCTTGTTGTATTCATTTGAATATTAAATACGCAATCGTGTGCATTACCAACTTCACCTAACCATCTAACATAAACAAGAAACTTACTATTTGTGCCTTTAGGCGTGATTGCCTTTTGCATATTACCTACCACACTGTCACTTGTGGATAAAGTTTGGGTAGTCTGCGCAGTGTCTAAGTGACTAACCACTTGTAAAACTTGACCTGATTTAGACGTATCAAAGTTATCATCACCTCGTATTACTGTAGCCATTACGCACCTACCCCATCCGTCAACGTAGCCTCGTCCACTGCCCAAGCGTTACGGAATGTGCGGTCAGAAGGTACTACATCATCAGCTACAATCTTAAACTTCAAGCCTGTTGGTACGTCTTTCAAAGCAGTCTGTGCGTCAGTTAAGGAACAGTTCGCTGCGGGGGTTATTACGGCTACACTGCCGTCTGTGTTTTGGTATATGATTTTCATTGGTTTGTTCCTTTAATTTCCGAATACAATTGTGTGAATACAGTCTGCATCAACTAAAGAACTACTTGCGTATATAACATTCCTTGCTAAACCAGTGGTGTTATTGTTCTGCTCATTCATAGCGAAACCTGCTGCTGTTGTGCCGCTTCCGTTCATAGTTACACTCACCGCATAATTAGCATTTGCCATAGCGTTGGTAAAATTAACTTGATGTATCCCAGTACCAACATCTGTTACTGAGCTAACATTGTAAGAATCTCTAACTGAAACAGTATCTTTCTGGTCATAGTTGCACCAAGCCTTAGCCATACGTTTATCTAACGCTGGAATACTAGGCTGAGTCGTTGTGGTTCCGTCTGAGTGCAGGAGGGTGTTTGCTTTGATTGTAGACATTATGATTGGCCTCCCATTATGGCTGCGTTTACTAAATCAAAGTCTCTAATCTGGCCTGTTGATGAAAAGAAACCACATATAATAGTCACGCTACCTGTAGATACATTAAAAATAGCTGGAACTTTACCTACTGTATCCAATCTAGGATTGGCGTCCATTTGTTGGTTTCCTCCAATCACTGTTGAATAGTTAGTGTTAGCCATAGCTGATGTAAAGGTTACTGTGTAATCACCAGTACCATTATCCGTAATGCTCGATACGCCCTCAGAATCTCGGATTGCCACTGTACCTGTGCCATTAAAGTTAACCCAAGCCGTAGGTATTAACTTCTGACCTTTAACAGTAGGTATGCCACCCGTGACGTTTGTTAGATCGTTTGCTTTGACTGTACTCATAAGACCACCCACGTTGACCCAGAGGCTACTGTTACTGTGTAGCCTGAGTTAATTGTAATTGGCCCTATGGTCATACCATTCTCAGTACCAGCAAATGTAATGTTTTCTGCTATAACTTTGGCGTTGGTGCGTATAACGCTGTTGGTTCCAAGTGATGGGCCTCCGAGAGCAACGGCAGAGTTAATCTTTGCTGCTGTAATTGCACCATCTACAACCTTGGCTGTGGTGACTGCATTGTCCTCTAGGTCACTCGTACCTACAGATTCGTATGCGTTGACGTTACCTATGTAAGCCATCTATATCTCCCTATGCAATCTCTAGTATGCTGGCAAAGACTTCTAAGTCTCCAGCTACTGAGGATGTAAGACCAAGTATATCACCAGCCTCTAAGTTAATAGGCTTGTCCATAAGTAACGTAGCATCTGCTGGTACTGGAACAGTCTTACAGATATGACGATAGGTTGTACCACCATCTACAGTGACCTCCACTGTGACGTTAGCATCGTTTACTCCGTCAATATTGGATATGTATAAAGCATGGATTACAGACTGTGTACCTGCTGGTGCTGTATATAACGTAGTGCGTGATGTGCCTATAGCAACACCAGCATTCTTAAATGTATTAGCCATTGGTTAGCCTCCTAGTGCTATTGCCATTGCTACGGAAGCACCAATGGGATCATATACTGTTGATAGATTATTAATTGATGTGACTGCATTGTTAGCTGTAGTAGTTGTACTTGTTAACACTGCATCTCTTGTGGCAATGTCTACACCATCAAATGTACTGTTAGTCGTGATTGGCCCTGTCATTGCTCCACCAGCTAAGGGTAGCTTGTTCGCTGCTGCTGCCGCACTGTTGGCTGCGTTAGTGGCTGATGTAGCTGCCTCACTTGCTTTAGTGGTTGCAGTGGATGCACTACCAGACGCCCCTGACGCACTTGATGCTGCTGCTGTGGCTGAGTTAGCACTAGCAGTGGCAGAGTTGGCTGAGTTGGTAGCTGATGTAGCTGCTTCACTCGCCTTAGTTGTAGCTGTCCCTGCACTGGTACTTGCTTCTGATGCTTTAGTTGTAGCTGTAGACGCACTAGACGCTGCTGCCGTAGCTGAGTTAGCTGCTGCTGTGGCTGAGTTGGCTACTGCTGTCTGTGCATTACTTGCTGTTGTAGCTGAGTTAGCACTAGCTGTTGCACTGTTAGCAGAGTTGGTAGCTGACGTAGCTGCTTCTGCTGCCTTATTAGTTGCTATAGTTACTTGCCCTGCTACACCTGATGCACTGTTGGCAGAGGCTGTAGCTGAGTTAGCTGATGCAGTAGCTGAGTTGGCTGCGTTGGTTGCTGATGTACTAGCACCTGATGCGGAAGAGGAAGCTGCCGTGGCACTGTTGGCACTAGCTGTTGCAGAAGCACCTGCCTCAGCAGCTTTCTGTGTTACTTCTGTAATTGTAGCGTCAGTGTTAGAATCACCTGTACCACCTGTGCCGCGATAGATTCCCATTCTTTATCCCCTAGTAAGGTGAAGTCTTATTGTTTCTGTAATCTTTTTGCCTTTGCTTAACTTTTTCGTCAGTGCTGAGTTTACGAGTAGCATTCCAATTCTTTTCATTTTGCTTCTGACCCGCTAACCTAGCTGCTGTTTTCTTCCTTGCTCTCATTTCTTTATCTGACTTACTAGCCATTGAATCAATAGCATCGTTCTGTCGTTTAGCTTCCTTCTTATCTGCTTTTTGTTTAGCAAGTTTAGCTTGATGTGCCTTAATCTTTTTATTATTCTCAGCTTGAATCTTTTTCTGATCTGCTTGCTTCTTTGCTGCTGCTGAAAGGTTAGCAACTACAACTTGGTTAGTAGGCTTAAAAGTTTTACTGCCGCTATTAGGAGTAACTTTACTACCTGAGTTAGTAGTAATTTTCTTAGTAGTAACTTTACTACCTGAGTTAGCAGCAATTTTCTTCTTAATAGGACTACCTTTAATTTTAGCAGGAGCAGGGGCAGCAGATACAACAGTTTTAAAAGGATTGTTTGGCTGCTTTGCTGATGGAGTCTTACGCTTAGTAACAGTACGCTTCTTCTTAGTAGCATCTGTTTGACGAACTACACCTGTCTTACTTCTAAGTACCCCTGTTTTAGTTTTAACAGCAGTACCTTTAGAATCTTTATTGAGTTGATTTAGTTTGTATTGAATACGTCCAGCAGCTTGCGATTTAGCCCCATGTTTTTTCTTAGCTGCTGCAAGTTGTGCATTTAATGATGCTTTAGTTTCCATGATCTTCCCTTAATAAAAGAAAGGGACTACCTAGATTATACTAAGTAGTCCCTGAGTGATGGCTAAGAAGCCATGGTACTACCCAAGAAGGGCAATAGCGACAGCAGAAGTATCACGTAGTACGCCAGTACCATAGATGGTATCACTGGTGAAGAGATCAGCTAAGAACTCTTGCTTGTACTGCGTTTGTGAACGAACAGACATTTGCTCAACTAGGACAAAAGCATCCTTATGCTGTAGCATACCGATCTTGTTCGCACCATCAACTGGGCAGTTGTTACTGATGTAAACATCTACACCATACAAGTTACCAATCTTGCCATTGACAACAGTGTTGCCAGTTACAAAGTCAGAAGAGGTATAACGCTCAATACCCATAACTGTGTTACGAGCAGAAGGTGGAAGGATCAATGAACGTCCGTCCATAGGGACATCAGCATCATCTAACAATTGAATTAGGTTACGGAAACCAGCATCATTGAATGCCTGAGCCGCACCAGTGTAGTCTGATAGAGAACCATCAGCAGCGATCTCTTGAGCCTTAGCCCAGTTAGATCCGTTACCACCTTGAGTAGATTGACCTAACAAGAAGATATCGTCTTCAACTTTCTTAGCTAAAGCATAACCAGCATCACCAGTATAGAACTTACGCATAGAAGCCTGAGCTTGAATGTCGGTAATATCTTCGATCATGCGAGAGTATTCAAAGTGCTTGTTCACAGATAGAGTTAGCTTAGTAGCAGTCTCGTTCTGAATTGTAACTGCTGTGTTTGCAGCCTTAGCAGTAGCAACACCACGGGTAGGTTTAGGGATATGAATCGTATCACCTTTCTTACCTGTCATTGGCATCTTATTTACTAGGTTTGCAATAACCAATTCCTTCTTATAAGCAGCGATGATTTCATCACTCCAAATCTCAGGGATAAAGTTAGCAGCAGTTGTGTTGTTTGTGTTACCGCCCATTGCGGGATAGACTGAAGTAGCCATTATGTATTCTTCCTAATTATAAAGTTATCGAACTCTATTCTCTGCATACGCTTTCATGATAATATCATTGTTTGCAAGATAGCGTTCTGGTTCGTACTGCATCATATGAAGTAACTCTGACCGCTTAAGGAACTTCTTAGTAGTCTCACCAGATCCCCTTGCTGAACCATTACTACCACTCTTAAGAGATCGCTTACGATCATCTTCAGTAGCAGTTTTAGATTGTGCAATTAAATCCTGTTGTTCTTTCCATGTAGTAAACAGATCGTCAGCAGCGTCAAAGTCAAACTCTGCATCTGCCCTCTGTAACTTGTTAGTCCGAGCCTGAGACTTACCAACCCACTCTTGGAAGTTTGTATCATTCACTATATCCATCGCATCTGGATGGGTTGCAAAGATCCTGTCACGAGATTCCATTCGTTCTAGCTTTTTAGTAGCTTCATTAGCTGCTTTCAAAGCTGGGTGGTTTGCTAATTTCTTATCAAAGGTAGCGTTAGGATTCTCTAAGAAATCCATATCACTCACTTCTTCCTCTACTGGTTGTTTAGTGGCTGACTGATTTACAATGTAGTCATCTACCAGCTTTCTCAATTCACCTACTTCGTTACCCTGACGACCTGCCATCTTCTCGGCTTCTTGGTGCATTCGGACTAACTCAGCAGCAGACTTACCCTTATACTTATCAGGAATATCATCAGTGTTATCAGTTTGTTCTACAGGTGCAGAGGCTGATTCGATTGTTTCCGTTAAGGATTGGTATTCTTCACCATCATCTAATTGAGGATCTTGGTTGCCATCTAAAAATTCTGCCATTTGTTGCTCCGTACTTTATAGTATTATGGAATTATATTTAATGAGGTTACTTCAGTAAGAAGACTCATGAGGTACTACGTTCTATCTCAATCTGTTTTTGGCGTTGCTTTGCCCATTTGATTGTAGCCCCTGCAAAGTCTCCTGAGAGGGGATCTAACTTACTCATAGGTGCAGCTAGTTGTCGATGAGACAGACTGTTACATTTAGAGCATACACTTTCCCGACTATCGGAGTGTACAAACTTCTCTTCAGTGTAACTACATTCACTACATGTGAAATCATAAACGCGAATCATTTACGAAATCCTCATAAGAGTTTTTGATACCATCTTCAAAACTTAATAGTTTTCCAATGATGTCTAATTGCCCTTGTCTGTAGTGTAATTCTTTTTCAGTTCTACAAGTGACTAGATCACGGAGAGATTCCTCTGTCTGTGTAAAGTCTTCTAGCAGAAACTTCCATCCTTCTAGTTGGAATATATCAATCAATGATTCATAATATCTTTCTAGTTCTGGATCTGTATTTGTTGACATTGCGTTTTCCTTGTGTTAGGGCGCTTTGATAGTGCTTGGAATATAACACAAAAAGTATTATAAGTCAAGAGTTATTTTAATTATCTTGCATCTGTTTATTAACGATTGCTTCTTTGCTTTCTATCTCTCGTTCTTTCAATACTAACTCTGCAACCTTAGCTCGTTTTGTAAACTCTTTTTCATCAGCATCACCTTCAGTGATATTAGTAGTAAGAACTTTTAAACGATCAGTCTCAGCTTCCATTGGGAGTAGTTCAGTCTCAGTATTAACCTTAGCCACCCTAGCTGCTGACTCCATAGCCTGTCCTTGCAATACTGCAATGTATGCTTTCTTCTGCTCGTTGTCTATCTGTGCTGCTTCTTGAGCCATTGGATCTGGTTGACTTGCTTCTGATAGTTTAGCAATAAGAGTCTCACGATTAGCAAGGTTCATATTATCAACAACAGACTTAACCAACTCAGGATACATTGGCGTATCAGGAGACATAGTTTGTAGTAGTTGTACTAGCTGAGACACCTCATACTCACGGGCAATAACACCTAGAGAACTAGAAGGAACAAACTTAAAGTCACCAGTAGGGAACTTGTCAGGGTGATACTGCATGTAACGCCACGCACTCTGCTGTACAAACGGAATGAGGAAGCACTCTTGGAAGTTAATCAAGGTACGCTTGTGACGCTTGATGATAGCACCTAGGCCCATAGAGACTGCACCAGCAGCAGCTTGACCATTAACTACACCAGCCATACCTACGCTGTCTATAGCACCTGTAGCGTTCTGTACCATACGCTGAAGGTGATCAGCTTGGCTAAAGGTAATGTTATCCACGTTACCAAAGTTCATAGGCTGTAAGATTTCATTAGGATTACCATTCGTGAGAATAGTTTTTCCTGGCCTTACTTCCATCTTAGCCCCGCGAGGCATCCTAGAAGCGTCCATAGCCATCATTGGGTGGACAGTTAAGGCTAGAGCATCAATACGTGCGCGTAACTCTGTGTCGAGTGCTTTCTGGCTGTTGTAGCCCTTCTCACAAACACCTCGTCCCCAGAAACGACTAGGTACACAGTCCCAAGGGAATGCAACTACAGGACGATCCTGCATCATGTAAGGGTTTTCTTCTAGCTTAAGTATGTTTGCACCATTAGCTATGACTGCAACAACCTCAACATAGTTCGATCCATTCTCTGTCATGGTTTCAGATAGAGAAACTTCCTCTTCATCCTCATCATACAGGTAGGCTTCTAGCATTGAGCGAGGGAGTAGACCATAATATTTAGTCAGTCGTACTCTATCTTCATCATAGTCGTCAATATCATCCTGTGCTTCTAGGAATGAATGTGTACTGCTCTCATTAATCTCAACATCATCATACACCCCTTCTTCAATCAACTGTTGAACTTGGTGCATAGGAACATATTCGTCAATCGCTACACCCAATGCCTCTTCAATAGAGGAAGCTGTAGGATCTATCAAGAAGTTCTGTGGGAGAACAGGACGAACAGTACAAGAGACTTCTTTAGTCTCAATAACACCAAAGGTAGCTACCTGACCATCCATAGCTGGCTGTGTAGAGGGAACCCTACGTGTCTTCTCCTGTACAACAACCTCGCCAATGCCTGTACCAAACACAGCAGCGTTAACAATACACTCAGAGATAGCTTGTCGTGTCTTGTTCAGTGAGTATTCTTCTGTTAATTGCTTACGTAGGTACTCAACATCTTGACGATCTGGATCATCTACATCATCACGTATGTCAAAGAACTGACCACGACCAAACGTAGCTTCTTCTACCTCAGCAACACTGCTTTCAACAGCTTGCTGTAGGGCAGGACTGATTAAACGGGAGCGTTCACTCTGCCGTAAGGAATCCTCACCAGCCCAGATACCACGCCATAGGCGATTGTATTCATCAAACCTCTGCTCGTAGTTAGATTCAAAGTGATCACGCCAACCATCACACTTCTCCATGATCCAGTTTTCAGCAGTCTCTTCAAGTAGTGTTTCTTCTTCATATGACATAATTAATATCCTGCAATAGCATCCATAAATTCATATTCATCTTCTTCGTAATCATACGCATAACTAATCTTAGCTAACTGATCAATATATGCCAGCGAGTCTATTAAATCATCGTGTACTAAGTGGTTAGGGAACTGGAATAGCTGGTCTAAAAACTCTGTATTCCACTCACCTTCGTTTAAAGTTATCTGACCATGCTCAAATCTACCCTGTAAGGCCCATATGATGCGGTCAGTCTTCCGTTTATTACCATGAGTTAACTCTTCTACCCTAAAGAAGAACTGTTCTTGCTTCATTCTGTCTGTTAGGTAGGGATATACAGCGTTCTTCAACGCTCCTTTCTCTACACCTATAGCAATAGGCTGGTAATCTCGTACAGCTTGGAAGATTTTGTCGGCAGTCTTCTTAACATCCCATCGACCATAGATAACATTATCAACCCACCACCCGTCTGGCCCTGCTTTGACAACAGATATGGACGTTGTATCCAGTTTCTTTTGTTTAGACGTAGTAGCTTTCTCAATATCAGCAAAACCTGCGAGGTCAACAGAGATATAGTAGTCCCCCTCATCAGGTTCCTCCGTATCAAACGCAATCCAGTCTTCACTGAATATTGCGCCCCCTGATGCCTCAAAGGATGCCAGAAATTCCTGACGAAATGCGAATGAAGACATACTACCTTTAGCTGCTTCAATCTCTTCTGGGTCTAGTAAGTTATTATCATAAGACGTAAAGTGCCAACTCTCGAAAGTAGGATCATCTCCTTGCCCGTGGCGGTATAAATCATAGAAATGGTTACGACCCATAGGAGTACCTATAAATATAGCACCACCCTTTTGGTCAGCTAGTGCTGGTCGTAGTATTTGTTCCCATACCTCTGGCTTCATGTCAGCATACTCGTCCATAACGAGAAACTTCAAGCTAACACCACGCATAGTCTCTGGTCTGTCAGCACCCTTGAGTGCAATCGTAGTACCATTGACTAGCTTAATCTGTAAGTTGTTTATGTGACTGCTCTTGATAACACTGTGGCCTAACTCCATTAGAGTCTCCCACATGATATCCCTTGCTTGGCCCTGAGTAGGGGCAACATAAAACACATGTCCCTTAGTTGCCTGTAAGCCCTCTATGATCAAGGCCCACGCTGCCAACCTACTCTTGCCACAACGTCTTCCTGCTGCAACTACTTTGAATCGGACAGGATCATTGAAGACCTCTTGCTGCCATTCAAGTAATTCAACTTTAAGATCGGTCATTTATGCCATGTTCTCGTACCAACCACTTCCTACACGTAGCTTCTGACCTTTCTGTAGATTCCTCCCCATAGATCCACGGGTAATCTCTACTTCGGGATTTAATGCTTGTAGTTCGTCAAGACTCATACCATTCTCATAGGCAATATGACCAGCAAAACGAGTAGGACTAATTTCATCAAAGGATGCTGGTTCTTGTTCAGCCATTCCAAATAAATTACTTGCTGCATCTGATACAGTGTCATAAGCACTATCGTATACACGACCTGCTTTATTACTAGCACGTTTAATAAATGTTTCTAATGGTTCAAAGACAGGCTCAGAATAAGGGGCTATGGCTTCTTTCAAAGCATTAGGGCGAGATGCAATACTTTCTTTAAATTGAGCTGCTCCCTGTCCTCGTCCTTCTACTTTTGATTCCCAATCTACTGGGCCAACAGCCCTTGTGTTCTCATAAGGATTAGTTAAATCTTTAGACCTGTCTGCCATGTAAGCAATGCCTACATCAGCAGCTATATCAGGATCTAACAGTAAATCAGGATTGTTAACTAAATCTAAACCTAGCATATCACCATAGCGTTTATAGTTATCTTTACCTGTTAGCTGTATGTAACCTCGTCCTCTGTACTTATACCCTTCATCTTTTGCATTACCTAGACGACCACCATAGACTCTATTGCCAATAGCTTCTGGGCCTAGTTTAGCTAATGCAATAGCCTCAGCTTCATCTTTAAAATACTTAGGGAACACAGCGTACAGACGTTTACCACTATAGTTCATGTTTTCGTTGACAGGCTTTATATTACTTTCAGCATCAAATTGAGATAGTATATTAGCTTGAGCAGTAGGATCAACAATACCTTTGTCAATCATCTTAACAACAATGTTTTCCTGTTGTTCTGACAGTCCACTTTTATTAATAGCTTCAATAGATCCAGCTTTAATATGTTCACTCAACCTCATCGTACTCTCCTTCATAGGTATCATCATTGCCTGAGTTGCCAACGATTGTAGTGTCACCACCAACACCAGTGATAGTAATAGAGACTGCATTCCTACCTCCAGTATCATTCTTCTTATCAAAATAAGAGATAGGCAACACTCTATCCATGCACATCTTTAGTGCTGCTGATTGAACAGGATGACCATCTTCTAATGCTATTTCAATAACCTTAGAGATAACCTTATCACCACTCGTAGCTAACAACCTAGCCTTGAGTTCATTGATTCTAGCAGCATCCCCTTTAGGTCTACCGATAGCATTTCTGTTCCCTTTCTTCTTGGCTGCTATGTCTGCTTTACGGGGACGACCACGCTTCGCTTTAACAACAACCTTTGGATCAACAATCATTTATTATCCTTAGATCATATGAACTACTACTTAGTTCTATATAGCCTTTGAACAGAGTCATTGATCATGTCGATTATAATTATAAGGATTATAGATCACAATGCTTTGTTTCTGTTCTGTCCTATATAGTCAGAGGACTATAGCATACTTTCAAGCAAAAGTCAAGAGTTATTTTAGTTATCTACTAAGGACTACATTGGCGGGACTCACATGCTTTACATGCCCTCCGCAGCCTCTCCTTTATTCACTCCCCAGAACACATTACTTAATGCTTATTAATCATAGTCTTAGTGATAGTATTTAATTAGTCAGATTCACTCTTTTTAGTATCTAAGCAGGTACCCCTACACACCAGCCTACGCAGCTACCCCCCCGTCCCTTCATTAGACCACCCTAATGTAGCTCAGACTAATGTAGCAATCTCTAATGTAGCAAAGTCTAATGTAGCATTGCCCACTATAGCTAGTGTGAATGTCTATGCAGGTACCCATAGCATAAAATAATGCCTACCCTATATGATAATGATTCTCATTAGTTAAGTGATAATAAGTCTCATTAACCCTGTATTATAAGCATATTAGAGATTACTAATATAAATTGTAAGCTGCCTAGAAAGCCATCTAAGCAATATCAAAGCAGGTCTATAGCTAGGTATTGCCTAAATTAAAACCTAGTCAGATCCACCCTATGGCCTTACAGGATATAATTAGTATCTGCTAATATGCTCAAATATAGGCTAATATTGTCTATAAATACTAATAGTTGTAAAATTGGCACGATTCTTGCCAAGATAATTGCACTACTATGGTGCGAGCTAGCACTATTATGGTGCGTCCCTGTAACCCTTGCTATGCCTAGCTATCATCCAATAGTGTCAATATAACGTCATATTATTGCACTATTATGGTGCGTTAGTGATATTTATTTAACCTACTAAATCGCCTCTAACCCTTGCTATACCTACGTTTCCCATTGTTGGCATGGCTATTGCATTAGTATTAGCGAGCAAGGGAATAATCCCTGCCATTATTAATAAACCTATAAGGTAATATGATCATGACTACATTAACTATTAATCACGTTCGCGCAATCGGTAACTCACTAATGGCGCAAGTAAAAGCACAAGACAAAACTAGTGACGCGAGGTTCGAGCTAGCTAAGGCATTACAATCTGACGCGGTAGACCTTGAGAATAAAGTACAGGCCAGTATTATTAAGGCCATGATTGACAAGGCTTATCCAAAAGCCACTAAAGATGGGTGTCCAGATCAATTGAAAAAAGCTAGCGCGGTGAGACAAGTTTGTAGCACCCATAAGAAAGCCTTTAAAGATGGGGTTAGTGCCGTTGATCATGAGACATATTCACAATTCCGCAATGCCGTCTATGGTGATCAATCCAAGACTAAGGCAGAGACTATAAAGTCATGGATTGATAGCGATAAAATCGACTTTACCTTGGCAGAGTTGGAGGCGATTGTTGCTGAATATAAGGCGGTGAAGTAATGATTAATACTAAAGTTACACGCTACTGTGGTGAGATTGAAACGTTAGCTCGATTAATAAAATGGGCAAAGCCTATGGCTAACCTAGATAATCCAGAACACGTTGAAGGTTTAGCCGAGGCCGAAAATGGATTAATAGAATTGATTGCAAAGCGTGCTGCATTGCTTGTGAAGTAACCATTAATAATAATTCCTAGGGGGCTTATAAGTTTCCTAGGAAACATTGGAGAGTACCATGAAAAAATTATCAACTATTCCTAGGCGCAACATCAAGCGTATCTGTACCCAACAGAGTAGTGATTTGAAGAAGGTTCACAAATGGATGATCGTTTGGGGGATGATGAGTATGTTAGATTACTCTAACGAAAATCATAATGACTGGATGATTCTAAATAGATTTCAACGTAGATACTTATAAGTTTCCTAGGAAACATTGGAGAAGAAAATGATTAATACTAAAGTTAAAAAGCCAATTGAATTGGTGTCTTTCACGGGCTGTACTTCTGCATTTATGCGTATGCCGTGGGCTAATGGCACATCAAGTTGGTATGAGTTAGCAACTAATGACGCGAGTTGGGATCTAGTAACGGGTAAATTATACGATGAGCTTGAGGCCCATTGGGTTAATGATAAGTATTAAAGTTTCCTAGGAAACATTGGAGAATAAAATGGTTAAGTTATCTTATGATTACAGAGAAGTGGTGAAGGTTATTATTGATAATACTAATTTTGCGCCACACACTAAAGATCAATTGTATTGGCAGATCCATGCCTTGGTATTAATTACTATCCCTAAGCATGATCTTGATGATTACAAAATACTAAAGCGTTTAAGGAGGTGTTACCTATGAAGTTCAAAGGTATTGTTGATGAGTATGAAGCGCGAGTAATGCCATTCATGGACATGGACGGAGTAGAAACGCCCAAGAATATGGATGAGTTACTTGCTATGGCAAGTCGTATGAGTGAGGCAGATGAGGCCCACTTCATGGCTGGTGTTATATGCACATGGAATTTATGCAGCACCATGATTGATCAAATGGTAGCGGAGGATTACGAATGAGTTATCAAAAGTTTTTTACTAAGCAAGAGTTCTTTAATCGTCATGCACCTGACTTTAACTTTGAGTTAGATGCAGATGAATTGATTGCAAGAGCAATTGCTAGAGGGTTCATCAAGGGTTTGCCCACGTGGAACTTTGCTGGTGAATGGTATTTTTATACGGAGGAAGAAGGAGAATGAGTACACAATATTATTTTACTAAAGAGCAGTTCTTTAACAAGCATGGGCCTGACGAAGCTAGTATTGGGTTAGATGCAGAAGAATTAATTGCAAGGGCAATTGAGAAAGGGTTCATCAAGTGTTCAACTGGTGACTGGTATTTTTATACGGAGGAAGAAGGATGTTAGTATTTCCATACAAAAGTAAGCGCATATTAAAAGAGAGTGTAGGCTATCCTCTAAAGTATATAGAGACTAGCTTGTTCGGCAATGAGTACATCGAGAATGGTGAGTTAGTGGGTGCAAACCGACCACACATCACGGGCCTAGGCAGAGAGTTCTTTGCCAAGGTGACGATGCAAGATGGTATCATTGCTAAAGTTTCCTAGGAAACATTGCATTAGGCGGTAGCTTGCTACATTCCCCGTAGTTAAGCTATCTCCTAACACAGTGAACTAGATTGTAGTTTATAAGAACCATATTATAGTTCATTATATATTACAATGTATATTATATGTAACAATGTATATTATAAGTAACATAAACCAAGAGGAATTACTATGAGTAGTATAAAGTTTAGTGCAGCCAGTAAGATGCCATGCTTTTCATGGTCACTAGAAGCTATGCTTACGTGTGCTGGTGCTGTAGATATTGTCACTGGTGCTGTCGTTGCAGCTTGTGAGATATGCTACGCAAGAGGTGGCTTCTATCAGATGCCTAGTGTTAAGGCACTACGCCAACACAACAAGGAGGATTGGAAACGTCCTGAGTTTGTTGATGAGTTCATAGTCAAGCTAGATAACTCGCGTTACTTTCGATGGTTCGATAGCGGTGACTGTTATACAGTTAAACTAGCTTGGAAGATGTATGCTATCATGGAAGCTACGCCTTGGTGTCAGCATTGGTTCCCAACTAGACAGTATAAGTTTGATAAATATAAGGAGGTGTTAGATGCAATGGCGTTACTACCCAATGTTGTTGTTAGGTTTAGCAGTGATAGTATCACAGGCGGGACTGTTGATGGGGCTACTACTTCCACTATTGTCCCCTATGTAGAGACACCAGTAAGTTTCCTAGGAAACATTGAGGTCTGTCTAGCATACGAGAGAGATGGTAAGTGTGATACCTGTCGGTCATGTTGGGATAAAGATGTTGAGTTGATTGTCTATCCTGCTCATGGTCACATGGCTAAGAAAGTTTATAAAGAGAATCAATTAATAAAATTAAGGGAGGTAGCATAATCATGCAAAAAGCACACTTACATCTAATCAAGTGGGCATTGGCGAGAGGCTACTCTGTCATGGTCTTCGGAGAAGACGAGCTTGACGGAGTGTTTTCAACCTATGAGGAAATCAAGGACAACGTAGAGGCGTGTGATATGGGTCAAATGGATCTTGTTACTCGTAATGTTTTGGAAGAGCAAGAAGAAGAAGCATCAGGGTATATATCCCATGCTTGCTTTGCTTACATCTTCGATTACGATCAAGAGCCTGATGAAATCATCTACGACTATGGCGTTAACGAAATCTCTGAGCAGTGGGCTAGCGACTATGAAGCAACCCGTAAGGAGGTAGCATGAGTAAAACATTAGTTAGGTTTACGATAGGTGCGATCATAGGGTTCTGTGGTGCCGCACTATTCAGTGGCAATCCTATGGCAGCATTGATAGCAGCAGTGCTATGTGGTGTAGCTGTAGATAAATTATTAAGAGAGGAGTAGGTTATGTTTATAGGTATTATGTTAATGTCAGGTATGTTCGCGTTAGATAACCCTGAGTTTGTCAGTGCAGTTAAGGCTGACTTGGAAGCAGGTAAGTCATGGACGTATGTAGGTTCACAGCCACCACCAGAGAATGGTGTAGCTATTCCAGTGTCTAGCCTCACGACAGGTGAAGACATTGTATTGTTTGTTACTAAGTAGAGGTGAGTATCATGACTACATTATTTGAATTACACCATCAACTGTTTGAAGCAGAGCGTCACTACCATGCACTAGATGAGGCTGAGGATATTGTTAATGGAATGGAGAAAGCAACTCAGTTGTACACCCCTTGGCTTGAGGCTTTACAAGGTGCAGTGAAGGAAGCTGTTCACAAGGCTAGTGTTAAGGTGGATACAATCAATGATCTAATTGAAGAGTTACCAGATGGTGATTTATGTTGATGGCAGTGGTGCTAGTCATTGGTATAAAGATGATGGCTCCTAATGATCATGACCCTATGTATCATTGCAGCCTGACTCTTATAGAACAAGGTCACACTACAGAGTACTCTTTAGATTTCTGTAGAGAGATAATGAAAGATTAATTATTATTTCTTTTTAAACTCTTAAGAGAGATTATAGCACATCCCTTTACATTAGTGGAGGGGTAGAGTTAATATAGTAGTTTTAGTTTCCTAGGAAACATTGGAGAATATAACATGGCAATTTTAAAAGACAGAGTTAAGCAGGGCTTGTCACCTAGCACAGTGGTTGAGGATATGGATTGTAGGTATGTTAAGAACGTAGACGTTAAGCACACACGAACTGTTATCTTAACTGAGCAGTACCTCAAGAGGATAGAGAGAGACAGCTACATCTTTGAGATACTAGAGGCTAGTGAGGATCCTGTCGTACAGCGTATGGTTGAGGAAGCAAGAGCAGAGTATGAGGCAGACATTGAGGTGCTGGAAGGTAATGAGTATCACATTGCAGGAGATAGACAATGAGTATCATCTTTGTTCCTAAGATTAAGGAGAGTTACAATGTCCCTGCAAAATCAGTGCTTGCCAAGAAGCCTAGGACAAACTATAATCCTATCTCTGAGCTTGACTTAAAGAGGATCGTCTGTCTACGGGCTATGAATGTGTCATACAATAACATAGCTAAGTTGATACACAGATCATCTAACACTATAGCTTGGCACGTACATGATAAGATGTTATTCGTAGAGATTAATCAGCTACAACAGAAACTAATCAATGACATTATGGAGGAAGATGAGTGACAGAAATGCAGATCAAGACGCTTAAGAATAAATCTCTTAAGCAAAAGTTATCAGAGTCTAAACAACGTATGGAAATACAGAAGGAGATTGATAACTATGAGACAGCTATACGACAAGGTAGTAGGTTCATGACGTACCATCTTGACAAGGTTGTTAAACTTAAAGCTAAACTACTGGAGGTAGGTAATGACAATTAAAATTGAGGTCAATGTTGACCAAGCTAATGAGATAGCAGTAGAGGTTCTTATGAACTACTTCATTGTAGTGTATGAAGAGAGTTATGATTCGCAGAAGTGGGACACACTGATCGCTTTAGACACAGTGCTATCTCATATCATGAACCCAAGAGAATATGAGGACTTTACCAATGGCATTTCTAAGGACGCATTTAGCGTGTGATGATTGTAGCAGCAGTGATGGCATGTCCATAGATGATAAGGGGTGGTCACACTGCTTTGTATGTGAAACAAGAAAGAAGGTAGGAGATAGTATGGAGATAGAAAGTAGTACCGATAAGAAACCTAATGGTAACTTTGACAAGCTGAAAGAAAGTTTAATGTCTGGACAATACAAGAGTGTTGTTAACCGAGGCATATCAAGCGACACCTGTAAGGCATACAAGGCCCAACTTAAAGGGGAGGTAATGCACTTCGGGTATCATGATAAGGATGGGTACTTAGTTGGTGCTAAGACACGCTCACCTGATAAAGACTTTCGTACTCAGGGTAACTGGAAGGACACTGTTCTATTCGGACAGAACCTATTCACCAAGGGTGGTAAGTACATCACCATAACTGAGGGCGAGTATGATGCTATGTCTGCCTACCAGATGCTTGGTAGTAAGTACCCTGTAGTATCAATAAAGAATGGTAGTAGTGCAGCACTGAAGGACTGTCGTGCCAGCTATGAGTACCTAGACAGCTACGAGAATATCGTAGTGTGCTTTGACGCAGATGAGTCAGGTATGAAAGCTGCTAACCAAGTGGCTGAGTTGTTCGGAGGCAAGGCCAAGGTATTCAAACACACTAAGGATGAGAAGGATGCAAATGATTATGTTAAGTTCGGACGCAACAAAGAGTTTGTTGATCGCTGGTGGTCGTCAGAAAGATTTGTTCCCGATGGAATTGTTGCAGGGAGTAGCTTATGGGATGAAGTTAATAAGCCCATTGCCCCTGCCGAATGTCTCTACCCATATGAAGGGATCAATAAGCTCACTTATGGAATACGATTCGGGGAACTGGTCACAGTTACGGCTGGATCTGGGCTAGGTAAGAGTCAGTTCATGCGAGAGATTATCTGGCAGATCATTAGTAAGACTGAGGATAACATAGGTATATTATTCCTTGAGGAAAGTATAAAGAAAGCAGCACTGTCTCTCATGAGTCTTGCAGCTAACAAACCTCTGCACCTACCTGACACTGTAGCTACGGATGAGGAAAGACTAGACGCATTTAATGCCACACTAGGCACTGATCGTGTGTTTCTGTTTGATCACTTCGGTTCTACTGGTGTAGATAATATTGTCAGTCGTGTTAGGTACATGGCTAAGGGACTAGGCTGTAAGTATGTTGTGCTTGATCATGTGTCTATTGTTGTGTCAGCACAAGCTAATGGTGATGAGCGCAAGGCATTAGATGAGATCATGACTAGGCTGAGGATGCTCGTACAGGAGACAGGGATAGCCTTGTTCATCGTTTCACACCTCAAGCGTCCTGACAGTAAGGGTCATGAGGAAGGTGCTGCTACCAGCCTGTCACAGCTTCGTGGCTCTGGTTCTATAGCACAGCTTAGTGACATGGTTCTAGGTCTTGAACGTAATGGACAGGCAGAGGATCCAGAGGAACGTAACACTACCCATGTACGGGTACTAAAGAATCGTTTCTGTGGTACAACAGGTAAGGCAACACCTTTACTCTATGACCATGTTACTGGTAGAATGTTAGAAGTATTAGAAGAGGACGCACTATGACATATGATGAACTGGTAAGTAAGCGTGACGATCTCATGCACCTGTTAGGTAACAGCAATGATCCATCAGCTAGACAAGCTATCAAGGTAGCACTCAAGCGAGTGGGTGTGTTGATAGAGTTCGATGAGCTAGGTGCTGAGGTGTTAGACCAAGGGTACGGACGTAACTTAGTTATTGATAATGAGTTCACGTACATCGTAGCTACAGGTAAGTGGAGAACTAATGCAGTAGATAAGTGGTATAGTTCACGCGGCCCTGAGTATTTCTATAAGAAAGTACAACAAGGAGAATACGTATGACTAAGTATACTGATGCGAATTTCAATGAGTTTGATAGCGAACATCCCGAAATATATGAGGGCTTCAAAAGGTTTGCATTGAAAGCAATGGCTGTTCGTAAGCACTACAGTTCTAGGGCTGTCTTCCATGCCTTGAGGTGGGAAACGGTTATTGATTCTGGTGGTGAGTTTAAAATAAATAATAACTGGAGTCCCTTCTATGCTAGAAAGTTTATGAAGGAATCTCCTAGCCATGAAGGATTCTTTAGGAGTCGTGTTCAGACTCATGCGAGAGGTGATGAATGAGTAAGATAGGCAACTATGTACTAGGGAGAATAGAAGACAATGATAACATTAGATATAGAAACAACTATGGCTATGGATCACATATGGTGCTGTGGTTTGAACATATCAGGAGAGAAAAGAGTAAGCGTATTACGGAACTCAATGCAGATAGTAGACAAATGTTCACGAGATCAGGTATTCGTTGGACATAACATTGTCAACTTTGATGCACCTAAACTTAAAGAACTATGGGATCTAGTAATCCCTGATAATAAGTTAAGGGACACACTGCTAATGTCAAGGCTATGGAATCCTAGGCTATCAGGTGGGCACTCATTAGAAGCATGGGGAGAACGTCTTGGTTATTCTAAGATTGACTTTCATGATTATGATGGTGGTCTATCAGAGGAAATGATCACGTACTGTAAGCGTGACGTATCACTCACAGTTAAGTTAGAAGAGTATCTAACTACCGCCCTAAGTAAGGATGGTTTCTCTGATGAGAGTATACAGCTTGAGCATGAAGTAGCAGTTATAACATCTGAGCAAGAGAGAAATGGTTTTAAGTTAGACATAGGTAGGGCTAACGAGTTATTAACTAACCTCATGGAGCGTATGAATGTCCTTGAAAGAGAAGTCCAAGAAGTCTTCCCTCCCTTGGTGGAGGAACGAGTCTCGGAAAAGACAGGAAAGAAACTCAAGGATAAAGTCACAGTCTTTAACCTCGGAAGCAGAAAGCAAATTGCCTCACGCCTCCAAGGAAAAGGAATAGTATTTAAAGACCAGACTGAGAAGGGTAACATCATTGTTAACGAGAAGACCTTAGCATCCATTGATCTACCAGAAGCAAGGCTTATAGGTGAGTACCTAACCTTACAGAAACGAGTAGGTCAGATAGATAACTGGGTTAATGCAGTGGCTGATGATGGTCGTGTGCATGGGCGTGTGATAACTAATGGTGCTGTCTCTGGACGTATGACACATCAGACACCTAACATGGCACAAGTACCAGCTAGTAAGCATGACAAGAAGACAGGTGAGTTACTATGGGGCAGAGACTCATGGTATGGCACTGACTGTCGTGCCTGTTGGATTGTTGATGAAGGTAATGTGTTGGTTGGCATAGACGCTTCTGGTTTAGAATTGAGAATGCTTGCCCACTACATGAATGATAAGGCTTATACTAAACAATTATTAGAAGGAGATATACATACCTACAATCAGAAGATGGCTGGCTTAGAAACTAGAGATCAGGCGAAGACTTTTGTGTACGCTCTGATTTATGGTGGAGGTAGTGCAAAGATAGGACAGATCGCTGGAGGCTCATCCCATAAAGGTAAGCAGCTAGTCGATAAGTTCATGAGTAATCTACCTGCCTATGCTAGGCTAAAGAAGAAGGTGTTGACTGCTATGCGTACTAATGGTACACTACAGGGGCTGGACGGCAGAAGGTTGCGTGTCGAGTCAGAGCATTCAGCTTTGAATTTTTTATTGCAATCAGCAGGTGCTGTAGTAATGAAGAAAGCACTGGTCATACTACATGAGAAACTAAATAAGCGCAGGGTATGGTTTAAGATAGTTGCTAATGTACATGATGAGTGGCAGATAGAAACCACTGAACGCTATGCCAATGAGGTAGGTGAGTTAGGTAGACTCGCTATCAAAGAAGCTGGTGAGTGGTTCGATATGAATTGTCCATTAGATGGTGACTACAAGGTTGGTTCCACTTGGGCAGAAACACACTAGAGTTTCCTAGGAAACTTTGCAATTAGGTCTAGTGTACTTTTAAATTATTAAGGAATTAAAATCCATGCAAAATCTAAATGAAGTAGTAAAGATCCAAGCCACCGCTTTCTGGTTCTCATTCCTAGAGAAGAATGAAATGTCAGACAAGTATCAAGTTGATGTGAGTCAGCTATCTGAGGAACAAGTAGATCGCTTGGAGGGTATGGGCATCAGTGTTAAGAACAAGGGTGATGATCGTGGTTACTTTGTAACTGCTAAGTCTTCTAAGTTTGCACCTCGCGTAGAGGATGCTGATGGCTTTAAGATGGAGAATCCAGTAGGCAATGGTAGTAAGTGTACGTTTATTATTAAGCCTTACGACTATAACTTCAAGGGTAAGACAGGTGTTGGTGTTGGTTTATCCAAGGCGCGTGTCGATGATCTCGTTGTCTTCACCAAGGACGATGCAGCCTTTGACGATGTACCAGAGTTATAGATGTTACTTCTCATAGACGCTGATATATTCTGTTATCGTATCGGCTTCGCCTGTGAGGATGAGAGTGAGGAGGTTGCTTGTAAGACTATGAGCAACTACCTCACAACCATCATTGAAGATTTAGTGATGGACTCTGACGATGAGGAACATGAAGTTGAACTGTACCTAACTGGCCCAGATAACTTCCGTCATGACTATGCTGTTACTGCTGAGTATAAGGGTAATAGAAAGTCAAGTAATAAACCTTCGCACATTGCTACTCTACGGGACTACCTAGTAGAGGAGCATGGTGCAGTCGTCACTCAAGGTGAAGAGACAGATGATAGGATTGCTATCAGAGCAACACAGAACCCAGAAGCAATAATCGTTTCACTAGACAAGGACTTCTATCAGCTTGTGTGTGGACATTACAACTTCGTTAAGAAGGAACTCTTTTACATTACCAAGGAGGAGGCTGTGTATAATTTCTATATGCAATTCCTAGTAGGTGATACTGCTGACAACATCAAAGGTGTTCATGGCATTGGCCCTAAGAAAGCTGCAAAGCTATTGGAAGGTAAGACTGAGTTAGAAATGTACGACACCTGTGTTGAAGAACTAGGCAGTGAAGAACGTGCGATTGAAAATGGAATACTACTGCACCTACGCAGAGAGGAAGATGAGATATGGCAACCGCCAAGACCCGTAACAACGGACGATGGACAGAAGCTAGACACAAGTCTTTCATAATCTCTGCTCTACGTGGAGCGCATAGTAAATGGGGTGTCAAAGCTGATGTTAAGAAATCTGCTAGAGTTTCTACTGGGAGGTACTTATGTGCTGGTTGTGGTACTATCGGCCCTGCTACTTTGCCACCTCTTAGGGGTCAGTCAAGACGTAGGAATAATGCTGCTGTTGATCACATTAACCCTGTTGTCGATCCTTCACAAGGATTCATAGATTGGAATACCTATATCACTCGTATGTTCTTAGAGGAAGATGGGTATCAGATTCTATGTTATGTTTGTCATGGAACTAAGACCCGTGATGAACGAGAAGAACGAACTAAAAGGAAGAAGAAATGAGACATCTAATTATACCAGATACTCAGATCAAACCTGATGCTAACTATGACCATATGACATGGGCTGGACACTATGCAGTTAAGATGAAACCTGATGTGATCGTACATCTAGGTGATCATTGGGACATGCCAAGTCTTAGCAGCTATGATGTAGGGACTAAGAGTTTTGAAGGTAGGCGGTACACTAAGGACATTGCAGCAGGTAATGAAGCAATGAAGATGTTCTTAGCACCTATCAAACGAGAACAGTTACGTCTTAAAAATGGAAAGAAGAAGCAATGGAATCCTCGCTTGGTATTCTTACTAGGCAACCATGAGTATCGTATTGAACGTGCTGTTGAACACGACTCAAAGCTAGATGGTCTGATTAGCTTTGCTGATCTTGATCTTAAAGGATGGGAAGTGCAAGACTTCTTAGACCCTATCGTCATAGATGGTGTGGCATACTGTCACTACTTTACCTCTGGTGTTATGGGTAGGCCAGTGTCTTCTGCCAAGCTACTTCTACAGAAGAAGTACATGAGTTGTGTCATGGGACATGTTCAAGATAGAGACATAGCCTATGCACGTAGGGCTGATGGTTTAAATATGACAGGTCTGTTTGCTGGTATCTACTATCAACATGACGAGGCATACCTTAACCCTCAGACTAATGGATCATGGTCTGGTCTATGGGTGTTCAATGATGTACAGGATGGTAGCTTTGATGAGTTGCCTGTATCAATGGCGTATCTACGGAGGACTTATGGCTCTAACTTTGGAAGAGTTGAAAGATCGCTTGAAGCAGTTGGATGAGGTTATCCTTGTTGACGTACTGCAATTAGAATCTGGAGATATAGTTTATAGGTTTGAGGATGTTATTGAAAAAAACTTCTACGACCTAGAGATGAAACTAGAAGAACCATACAGGTATGACAGTTATGATTGAAGATAGAATAGAACCTTTGTTTGACTTTGAGAAGTTAGCCAGTGAGACTCAGGTTGGTGGTAATCACTACACGAACCTATCTATACAGCCCATGCAGTATTCTATGGCTAACGAGTTGAATGCACTACAGCATACAATCATTAAGTATGTCACTCGTTATCAGGATAAGGGTACACCATTACAGGATCTGGCTAAAGCCAAGCACTGTGTTGATATGCTGATAGAGTTTGAGTTGGAGGGAAAATGTGGGTAAAGTTAAACACTCATTGGTTGAATATGAACCAAGTAGTATTCGTTGATGAAGAGGCTAGAAGTATATCACTATCTAGTGGTAGGACAGTACAGGTAACTGAGGCTGCACTGTCTACTATCATGAGAAGTGTTAAAGGTCTGCCTCCACTTAAAGAGAAACCTAAACGAAATAACTTGAAGAAGAAATAGTTTCCTAGGAAACTTAATAGGGGGCTTAGTTGCCCCCTTATTTATTACTCCCTTAATCTTTCCATGAACTCATCTTGTTTCCTTTCTGCATCCTTCTCCTTACCACCTAAAGCAAAATCATAAATAATCCTACCTATGACTGGGAACGTCTTGATTAAGTTAACAGGCTGCTCACTCTCTCCTATGGGTACACCATCCTTATACCGATTGTAATCTTTAATACCAGCCTCAACAGGTGCGAGTGAGGGAGTTACTATATCGCCTATAACAGAACTGAAATCTCCCTTACCTAGATCACCGATAGCAAACTTACTTAAGAAGATTAATGCTAGTAGGTTATCTTGTACCTTATCAGGAATCTCTTCAATATCAAATGATCCACCAGCCATAACCTCCTTAGCTTCATCGACTGTGCCACCAGCAACACCTATCATAGCAGCATACTTAGTTAAAGCTAGAGCAGCACCCTTCTTGTCACCAGCCTTACCTCTTTTAATTATATCGTTATGTAAAAGAGTTAACTGCTTAAGACCAAATGACTTAAGAGCAAAGATTATTCTGCCATCAGGCATATCTAAATATCTTTTAGGCATTTCAAGTAATGATATGGGCTGTGTATCAGCAAGTTCATGGAACCTATATAAGGTTGTTAACTCATCGTCAGTACCATTCTTTAAACTGGTAACTAAATTATCAAAGTCTTTACCATAAGCCTCACCATACTTCTTTCTAAGCACAGCAATGCCTTTAGGTGAAGAGGCTAACTTAGTACCCTTAATCTTAGAGGCTTCAAGTAATGTACGCTTACCGAACCTATCAACAGCGCGGAACATACTTAGCTTAAGCACTGAGTTAAGTACCTTGGCAGTACCTCGGTTGGTTGCCATCTCTGCTGACACAGTATCTGCAAGACCTGTCTTATCAAGTATGTTACTCCTTACAGACAAAGCCCCTTTGATAGTAGGCATTATTCCATGCAAGTAAGCTGATGTACCTAAGTCTTTTATCTGAGTAGCTGCTGATCTTAGCTGGCCTAGTGTAGCCATGTACCCTATATCTTTAACTGTACTAAGAGTGGAGTTCATAGCTTGCTCACCCGTAGTGAACCTAGACCGAACTAACGCATTAAGATCATCAACCTGTGTATCACTTATTCGCCCTCTCTTCCTCTCTTCCCCTAGTACCTTGTAAAACTTAGCGGCTGGATCACCTTTCTTCTGTACAAGCCCTTTACCCAATAGTTCAGTCTTACCAAAAGCCCTAGTTGAAGACTCAACATACGATAGTAGAGAAGTAGCAGGGTCTTCATAGTATTTCATTAACTCTGGGGGAACTTCGTCAACAGTACGTTTAGCCTTAGCACCACCTAGAACTCTAGGGTAGGCTATGTTAGCTGCTTTTGTAACAGCCTCAGTCATTCCCCGTTCAGATATTTCTTGAATAGTCTCGACACCTTCCTTCACCCGTATCTCTTCTATTCTCTTGTTCAGACCTGACAAAGCTGCTGGATTTTTTCTACCTAACTCAGCACGTAGACCATCTAAATCTTTAACCTTACGAGGGAAGTAATTAGTAAGGGCTTTGTAGTTATTACCTACTATCTTCTCAAACTTTTTACCATCAGCTTTCATCATCTTATTTAGTTTTGATAACTCAGCTTTACCACCCTTAGTCATTAGTTCTGTAGCAGCTTTAAAATTCCTATTCATTAAGTGGTTGTGTATAGGAACCAACTCTGACTTACTATACCCTTGTAATGATTTTATAAAAGGATCAATGTACTCTTTCTTTCTTGTGGATAACGCAACAGCTTGCTTCTCTTCAAATGATCTAAGCACTTGCCATAGCTTTGGTGAGTGTTCTTTTACACGAGAAGAGATACCTTCAAACCAATCACTGGTAGCTTTAACTTTAGCACCAGCCTCTTGCAATTGAACTGACTCTTCTAGTGTAGGAGTTTTTACTGTTCTATTAGCTAACCCTTCTGCTTTAAGGACATCCTCAGCAGTTAATCCTGTACGTTCAAGAGCAATTATTTTAGCTCCTGCTGGTGTAGCACCAAGAGATATATGATGTGAGACATAAGTATCTACATCGTCTATTGCTTTGTTAGCACCTTTAACAGCAGCCCTAGAAGATAGCTTTGCCCCTACTTTATTGAACACATACCCACCAACAGGAGCCAGTACAGCACCAGCAACAGAGTGTAGTCCTGCCTCTAGTGGATCAACAGAACCCTTATTAAGTAACTGGTCTGTAGCTGAGTAAGTACCTCCTATAGCACCGCCAATAGCAGCCATGCCTTTGTAGGTAGCACCTACAGGTAGAGCAGTTGTGGGATCAAACAACATACCTGCAACATTACCAAACGTACTCCCTTCAACGTCACCATAATCTGCTTCTATCTTACGCGCCCTTTCATCTGTTATCATCTTACGTCTTTCATCAAAAGAAGCATCAGCAAATCCTTCACCATATATTTCTTCTGTTGATTTGTAACCTAGGCCATAACCATCCTCATCACGATAGGTAATCTCAGGTAGAATGCCAGTAACAGCACCCATAATATCACCTGCCTGTTGAGTCCAACTTTCACCTTCAACAAATCCTTTACCAAAAGATGTATCTTGCTCTTGCTTAGGATCAACTTGTTCTGGGGCAGCAGCCTCTATGGGAATACCCTTCATGTTATCAAGGTAGTTTGCCCATTCATTAACAGCAGCATTATCACCAGCAGCATGAGCATTCTTTATAGCACCCATTGCCTGTTCTTCTGTATATTCTTGTGCCATTATAAGACCTTCTACTTAGGTAAATATTTTAATGCGTTTTGATTTACGGCTATAGGCGTACCAGCAGCAGGAGCAGCAGTAGGAGGATTCCAACTATCATTAAACCAGAGCCAACCCTCTTCTACATAAGCGTTTGCCTCATTCGTTGCCTCTACCAATGCTGTATTAGGATCCATATTGTTGGAGCGTTCTAATGTTTCCTTACGATTAGCAATCCAACGAGCAGCAGAGTTTTTATCTGACGTACTCATGTTAATACCAATCTTATCCATCTGTAAAAGAGCAGAATCAATGTTACCTTGAGTTATATTGAAAGGTCTAGGCGCACTAGTATCTTTTATTGTAGACCCATCAGGTAGAGGAATCCATGCGTTGTTTTCACGATAGGAAGGAACACCATCCACTACATAGCCCACTAATTCTCTACCATCTGGTGTCATGTAAGTCTTCTGACTTGATACGCTTGGTGCTTTATTCTCTAAAGCCTCCATGTCCCTAGCCTGTGCATGTAATGCCATAGCCTGTGGGTAATCACCATTCATCATTAGTTGTTGAGCAGCCGCACGTAAGCCAGCAACAGTGTTTAGATTCTGTCCTTGTAATCCTGCCTGTACACTAGCAGCCTGTGCCATGTCAGGTGTCTGTAAACCAAAGGCTGAGTTAATACCAGCACCTGCTAATTGTCCACCAGCAGCACCAATAGCAAAATCAGCACTCATCCTACTTGCGTTATCAACACCCTGCTGAACACGATTCTGTTGGATCACATTAGGATCCATACCAAATAAACTCATTACATCACTAGCCATGATTGCCTCCTAACGTGGACTGAAGAATTGATTACGATTAAACCTAGAAGCTGATGTAGGATACGGATACATAGTTTGTGGAGACATGCGACCAGCCTCACCAAAAGAAGCGTTCTGGTAGTTAGAAATATTCCTACTTGATGGCATCATAGAGTAAGGACTATAACTATTATTTACTCCCATAACATTGGAAGAACCACCTCTTGACATTCCACCTCCACCTAGGCCACTGAAACTACCTAGAGAACTACCTAGACCAGTTAAACCACCAGCAATAGACTGACCTCTACGTGCTGTAAAGTCAGCAGCCTTACCATAACCACTCATGTAGTTACCCATAGCTGCATTGTTAGCTGCGGATTGTTGTGCGCCTAACTGACCACCAGCACCAATCATAGCCAGAGCATTATCATCCATAGCCTGACCTTGGCTGAACATACCTGTACCCATAGCAATGTCAGCAGCCCTTTGTTGCTGTGCTTGAACAAATGCGTTGTTACGATCTACAGCATCTTGTTGTGCAAAGGCTTGAGCAAACCCATAACCATCTGGACTTAACATACCTGAGCCACTACCTGCACCTAGAGCCTCACCACTCACACGTAATCCGCTAGTACCTGAGCCAAACATACTCTCACCTAGACGCTGTGCCTCACCTTCTCTAACACCAGCACCTATATTACGCTGTCTATTATACATCTGTGTTGCTAGATCATCATAGCTACCACCAGCCCTATTAAGAGCAGAAGTACCTAGACCAAACATCTGTTCTTGTTGCGCTCGATAACGAGGATCCATATCAAAGGATGCTTGTCCATCATTAAAAGAAGCAGTACCTGAACCAGAGGTTATACCATATGGTTTATACTGTCCTTCTTTGAATGCTTTATCTCCTGCCTGACGCATAGAGTCTTGGGCTTCACCTAGCTTACGCTGCGCTTGGTAACTGCCTAATAATCCTAATCCTGCTGATATTAATGGAAACATTATGATGCCCTCTTCCAAATGTATACTACGATGTATGGTTGCATGATGTCATGCGTATGCAATCCACCACCGCCTGTGTTAGCTGTATTAATTGTAATGGTTGTGCCTCCACTCTGTCCTGTGATAGCCTCTTGAAAATCATAAGTCGATCCTTGAATACCTCGTTGAGTGATGGAGTGGCTGTGCGCTGGTATTTCTGCTGTCGTTAAAGCATGTGAGTCAGTTGTTGCACCACCAGTATCACCAGCAGTATACCCACCACCAGCACCAAGCATTACTTTACCAGCACCAAAGGCTGTCCATACACCCACACCAAGCAAGGTAGCAGGGTTAGTAGCTACTACTGATGTGTATACAGAACCTACAGGATATGCGTGTGCATTGACTTGTGCTGCTGTAGGAGCATTAGCTTTAACATAAGCTGTTGTGGCTAACTGTGTACTGTTAGTTGCAGTAGCTGGAGTTGGAGCAGTAGGCGTACCTGTTAATGCTGCGTTGTTTGTATTAGCTTTAGTAGCTACAGCCACAGCGATAGCATTGTACTCATCGTCTATTTCTGTACCACGTACTCGTTTAGCTGCTGTACCTGCACTGAGGCCATCCTTAACAGCAAAGTTAGTTGACTTCGTATAATTACTCATTAGTTAGTTCTACCTTGTTTAACATAAACGTCAAACTTTTGAATTGATAATTGATCACCATTAATGTAAGCCTCAAAACCTAATTGAATTACACTGCCATGACCACCTACTGCAACCTTAATACGATCTGTTAAACCACCACCTGTAAACTCTGCAATGTTATACTCAGCAACATCATACTCAGATACAGAACTTTGCTTTACTGTTCTATTGTAAGAGCGAGGCTGATCAGTGTAATCAGTACCTACCTTAACAACAAAATTCTGACCACTACCACCTATAACAGTTACACCTACAATCTTTAATATTTTATTAACTGTAGGCTGATCAAAGTCAAAGTAGTTTGTACTGTAGGCTAAGTAGTAAGATGTTCCATTGTCTTGGAACCCACTATACTTAGCTATTCCATTAACAAGCCCGAGGTAAAGAGTACCATCAAAAGCAGACAGACCACTAAGTATGTCAGAGTCCACCCATTTAGTTACTCGTAGCCCACCATTCTCTAGTCTTCCTCTAGTATCAAAACAATAGATAAGTTTAGAACTGGGGAATAGTAATAAGTAGAAAGCATTAGATGCTGAGTAGATTGAAGTTACATTTTCAGTAGAGTATGTATTAATAATCTTTACTAGATCATCACGTATATTAATAGACAGGTCTGCTAAGGGGTTAGATTTCTCTTGTATGACACGATTCAAAGACCTTAACCCTGAGTTAGCTAGGAAGTAGATGTCGTCTCCTACGGCCTGTATGGACTTCTTAGACACACATCCTACATTCTCTAGTATCTCTATTACATTTAACTCAGTAGCAGCGATAGTTAAATCTGAGTTATTATTATCACCAAGGATTACAATACATCGTTTACAGAATACAATGATGCGTCCGTTAAATCCAGCAACACTGACAATCTCATCACCACCATTAGTCCATACTTTTCTTAGGTCTAAGGTTAGGAATGATCCTCCATGAAAAGCACCAGTAAGTAAATCAGATCCATACAATGTATACTTATCTGTCGCTGTACCACCAGCCCATAACCTACCATAGGCAGAAGTTACAAAAGAGAACTGATGGTTAGCGGATGTTGTTGCATGAGTTGTCACTGCAAAGTTAGAGTCTACTCTGAGCATAGCCTTACCAGCTTGTGCTAGGTATACAAACCCTCCTAGTGAAGCAGCTTGCCAATCATTATCAGTACCATGTCCTGTAGATATAGCAGTGAGTGTACCAAGACCTCGATAGATTTTACCATTGCCCCAAGTAATATACCCAAGGTGTCCAGTAGAACCTACATAGTCGTGCATACCTACAATAGAAGAAGAGGTGCCACCAGAAGTAGTCTGATATACATACCCCTCTCTAGCACCTAGTCTACCCTCAGAGTCTATAACGCAGTTGTCTGCTTGTAATGCGTATCCACTCGCTAAAGTAATGCTACTTTCCTGAGTGTTTAACCCATAAAATCCAGGGGCTGCAATGGAAGAACTAACTAATTGTTTCATACATTATACCATATAGTCTCTTCTGGATGCTTTGACGCATCTAATGCTATTGCGTTAGATAATGAGTTGTTAGCTGCCATGTATGCAGAGTTACCTGTCTGTCCATTATCTTCACCCCTCTCTTCTACAGCCTTAGCATAGGCTAACAGAACGATAGGACGATGCGGACAAAGTATTCTGTCTGACTCTGCTGTAAGGTCTTCTGATCTTTGAACAACATTAAACCTAACTGTGTACACACCATCAGGCTTAGGGTATAGATCAATAAGAGTATCACCATCAGTACCTACACCATTGAAAGAGTAGTAACTAGGAGAACCAGTGGCTGGAGATGGAGTGAGGTATCTATCATTAAACCAATTTGCAGTCTGGTAATCAACATCACTTTGAGTTGTTGCGTTAACAACCCCTAGAACCTTGATGCTGTTCTGAGAACCATTCAGTTCATAATTAAAAATACCATTAGAAGTGGTAACAGTTAGACTCTGACGTAAGGCAGACCAGTCCCATGCTTGTTCTACTTCTTGAATTGAATCATTGATAAGAGTAGCTATAAGAGATGAATATTCATTCTCATTAATAGATTCTACTTGTCGTTCTCGTAGACGTACAAGAACTGAGTTGATTGCTGCTAAGTAATTCATAGGATTATACCATATTTCTGTTTAAAAGTCAAGAGGTTTATTTTCTTGCTACAATTGATTGACCAAAGTACATACCAACAACTGACATGATTGCATGAGGTAGCCACTCAGGAGTAACCATACCCTCTAGTGTTCTCCACTCTGTTACTGTTGAAGTGAAGTCAAAGAATAAAAGTTTAAATCCACTTGTTACCTCTACTGGTACTACTGTTGGTAGGTTTAAGATAGGAGCAATAAGAATAAACATTGCCATGCCCATAAAGGACACCACTAGGAATCTCCTGATCCATTGTGCATTAGGAGTATCGTAGCTACGTGCTGCTGCTACACTGTCCTCAGAGGCCGAGAATTGCTGCATGAGCATCTTTTGCTGGTCAGCCTTATCCTTCTGTGCCTGCGCCCACATCTTCATTACAGCGCCTCCTAGGACGCTTAACAGCAATGTGATAACTTCTATCGGCATACCAAACATTACTTCTTCTTCTTATGAGTTAGATTCTTACTAGAGGCAGTATGCTTTGCACCCGTCATAAGTTTACCATTAGTCTTGTGAGTCTTGCCTGTATACTCCTTACCATTTGGTAAGTAATGTTTAACACCTTTCATAATAACCTCACCATTTTTCCCTATTAGCCCAATATGCCGCAGACATTTTACCCTTAGCAATGTTCTTACCATGCCTAGCCTTGAATGACTTACGCTTGGCTTTCATCTTATCACTCTCACCAGCCTTGGGCTTACCTGCTGTACTAGCCCCTTGCTCACCAAAGCGAATAGTCTTAGTTACTCCACCTTCTTTAGCTACCACCACATGAGACTTCTTAGGATGGTTAGGTGTACGCTTAGGTTTGTTGTAGGCTGTTAGACCTAGCTTAGTTAGTTTAGCGTCTGGCATTAGAATGTACCCTCTTGAAAGTATAACCAACAAGCGAATGCACTTGCCCCTATAATCCACATTAACTTCTTAACAACCGACTTACCCACTGCAAGGTAGAAACGATCATATGCTTTCTGTGCAGCCAACTCAGCTATCTCTTCTTTCTCTGATTCTGTCAATTTAGTATCACTCATATTTAATATTTGATGTACATAACTACGCCAAAGAAAGCAGCTAGGATAGTTACAAGGATTCCTACAACCTGACCTGCTAATACCAAAGTCTCTTTAACTTCCTTGGCCTGTGCTTTTTGTTTCTTAACATCTGCTTTTTGTTTATTATGAAACTCATCTCTAAACTGACAATACTTATAGTATCCTTGAATAGACTGCTTGTTGAGCATCCATTCTAGTTCTTTCTCCTGCCTCTCTATAGCTTGCTTTGCTTGGTATGCACCTAGTACATCACCAGTACCAATAGCAGCTTTCTGTTGTATAGATTGACTTGCACTAAAGTATTTAGTTACAGCAGATCCAGCATCAGCAATCTCCTTACCATTGGATAATGTTTGCTTGATAACTGCAAAGGCAGCATTCGCAATAGCCAGTTCTGCTAACATACCCATACCCTCTTTGTATACTCTACGGGAATCCCGTATGGTTCTCTTGATGGTTGAACTACTAGGTACTCAGCTTTAACCTTGTTGACAGATGGTTCAATAAGTAAACCCTGTCCCACAGGAGCAAGAGTAGGTGATACATGAACTGGGTATATCTCTAAAGGACTAGAGTTCATTATATACTCTCAATGTTTTTTACACAGAATGCTATCGTAGTTTTATCCTCAGTTTCTTTCTGAGCCGCATAGCCTAGAAGAGGACTTGTAACTAACGCATACTCTAACTCTTTAGCTACTATTAGTAACTCTAATCTACATCTCTTAAGAGTTGAATAACTAGATACCATAACAGGCATTGCAGGTTCTGTACTTACAGAGAGCATAGTAGCTACTACAAGAGCATACATTATTTTTTAGTCTTCTTTTTCTTTCCCTTCTTAGGTGGGGATACTAACTTAGTTCCGTATGACATATTACTCTCCTGTTAAACTATAGCTTCTCTTGCTGCTTCTCTTGCTGTTGTAACATCCGTAGGTATTACTACACCTGTTTCTAAAAATCTAGTGATGTACCAATCGGTTGATGCAAGATAGGCTTGGCTGGTTGCGTTAGTCTCTGCTTGAGCATTAGCTGCAATCTCTACATCAGTGAACTCAGGTGCTGGTACGTTACCCTCTGCTATCCATGCGAGTACATCAGCGCAGTCTCGGTTGGCAGGGTCATTTGGTACTGACATGTTTCCATTGACTTGCCAACCAGACTCGTTAAGTTTGCAGGAAGTAATCCATGCTGTGTTGTTTTCCATGTTATTCTCCTGTTATAGTTCTGCGTCAAAAGCAAGCCAGCTATCAGCACTCGCTGACCTTGCGTAACAACCATCTCCAACAGTAAGACCAGAGGCAACAGTTCCTTGAAAATAGGATGATCTTTCATCTGCGTCAAGAGATACAGCAGTGCAGTTAGTGGCTACACTCCGATGTCTAACGGCAAAATGTGAAGCGTGGCTAAATGTACCTGTCGGAGATGCCCTCATTATTACAGGGTGAGTCATACCCGCAATAACTGCTATCGTAGAGGAATTTACACTACCTCCAGAGGAAACAGGCATACCGTAGGCAAATACCGACCGATGATAATACCTCTGACACAACGCTAACTCTTCCCCGTAGCTCCGATGCTCAAAGTCAGTGGCTACTGAGCCTAGTTCAATTTGAACATTAGTAAACTCTATGTAATCACCCGTTGAAGTTGTTACTGCTGCTGCTGTTGCGCTCAAGGTTGCCATGTATAATGTTAAGCCTGTAGTCCCTGCCATTACAGTACCCGTTGAAGATAGATATTCCCATGCTCCACCTCCAGTGTGTGCTTGGGT
>Ga0196903_1000008_pt1 | contig 36928 bp, 28 predicted proteins | sample CB_VirMetaG_2_FD_169097 | JGI IMG/M metagenome (GOLD analysis project Ga0196903, IMG submission 169097) | Freshwater to marine saline gradient viral communities from Chesapeake Bay - CB_1504_2 Viral MetaG (v3) (version 3) | ecosystem: Environmental > Aquatic > Marine > Coastal | place: USA... | reverse complement strand
AAAATTAAATCAAAAATAAAAAGGGTTAGGAGACTCTATTGAAAAGTTTACTACAGTTACAGGAATAAAAAAAGTAGTTGATACTGTTTCTAAAGTAACAAAAAAAAATTGTGGATGTAATGAAAAAAAAGATGCTTTAAATAGAGCGTTTCCATATAATAAATAAATAAATAAATAAATAAATAAATAATATGATACCACAAGGTTCAAAATTTCATGGAGTATCTTCTTTTGTTGATACAAAAAATAGAGGGTCAGCTACAGTTAATAAAAGAAGAGATTCTTATACAATAGAAGACGTTCAAAATTTTAATACATATTCAGCTTGGTTAACCGACGATGGTTCTGGTGGACTAAATGCTGAAGTTGTGAGTTTTAATTTACCTATCCCAAATTTAGCAGAAATTACAATTCAAAGAATAGGTCCTTTCCCTGGATCGGGTGGAAGTTGGAGATTTGATTTTCTTGATTCTGAAGGAGAAAATGTTGAAGGTGATTTTAGAAGAAAATTATTAGTAACTTTTAGTACAATGGACGAAGATCAAGCGCAGTCTGGTTCTCTTTTTTTTGCTTACGTAGATTATAGTGGTAAGGCAAATACAACAAATGTCGGACTTATTGAAAACGAGGGTGAGGAAATATTAAATTCTGAACAGTTTTTTTTCAGTATCAGGTGGGTTGAATAAAGAAAGAATAAAAAACTATCGTCTTTTATTAAGAGAATTAAAACAAACTTTTAATTATTCTCGTGAAGGATATTATTGGGGAAATATTCCTATTAATATTTCATCACTAAGAGTAATAGATGCAATATATAAACCAAAATTTAAATTTTTAGATTTAGGTTGTGGTTCAGGAAATGTATTAGAATATGCTAAAAATATAGGGTATGATGTTTTTGGTGTTGAATATGATAAATCTTTAGAAAAATATTTGCATGAATACAAGTATTTAATTTATAACATAGAAGATTTAGATGAAAAGTTTTTTGAAGATTTTGATGTAATATATTCTTATCTTCCATTAAAAAAAAACAAAGAAAAGTTTTTAAAAAAAGTAATAAAAGGAATGAAAATAAATTCTTTATTGTATATACCTTATAATACTATTAACGATAGTAGAGTCAAAGAGATATCTAATTGTTGTTTTAAAAAAATAAATAATAAAGAAGTTTTTAAAAAATAAAAAAATGGCATATCAAAAATTACAAGCAAGTAGAGCGTCTTTAGTCACTCCAAGTGATACTGTAAATATTCCAAGTATTTCTAGTGAAAACGGAAGAGGTAATAATGGATGTGTTTTATATGTAGGCACAGGAGGTGATTTACGAGTATTAACCGCAGGAGGTGATGATGTTGTATTTGTAGGATTTCCAAATGGAGCATTTTTACCTGTAAATGTGGTAAAAGTTTTTGCAACCAATACAAGTGCTTCAGGAATTTTAGCTCTTTGGTAGAATGTATATAGCAATAGCAAACGCAATTTATTCTTCAGGTGCTAAAGGTGGTGGTGGTGGAAAAGTTCCATTAACAGACGCAACTTTTCAGCAGGCGGTAAATGATGCCTTAGCAGAAGAACCTGTTACAGGACTATTTGATGTAGTTCCTTATGGAATGATGCCTGATTGGGATGTTAGTCAGGTTACTATTATGTCGGATGCATTTGACTCAGCAGAATTTTTTAACGGAGACATTAGTGCTTGGGATGTTAGTAGTGTAACTGATATGGATTATATGTTTGCTTCTGCAAATTCATTTAATCAAAATATAAGTACTTGGAATACTATTAGTGCAACTAATATGGCAGGTATGTTTTCGAGTGCTACCGCATTTAATCAAGATATAAGTTCTTGGGATGTTAGTAGTGTAACTGATATGGCAAGTATGTTTGAAGATACTCAAGCATTTAACCAAAATATAAATTCTTGGGATGTCAGTAGCGTTGAGATTACGGAATATATGTTTGCGGAGGCTACTGTGTTTAATCAGCCTTTAGATTCTTGGACTGTCAGTAGTGTAACTGATATGAATAATATGTTTGCTGCTGCACCATTATTTAATCAGTCATTAAATTCTTGGGATGTTAGTAGTGTTGAGGATATGAATAGTATGTTTTCTGATGCTGCAGCATTTGATGGAGACATTAGTGCTTGGGATGTGAGTAGTGTAACTGATATGAATCAAATGTTTTCAGGTAACACTTTTGGAATTAATACTATATTTAATAGAGACATTAGTGCTTGGGATGTTAGTAATGTAACTAATATGCGTCAAATGTTTTATAAAAATATAGCATTTAACCAAAATTTATCTCTTTGGGGTATTACTCAAGTAGCCAATTTTATTGATTTTATGCCAGATGTCAGATTATCAACTTCTAATTACGATGCTTTGCTAATAGGATGGGATGCACAAGGTGCAATGTCTTACTCAGGAACAGTAGATTTTGGTAGCTCTCAATACACATCAGGAGGAGCAGCAGAAGCAGCAAGAACAAGTCTTATAGCAAAATGGGGTGGAATTAATGATGGTGGACCAGTATCTGTTCCACTTATTCTTAGAGTAAAAACTGATAATGTAGGAGCAAGTAATGATGACCAATTTACGCTACAAGTTAAAAATGGCATTGGGTATAATTATGATATTGAATATGATGGTCAAACATTAACAGGTCTAACAACTGACAATGATGTTACATTAACTTTTCCAAGTGGTGCAGGAAGCTATGATATAAGAATTAGTGGAATTTTCCCAGCACTATTTTTACAACAGTCACCTGATAAATCAAAGTTAATAGAAGTTAAACAATGGGGTAATACAAATTTTGGTGGTACAACCTCTATTCAATCTGCATTTGCTTATAATAATTTACTTACTACAGTTTCAGCAACAGATGTTCCAGTTGGTCCTTTTACGAATTTACAAGGAATGTTTGGATTTTGCTCATCATTAGTCTCTATTCCTAATTTAAATAATTGGGATGTGAGTAATATAACATCTATGGGTGCAATGTTTAGAGAGGCATCAAATTTTAATGGTGATATGAGTAGTTGGAATACTAGCAATGTAACAGATATGAGTTATATGTTTAGTAATGTACCTCTTTTTAATGGAGATATAAGTAGTTGGGATGTAAGTAGTGTAACAAATTTTAAGTGGTTTTTATATAATAAATCATCGTGGAATAATGATTTAAGTAGTTGGGATGTGAGTAGTGCTACAAATATGGAGCGTATGTTCCAAAGTTGTACAATTTTTAATAGTGATATAGGAAATTGGAATGTTAGTGGTGTTACTAATATGTTTATTATGTTTCAAGGTTGTACGTCTTTTGACCAGGATTTAAGCAGTTGGCAAATATCCCAAGTAACAAACTTACAACAGTTTATGACAGATGTCACATTATCAACTCCTAATTACGATGCTTTGCTAATAGCTTGGGATGCACAAGGAGCAATGAGTTATAGTGGCACAGTAGATTTTGGTAATTCACAATACACACCAGGAGGAGCAGCAGAGGCAGCAAGAACAAGTCTTATAGCTAAATGGGGTGGAATTATAGATGGTGGAGCAGTACCTGTTCCATTTACTATAAGTGTTAAAACTGATAATGTAGGTACTAGTAATTCTGATCAATTCACAATACCTTGGACTGGAACTTATGATGTAGATTGGGGAGATGGGAATACAGATACTAGTGTTGTAAATGCACAAACACATACTTACGCAACTGCAGGAACCTATGATGTTAGCGTAACTGCTGCTAGTGGTAAAATTGTTTTTGCCAATGTCGGGGATAAATTAAAATTATTAGATATAAAAAGTTGGGGGGATACTGCTTGGACAAGTATGTTAAATGCATTTTATGGATGTACAAACTTAGATGTCTTATCAGCTACCGATACACCTGACTTATCAGTCTGTTTAAGTATGCAAGCAATATTTAGGGATTGCACATCTTTTAACACAAACTTAAACGAGTGGGACGTTAGTAATATTAACAGTATGAAACATGCATTTTATAATAATTATGCTTATAATCAACCAATGGATAATTGGGATGTTTCAAATGTTAGATCATTCTATGCTACGTTTAGTCTTTGTATAGTTCTTAATCAAGATTTAAATGGTTGGGTAACAACATCTTTAGTTGATGATTTATACACAACGTTTTCTGACAACAGAGCAATGAACCAATCTTTCAGTAACTGGGATGTTTCAAGAGTTTCTAATTTTTATAGATGCTTTTACAACTGTGACGTATTTAATCAAGACATGAGTGCTTGGGATATGTCAAGTGCAACTAATTTAACAGCTATGTTCTTCTTCTGTGGAGTATTCAATAGTAGTGTTGCTAATTGGGATTTATCAAACGTTACATTTATGACAGATATGTTTAGGTCATGTACAGCCTTTAATCAACCATTAAGCAGTTGGACTTTAAATACTACAACGCCTGTTACAGCAGCTAGCATGTTTAGGTTTGCTACTAATTTTAATCAAGATATAACAGGTTGGAATACTAGCCAATTTAGTAGTATGAACAGTATGTTCTTGGGGGCTACTAATTTTGACCAAGATATTAGTGGGTGGACTGTTACGCAAGTAACTTCTTTAGTAAGTTTCGGTGTTGGTATAACGTTATCAACTCCCAATTACGATGCTTTGCTAATAGGTTGGGATGCTCAAGGTGCAATGACTTTTAGTGGAACTGTTAATTTTGGTAATTCACAATATACTTCAGGAGGAGCAGCAGAAGCAGCAAGGACTTCTTTAATAAACTCTGGTTGGACAATAACTGATGGTGGAGCAGTACCTGTTCCATATACAACTAATCTAGTAGCATCATATTCTTTTGATACTGATTTTTCAGATTATACGGGAAACAATCCTTTAACTGCAAATGGAAATGCGACTGCAGGTGTAACAGGCGGTAAAGTTTCTGATTGTGCTGAATTAGATGGTTCAGATGATTATACAGTTGCAGCAGATAGTAGTGATTTTAGTTTTACAAATAACGCAAATGATTTACCTTTTAGTTTTTCCTTTTGGGCAAACTTTGATACTGTACCTGGTTTAAATGCCCTTGTAGTGCCTTTTTCTAAAACAACTTATGAAGGTATTGAATATATTTTTAGCTATGTTAATGGTGAGTTATATATGAATTTATATAGTCAATCTCTTCAAAATGTTAGCATATCTGCAAAATTTTCATTTCTACCTGTTGTTGGTGATTGGAATCATATAGCTATAACTTATGATGGTAGTTCTGTTTTTAGTGGTATAAAACCATATATAAATAGCGTATCTATACCGACAACAAGTAATAATGAAGGATCTTATTTATATATGGTAGATACACCTTCATCCTTAAATATAGGTTCACAAGGTTGGATACCTACCGAAGGTGAGTTTGATGGTAAACTTGATGAGTTTCATATTTGGAAAAACAGAGAATTAACACAATCAGAGGTAACAGATATTTATAACACAGAAAACGCAGGAAATAGTATATTACCACTACAAATACCTTTACAAAATATTATTTCAGAATATAAATTTGAGGATAATGCTTTAGATACAGTAGGAACTAATAATGGAACTGCAACTGATTTAACTTATGCAAGTGGACTTGTAGGAAAAACTGGAGTATTTAATGGTACTACAAGTGATGTTCAAATTGCAGACACTAACGAATTAAGTTTTGGAAATGGAACAAGTGATATTCCATTTAGTATTAGTTTATTAATAAGGTTTGATTCATTAGGAGCACCACAAATTATAGAAAAAAGAAATGGCATAAGGGAATATCAAATAGCTTATGATAGTGGTAATTTTGATTTTAGATTATTTGATGATAGTTCTGGTGGTTCTTTATTTAGAAGGTATGTTATAACACCCTCCATAGGTGTTTGGTATTCTGTTATTGCAACTTATGATGCTAGTAGTAGCTTAAGTGGTGTTAAATTATATTTTGATGGTATTGAGGTAGGTACTACAACTGGAGGAAATTATACGGCAATGGAAAATGGCACAAGCCCTGTTTATATTGGTAAATATTTTGATGGTGTTGCAAATAGTGTTGATGGAAATATAGATTGTGTTAGGTTTTGGAACAAAGAATTAACTCAAACAGAAATCACAGAAATAGCAACGGCAGAATTAAACGGAATAGATATAAATCCATAAATCAAAATGTCAAAACCAATTATAAACAATATGAGATTTTTAAATCTTTATTGTGGCTATGTTTTAAACGAAAAAGAAAGAGAAGTTATTACAGAGTTAGCGTTATACGAAATGAATGTAATACCAATTCATCATAGGAGAAAACCTTTTGAGTTGGTAAAAGAAGCTAAAAGATTGGCTAAATATAGAAAATGGGTAGTACTAGAAGAAAAATATAAAATCTAAATAAGAATAATAAAATGTCAGAATTAAAATCTTTACAAAATACAAAAATATGTTATCCAACAAATGATATTTGGTTTATATGTTGGGATAATACGAGGGAAAACATAATGGCTTATGGTCTTATAACTCCTGAGCAATGTATGGAAACTCATTGGACAGAAATAGATTATTATGATAATGAGATTGAATGGGGAGAGGTTTTAATAGCTAACGGAATAAATCCTTTTCCTGATGATGAGATTACGGGAAACCCGTAATTAGATAAAAAATAATTTTATTAACTTTGTTTATGAAATCAACTGTTACATATTATTTTTTTGAAAATAACTATTTGTTGATTGATGTTAAAATAAAGTACGAATACATTAAAAAAGATGTTTAATAAAATGACCATATCCGATATAAAAATTTATTTATTAAACTCTGTAGCTTTAGTAGCATCATTTAGTGGAATCGAAGCATTGCTTAAGATAGTATTACTAATTGGCTCTATAATATATACTTCACAAAGAATTCATATTAACTATTTAGAAAATAAAAATAAAGAAAAGTAAATCAAGCGGTTAACTTAATAAAACTGAAATTAGTCATTTAGTTCAATTGAACTTCCGCTTGTTTTTTTTATAATAAAATAATGGATGAAACTTTTATTGAAATGCTTAATGAAGTTAGAGAAAAGTTTAGCAAACCTATTGTTATAAATATTAAAGAATTATCTGCAAATATATCTTGTACAGACCCTTTTGATAGATATCATTTAATATACTTGCTTCAAGAAATTGGTTTTCAAAGAATCGCAATATCAGATACTTTTATTTATGTAGATTTAAACTTTGAAAAATCACAACAAGTAATTGAGTTATTAGTATGAATAAAAAAGTTATTTTACAAAGAGTATGGATGGATGAGAATCAATCTACAGGTTCTTTAATTGTTTTAGATGAATTACGTCAACCTATCTATATTAGTCCTTGTATTGAAAGGGGTGATAGAAATAACGAAAGGAATGTGTCTAACGTACCAACAGGAACTTATCCATTAGTGTATGAGCTTTCTCCTAAGTTTGGAATGGTATGGGAATTAAAAGATGTTCCTAATAGGTCAGAATGTAAGATTCATGTAGCAAATATGTGGGACCAGATTAACGGATGCATTGCACCAGGCACATATCTTGGTGAATTAAATAATGATGGATATTATGACACACTAGGTAGCGGAGATGCTCTTAAAAGGTTTAATGAATCATTAGAAGATATGGAAGATAAGGGAACAACAATAACTATATTTAATTCTTACCTTTAAAATGAAAAAAATATTAGAGTTTTTTGGTACAAAAGTATTTAAACAAATCGGAGATGTTGTTGACGAGTTGTTTACTAGCGATGAGGAAAGGATAAGAGCTAAGAATGAAATATTTAAAGTTCTTAAAGAAAAAGAGCTTGAGTTGCAAAAAATGCAAACTGAAATAATACTAGCAGAAGCAAAAGGGAATTGGTTACAAAGAAGTTGGAGACCTATTCTTATGTTGTCATTTGGTTTTATAATTATATATACAAAATTTATATCACAACTATCAACTAGCTTAATAACACCTGTTCTAGAACCAGAGTTTTGGGAATTACTAGAAATAGGTATTGGAGGTTACGTTATAGGTAGAAGTGGAGAAAAAATCGTAGATAAACTAGCTCCAATTTTTAAAAATAAAAAATAGTATCTTTGTTTAAATGTTTAACTTATTTCTTTAAAAAAATATTTATGCCAAAAATAAATACATACCCTACAGTAACTCCGCAGGGAAGCGATAAGATAGTTATTACTCAGGCTAATTCTACTCCTGAAAATGCAACTAAAAATATTACAGTTGACTCACTAAAAGCTTACACAGGAGTGATACCAACTCCTGAAATGTATGCTTTAAAAAGTACTGTTTCTACTGCAGAAACTAAAACAAAGTTGTGTATTTCTGTTCCTAATATGTCAAATGAAACGTGGATGAATCAAAGTCCTCGTTTGTTTATGTTTAGGTTTTCTAAAAATAAATACTATAGTGATATAAATGGCAATAAATTAAAAAGAAAAACGTTTGTCCATCCTAGTCATCAAAGAGGCGAAAGAATGGAATTAGATTTTCCTGGAACTAATTGGGGTGCAGGTAATCAAACATATAGCAGGGGAATAGACACAGAATGGGATTTTAATTCTGACTTAAAATTTGCAGGAACACAAGATTTAATTACTGATTTTTCTAAAGTAAGAAGTACCGCTTATGTTGAAGTTCCTTTTAATAAATTACAGTTTTTAGTAGACAATAATAACCCATTAACAGAATTAACTAATTTTCCTGTAACAACAAGTGACTTATCTCTTAGGTGTGCTAATGGTTCTTCACTAGCATTAGCTAGAGCTTTTAATATACATAATAACTCATTAACACCTTCTAATATAAGAGGTGTTAGAGTTTCTTACAAGGTATTAATGAGGTTTGCTATAGGTGTTGTTAATCCATCATGGACTAATACAAATCATCAAAAGCCTTATATAATTGGAGGTATGTCAGATTCTGTGAATTTAGTATATCAAACAGATACTGAAGGAACACCAGGAACAAATAATATAGTTAAGTATCAAATAGCGATAGGTGATAATGCATCTATTTCAAGAGTAATTACGCAAAATTAAAATATTGGGGAGTTTAAGTGTAAGGTATTCTTTCGTAGAGACCTTAGTGTAAGGTATTCTTTCGTAGAGACCTTAGTTTTTATCTCCCCTTCGTATAGAATACCTCTGTTAATTCAGGGGTATTTTTTTTTAACTATATTTGTTATAAATTAAATTTAATTAAATGAATGATATTAGAAAGATAGCAGTAGGTCCTGATTATAAAGGAGGTGCTATGCATTATGTTGTAGGTCAGGAAGTTTTAAAAGGTTCATATATTATACATCACATTAAATATGATGAAGAATTAAATTCTTTTCAAATATGGATTGAGTCTCCTTATACCAAAGAAATTGTATGTTGGAAGTATTTTGTAGGTATGCCTGTATCTGTTGAATATAATATTAATTTCTAATGAGGTCACCATATTTATTCATTACTAAGCCTTTAGATGATAAAAGATACAACAACACCAAAAAAATAGGTGACGTAGATTTTATAACTAGCACATCTGAAGAGAATCACATGGCTTCCAATAGGATAGCTGAAGTGATAGCCACACCAATTGTATACAATGGTCCTATAAAAGTAGGAGATAAGTTATTGGTACACCACAATGTTTTTAAATTCTATAATGATATGTATGGAAGAAGAAAAAGTGGTAGAAGTTTTTTTAAAGACAACTTGTTTTTTGTAGAGCCTGATCAATTTTATTTATATCATAATGGTAAAGATTGGAAAACTCATGGTAGATACTGTTTTGTTAAGCCTTTAGATACAGAGGATTATTATCTATATAAGAATACCAATGAAGAACCATTAGTTGGTGAAATAAAATACACTAATGACTACTTACACTCTCAAAATGTAAATCAAGGAGATAAAATTTGTTTTAAGCCAGAAAGTGAATATGAGTTTGAGGTTGATGGAGAGAAACTTTACAGAATGTTTGATCATCAAATAACAATAAAATTATGAATGACAAACCTAAAAGAAAAAAAAGACCAAGAATAAAATACAATCCTAATGGCACTAGACTCAAAAACTTTAAAAAAGAATATTATTCAGGCAGGGATGAAAGCCGTAGAGCAACTAATTAAAGTAGCTAAGGAAGATATTATAAAATATGGTGAGAATGAAGATGAGTTAGCTGCAGATAGATTAAAAAATGCAGCAGCAACTAAAAAGTTAGCTATATTTGATGCGTTTGATATACTGACTAGAATAGAGAATGAAAAAAACTTAATGGAAATCGAGGAACGAGGTCCAAGTAAACTAGATACAAAACAAGGATTTGCAGAACGAAGGTCTTCATAATTTATATACAGTCCTAGAAGATTATATCCCTAAAGGTATACTCAAAAAAAAGAACAACAATAAGTCGTGGCAATATGGTTACGATGAAAAATATGATGTAGTTATTATATCCAAAACAGGAGAGATTGGAGAGGTATACGACATTAACGGATTAAGAATAGGATTGCCTAAATCTCCAAAGTCTCTTCAAAGAGACACAAACAAATGGAACAGAAAAGAGCTTCCAAAAGTTTTAGATAAAATTCAATCAATATTTCAATGGAATGAACATCCAAATACTTTTAAGGCACAATGGGTTGATTATATTGAAGAAGAGTTTGATAAAAGAGATCAAGGTTATTGGTTTGTAAATAATAATAAGCCTACATACATTACAGGTTCTCAGTATATGTATCTTCAATGGACAAAAATTGATGTAGGATATCCTGATTTTAGAGAAGCAAACAGAGTTTTTTATATCTATTGGGAGGCTTGTAAAGCAGACCCACGTTCTTTTGGAATGATATATCTAAAAATTAGACGTTCAGGTTTTTCATACATGGCTTCCGAAGAGTGTGCAAATATAGGAACGATATCTAAAAACTCTCGTATAGGAATTCTTTCTAAGTCTGGGTCTGATGCTAAAAAAATGTTTACAGATAAGGTTGTTCCAATTGTACGAAACTATCCTTTCTTTTTTAAGCCTGTTCAGGATGGTATGGATAAGCCTAAAACAGAATTAGCATTTAGAGTTCCTGCTTCTAAGATTACAAAAAAAAATATGTATGACCTAGATGACAATGTTATGGAGGGTCTTGATACTACGATTGATTGGAAGAATACAGATGACAACTCTTATGATGGGGAAAAGCTATTATTGTTAGCACACGATGAAAGTGGAAAATGGCTTAAGCCAAACAATATACAAAATAACTATCGTGTTACTAAGACTTGTTTACGATTAGGTAAACGAATTATTGGTAAATGTATGATGGGTTCAACTTCTAATGCACTTAGCAAAGGTGGGGAAGAGTTTAAAAAACTTTACTACGATTCCGATCCTAAAAAAAGAAGTAACAATGGGCAAACAAAAAGCGGAATGTACTCTTTATTTATTCCAATGGAGTGGAACTTTGAGGGATATATAGATGAGCATGGTATGCCAATGGATGATGTTGTGGAGTATTGGGGTAATGAGGTTGATAGTTTAAAAAATGATGCTGATGCATTAAATGAATTTTACAGACAATTTCCTAGAACAGAGTCTCATGCATTTAGAGATGAAAGTAAACAGTCTTTGTTTAATCTTACTCGTATATATCAACAGATAGATTACAATGACTCTTTAATAAAAGAGCATCATACAACTAGGGGTTCATTTTCTTGGAAAAATGGAATTAAAGATACTGAAGTTATATGGACTCCTAATACTAGAGGTAGATTTTTAGTGGGATGGATTCCTCAAAAGAATTTACAAAACAGATATAAGAAAAATCATAGAGGAGATTTTTTCCCTTCAAACGAACACTTAGGTGCTTTTGGTTGTGATAGTTACGATATTTCAGGAACAGTTGGAGGTGGTGCTTCTAATGGTGCTTTGCATGGATTAACAAAGTTCAACATGGATGACGCACCAAGCAATCAGTTTTTTTTAGAGTATGTTGCCAGACCTCAAACTGCAGAAATATTTTTTGAAGAAGTTTTAATGGCTTGTGTATTTTATGGAATGCCAATATTGGTAGAGAACAATAAGCCGAGGTTGTTGTATCATTTTAAAAATAGGGGGTACAGAGGCTTTAGCATTAGTAGACCAGACAAACTTAAAAACAAGCTATCTAAGACAGAGAAAGAGCTTGGAGGAATACCTAACTCAAGTGAGGCGGTAAAACAAGCACACGCAGCAGCTATTGAGTCTTACATTGAAAGTAAAGTAGGTTTAATTGGTCCTGATGAAATGGGATATATGCCATTTAGTAGAACTTTAGAAGATTGGGCAAAATTTGATATTAGTAATAGAACTAAATTTGATGCATCTATTAGTTCAGGATTAGCTATAATGGCTTGTCAAAGACACCTTTATCAGCCTGTAAAAAAACAATCAAATATTATTGTTAACTTTGCTAGATATAGTAACAAAGGAAATCGTAGTGAAATAATTAAATAAATGAAAGACGTAAAGATAAATATCTCATCTATTGGTTTCCCAAGTCAGTTTGTTTCTGATTCTGAAAAAGCTTCAGATGAATTTGGACTGCAAATAGGTCAGGCTATTCAATATGAGTGGTTTAAAAAAGACTCAAATAGTTGTAGATTTTATAATCAATCAAGAGATTTTCAAAGACTTCGTCTTTATGCAAGAGGTGAACAGTCTGTTGCTAAATATAAAAATGAACTTTCAGTTGATGGAGATTTAAGTTATCTTAACTTAGATTGGACACCCGTTCCTATTATCCCTAAGTTTGTTGATGTTGTTGTTAATGGAATGAATGACAGAATGTTTGATGTTAAGGCATACGCAGAAGATGCAATGTCTCAATCAAAAAGAAGTAAGTATCAAGACATGATACAAGGTCAATCAGCAGCAAAAGACATTCTAGAAATTGTTCAAAAAGAAACAGGAGCAGACCCATTTGTTATGAATCCTGATGACCTTCCTCAAACTGATGAAGAGTTAAATTTATATATGCAGCTAAAATATAAGCCTGCTATAGAGATAGCTGAAGAGGCAGCAATTAATACTATTTTTACTGAAAACCATTATAACGATACTAGAAAAAGAATAGACTATGATTTAACAGTCTTAGGTATAGGTTGTGCAAAGCATGATTTTTTACCAGGAGCAGGAGTTGAAATAAAGTATGTTGACCCTGCTAATATTGTTTATAGTTATACAGAAGATCCACATTTTAAAGATTGTTTTTATTGGGGTGAAATTAAAACCATACCAATAACAGAGTGTATGAAGATTGACCAATCTTTAACCAATGAGGATTTAGAAGAGATATCTAAATATTCTCAGTCTTGGTATGATTATTATAATGTATCTCAAGTTCAAGATAATGACTTGTTTCATAAAGACACAGTTACTCTTATGTATTTTAATTATAAGACCACAAAAAAGGTCGTGTATAAAAAAAGAATACTAGAGAATGGAGGGTCAAAAATTATTGAAAAAGATGACCAATTCAATCCACCTATCGAAATGATGGAGGAGGGTAGATTTGAAAAAATAGAAAAAACCATAGATGTTTGGTACGATGGTATCATGGTTATGGGAACAAGTATTATTTTAAAATGGGAGCTTGCTGAAAATATGGTAAGACCTAAGTCATCTCAGCAACACGCATTACCAAATTATGTAGCAGTAGCACCAAGAATGTATAAAGGAAGTATTGAATCCTTGACTAGAAGGATGATACCATTTGCTGATTTAATTCAAATTACACATTTAAAACTACAACAAGTTATTGCTAAAGTTGTACCTGATGGTGTATACATAGATGCTGATGGATTAAATGAGATAGATTTAGGAACAGGAGCAGCATACAACCCAGAGGATGCATTACGTATGTATTTTCAAACAGGTTCTGTTATTGGTAGGAGTTATACGCAAGATGGAGAGTATAATCAAGGTAAAGTTCCTATTAAAGAATTACAATCAAGCTCAGGTGCAAGTAAAACACAGATGCTTATTGCTAACTATAATCATTACTTAGGAATGATTAGACAGGTAACAGGTTTAAATGAGGCTAGAGATGCTTCTAATCCTGATCCTAATTCTTTAGTTGGCTTACAAAAACTAGCAGCATTAAATTCTAATGTGGCTACAAGGCATATACTTGATGGCTCTTTATATCTTTATAGAAGTTTATCTGAAGCCATAACTTATAGAATTGCAGATATTTTACAATATGCTGATTTTAAAGATGATTTTGCTAATGCTATTGGTAAGTATAATGTTAGTATACTTAATGACATAAAAGACTTATACATTTATGACTTTGGAATATTTATTGAAATAGCTCCTGACGAAGAACAGAAGGCTCAGTTAGAGTCTAACATACAAATGGCATTATCTAAAGGTGATATAAACTTAGAGGATGCAATTGATATTAGGGAGATTAGAAATATTAAACTTGCTAATCAATTACTTAAAGTAAAACGTAAAGCTTTACAAGAGCAACAACAACAACAAGCTATGCAGCAGCAAGCTATGCAGACTCAACAAGCTCTTAAGTCTCAAGAAATGAGTCAGCAACTTGTAATGCAACAACAACAGGCTGAGGTGCAGGGTAAAATGCAGTTAAAGCAAGCTGAAATAGCGTTTGAAATTGAGAAACAAAATAATGAAGCCGTATTAAAAAGTAAGTTAATGCAGGAAGAGTTTAATTACAACCTTCAACTTCGAGACATGGATTCTGAAGCATTGTCTCAAAGAGAAACTCAAAGAGAGGGAGCTAAGGCAGATAGAATATCTCAGGCAAACACAGAACAATCAAGATTAATCAATCAAAGAAAAAATAATTTACCTCCTCAAAGGTTTGAATCTAATGAAGATAGTCTTGATGGATTTGACCTTTCAGAGTTTAACCCAAGGTAGGGCTTAAAAACAATATTATTTTTTACTTATATTTGTAACAATCAAATTTAATCATATGGAATTCAAAGTAAAAGAGGTAACATTAGGAGAAGAGAAGTCGGTTCAAGAGGTAGAACAACAACTTTTAGACAAGCATGAAGAAAGTTTAAAAGCTGAAGAGCCAAAAGCTGAAGAGCCAAAAGTTGAAGAGCCTGCTGAATTAAACGAGAAAGACGTTCTTTCATATATTGGAAAAAGATATAATAAAGACATTAGTTCATTTGATGAGTTAATGAGTCAGCGAGAAACTCAGGAAGAATTACCTGAAGATGTCGCTGCTTACTTTAAATATAAAAAAGATACAGGTAGAGGTATTAATGATTTTGTAGAGTTACAAAAAAACTTTGATGACCTTAATCCTGATTCTTTACTTAAAGATTATTTATTCGCTACTGAAGATGGTCTTGATAAAGAGGATATTGAAACCTTAATGGAGGACTATTCTTTTGATGAAGATTTAGATGATGAGGGTGATATAAAAAAAATTAAGTTAAAGAAGAAAAAAGCTATTGCTAAAGCCAAAGATTATTTCAAAGGAATGCAAGAGAAGTACAAGCAACCACTTGAGTCAAGTGGAACGCAAACTTCAAATGTATCTAACGAAGAAATGGATGGTTATAAGCAGTATATTGCAGATGCAAAGTCCTATGAAGAAGAGACTACGAGAAAAAAAGAGTTTTATGACTCTAAAACGTTAGAAGTATTTACACCTGAATTCAAAGGTTTTGAATTTAATATGGGTGAAGAGACAATAACATTTTCTCCATCTAGTTTAGATGAATTAAAAAAGAGTGCATTAAATCCAGGTGGTTGGGCAACCAAATACTTAGATGATGATGGTTTTTTAAAAGACTCTAAAGGTTTTCATAGAAGTGTAGCAATTGCACAGAATCCTGAAAAGTTTGCTAAGTTCTTTTATGAGCAAGGTAAATCTAATGCCACAGAGGATGTAATGCGTAAGACAAAAAATATAAATATGTCAGAACGCAAAACACCTGAAGTGAGTACCAAGGGAGGAACACAGTTTAAGGCTTTAAACACAGATAGTGGTAGAGGTCTTAAGATTAAAAGTATTAAAAGAAAATAATTAATTTAAAAAAACAATAAAATTATGGCAGGATCAGTTCAAGCCGCACCAGGTTTTGATTTGCAACCAAGTTCGCATCAAACACCTTTGGCATCAAATTACATTACAGATTTCAACTTTTTAAATCAGTATTTACCAGACACATACGAAAAAGAATTCGAGCGTTATGGTAACAGAACAATTTCTTCATTCATTAGAATGGTAGGAGCAGAAATGCCTTCTAACTCAGACCTTATTAAATGGGCAGAGCAAGGAAGATTACATACAAAATATGTAGATTGTGGTACTGCAGCAGTAGTTGCAGGTGGAGAAGCAATTTTTCAAATTAATGACACACTTAATCCTGCAGGTTCAACTGTGCAACCAGGTTCTGGTGCAACAGTTCAGATTGCAATTAGAGTTGGTCAAACAGTAGTTGTTGTAAACAACGATGGTTCAGGAGAATTTAAAGCTATTGTTATAGCAGTAGACCTTGCTAACAACCAATTTACTGTTGCATTTTATGATGCTGCAGGTTATACAGGTGGTACAGGGTTAGGAAATGCTGATGCAAGTATCTTTATTTATGGTTCTGAATTTAGAAAAGGAACAAACGGAATGCAAGGTTCTTTAGAGTCTGATGATTTCATTTTTGAAAACAGTCCAATTATCATCAAAGATAAGTATGCAGTATCAGGTTCTGATATGGCTCAAATCGGATGGGTTTCAGTAGAAACTGAAAATGGAGCTTCAGGTTACCTATGGTACTTAAAGTCTGAGCATGAAACTCGTTTACGTTACGATGACTATTTAGAGACTTCAATGATTGAAGCAGTTCCTGCAGAAGCAGGTTCTGGTGCTGCAACTCAAAACACTTCTGACCAAGTAGGTAACAAAGGTTCTGAAGGTGTATTTTATGTAGTACAAAATAGAGGTAATGTATGGTCTGGTGGAAATCCTGATGCATTAGCTGATTTTGATGCAATTATCTCTCGTTTAGATAAGCAAGGTTCTATCGAAGAAAATGTAATTTTCAACAACAGAGACTTTGGATTTGACATTGACGATATGTTAGCTGCTCAAAATTCTTATGGTGCAGGTGGAACTTCTTATGGTCTTTTTGACAATGATGAAGAGATGGCTTTAAACTTAGGATTTACAGGATTCCGTAGAGGTTACGATTTTTACAAGTCTGATTGGAAATACTTAAACGACCCAACTATGCGTGGTGGTGTTAATGGTACAGGTAGTATTAATGGTTTGTTAGTTCCTGCAGGTTCTACAACTGTTTACGACCAAGTTCTTGGTAAAAACGCTAAGAGACCATTCTTACATGTTAGGTATAGAGCTTCAGAAACTGAAGACAGACGTTACAAAACGTGGATTACAGGTTCAGCAGGTGGTGCAAAAACATCTGATTTGGATGCAATGGAAGTAAACTTCTTGAGTGAAAGAGCAGTATGTACTTTAGGTGCAAACAACTTCTTCATCTTCCAAGATTAAGAATACCAATTAAAACTAAAGGGAGTCTCTTCAAAGAGACTCCTTTTTTATAAATTAAATTAAATTATATCAAATGAAAACTACAGTACAAAGAGTAGACAAGGTCTACAAGTTAACAAGGAATGCAGCACCTTTATCTTTTATGCTTGCAACAAAACACACTAGACGTTTCCCATTACTACATTTTGACGAGGAAACAGAAACAAATCGTGAACTTCGATATGCTAAAAATCAAAAATCACCATTTGTAGACGAACAAGATGGCAACGCAATTATAGAGCCTGTTATTTTTGAAGATGGATTCTTAAGAGTTCCAAAGTCAAATCAGATTTTACAAAAGTTTTTACACGTTCATCCACATAATGGAGTTAAGTTTAAAGAACTTGATAAAGCAAAAGATGCACAAGAAATTATTGAAACTATTAATATTGAGCTTGATGCAATGATTGAGGCACGTTCTTTATCGTTGTTGCAATTGGAAACCTTAACAAGAGTTTTATTTTCTAAAGACCCATCAAGAATTAGTACAGACGAAATGAAAAGGGATATTTTAGTTTATGCTAAAAGAGAACCTGTTGAATTTATGAATGCAATAAATGACCCTGTATTAAAACTGAATTCAACTGTTCATAGGTTTTTTGAGGAAGGCTTAATAAAATACAGAAACAAAAACAAAGAGGTTTGGTATAATACATCAACTAATAAAACAAGGATTTGCACAATTCCATTTGGCGAAGATCCTTTGTATATATTATCTTCATTCTTTCAATCTGATGATGGAATAGAAGCTTTAAAGTTTTTAGAAAATTTATTGGAAAATTAAATTAATTTATTATCTTAGTGAATAATATGTATGTCTTCATCGGCTTTTTATTATTTAGTAGGTTAAGTGTAATAGCTGGGTAAAGGGGTCTTAGAAATAAGTCCTCTTTTTTTTTTAACTATATTTGTGTAAATAATAGTTGTAATGATAAACGATATTAGAAACACAGTTTTAGCGGTATTAAATAAAAATAACTATGGATATATTTCTCCACAAGATTTTAATTTATATGCTCAACAAGCTCAAATGGATTTGTTTGAAGACTACTTCTATGCTTATAATTATCAGATAAATAAAGAAAATCAAAGAACATCAGGTACAGGTTATGCTGACCTTAAAAAAGGTTATGTAGAGGTTATTGATTTTTTTTCAGTAACATCACCATTAACTCAAAATGGTACTTCTAATGATAGCTTTTTTTTACCATCTCTTTCTACAACAGGGTCTGATTATTATTTAATAAATAAAATATTTATAGGCGGTACAGAATTAGAAAGGATTGAACAAAGTAAAATTTTACTATTAAATAGTTCTCCTTTAACTGCTCCATCCACAATGTTTCCTGCGTATACTACACAGGGTAATATTGCAACTGTATATCCTTTAGCAGTAGCACTACCAACAGTAAACTGTCAATACATACGTTATCCTAATCCACCAAAGTGGACTTATGTAGATTTAGGCACAAGTAGCGAGCCTGTATTTGACCAAACGCAGCTAGACTACCAAGATTTTGAATTGTTTCCAGACGATGCCACAGACTTAACAATGAAAATTTTGCAGTACGCAGGAGTTTCAATAAGAGAGTCAGAGGTTGTTCAATATGCAGGAGCTACAGAGGCTGCTGAAACTAATAGCGAGAAATAGATATGTCATATATTAGCCAATACGAATATTATGAAAACGGAGGTGATACTCCTGAAAATGCTAATTGGGGGTCATACCAATATGTTTCATTAAAAGATATAGTTGTAAACTATCAGTTAATGTATGCAGGAAATCACTCATTGGTAAACAATGAAGAAAGATATAAGATATTATTTCATGCTAAAAGAGCAATACAAGAGTTAAACTACGATGCTTTTAAAGAGGTGAAAGTTTTACAACTTACTTTATCAGAAGAACTTAGGTTTATATTTCCTTCTGATTATGTAAATTGGGTTAGAATATCTTACTATCAAGATGGTGTTATAAGACCAGTGGTAGAAAACATTCAAGTTAATTCTTCTAAGGCTTACTTGCAAGCTAATGATTCTAGAATATTATTTGACCAAGATGGTAAGGCTTTACAACCTGAATACTCACCTTTGGATTTTGATAGAATTACAGGTCAAAAACCTAGTATATATTTAAACACTTTAAGCCCATACAATGGGTTATTGGGTTATGAGTATGAAGGACTTTGGTATTTTAATTTTGAAATAGGAGCACGATATGGTCTTAACACAGAAACTGCAAATTCTAATCCTACATTTAGGATTGATAAAAAAGCAGGTGTGATAAACTTTGATTCTACTATGGCAAATAATAGTTGTATTTTAGAATACATATCTGATGGTATGGAGAATGGTGATGATAGTCAAGTAACTGTAAATAAGTTATTTGAAGATTATGTGTATGCATACATTAGTTATCAAATATTAAATTCTAAGTTAGGTGTTCAAGAGTATGTTGTAAATAGAGCTAGAAAAGCTAAATCAGCACTTCTAAGAAACGCAAAAATAAGATTAAGCAATATACATCCAGGAAGATTATTAATGAATCTGAGAGGTAAAGATAAGTGGATAAAGTAATATGGCTACATTTCAAAGAAACTTTATAGCAGGTAAAATGAATAAGTCCGTTGATGAACGATTAGTTCCAAACGGACAATATATTGACGCAGTAAATGTTAGGTTGGGGTCTTCAGAATCTACTGAAATAGGAGCAGTAGAAAACTCTAAAGGGAATACAAAGTTAACCTCTATTTCTTATAAAGGTGAATCTTTAAGTAACAATGCAAAATGTATTGGAGCTTATGAAGATGGAGCAAATGAAACAATATATTGGTTTATTCATGACTCAACTTTTGGAATTATAAGTCCAACGGGAAAGTTAGATTTAATTGTTTCTTTTAATACAGTCACTCAAACTTTAATATATCATGTTATAAGTGTTTCTAAGGGAGGTCTTTTGCCTACTGAAACTGTATTAAATTTTAATGAAAAATATCTTATTACAGGAGTAAATTTTATTGATGGATTATTATTTTGGACAGATTATTATAATGCACCAAGATTTATAAACATAAATCGTAATTACTCTAATCCAAGTGGCACACCATTAGTTGATGGTAATAGCAATGCAGGTTTATTAGAAGAGTCATTATTAGTTATAAAAAAACCACCATATAGTTCTCCATCTATTCAACTAACTACAACAAGTGGGGGTGATGAAAATTATTTAGAAGAAAGATTTATTTCTTTTGCTTATAGGTACGAGTATCAAGATGACCAGTATTCAGCTACTTCACAATTTTCAGATGCAGCATTTAACACAAATCCTTTTGAATTTAGTTCAGAGTCGTACCTTAATGAAGGAGTAACAAACAGATTTAATACTGCTATCATAACATATAACTCAGGTGGTCCTTTAGTTACTGCAATAGATTTATTATTTAAAGATAGTAGTGGTACTGTAATTAAAGTTATAGAAAAATTAAAAAAATCAGATTTAGGTCTTGCTGACAATACAGATTATACTTTTACATTTAGAAACAGTAAAATATTTACTATACTTCCAGAGGCTGAATTATTAAGACTTTACGATAATGTTCCATTATTAGCTAAAACTCAAACATTAATGGGCAATAGAATTATGTATGGTAACTATATTGAAAACTACAATCTTGTAGATGTTGATAATTCACCTGTAAGACTAGAGTTTCAAACTGAACTAATCTCTGAAGAAATAGGATTTGAGTCAGTAGAAGATACCACAGACGAAGGAAGTTATTCTTTTGGTTCTATAGTAGATATTGTTGATGCTCAACTTTTAATTAACTTAGATGGTTTTGATTTAGTTGCAGGAGCACTTATAGGTATTGATGCAAGTTTTGTTCACAGTTCTTTTTCAGGTGCTACTAATCCCACAGAAACAACTACTCAAACTACAGTTGTATGGAGTTACTTGTTACCTCAAGACTTTAATAGTGTTTATGAATTAGCAATAAGTGCTGACTTTCAAGATAAAGTTGGAACAACATCAAACATAAAACCTGTTTACGATTCAGACCCTCTTGAAGAAACATCATGTCAAGGAAATACGTTTACTGATTTAGTTAATTGTAACACACCCAATATTTTAGATTCCTCTCAACCAACGAGTTGGACAAAATATGAAAGTGGAATATCTGCTGCTAATCAGCCTATTGAGATTATTACATCTCCTGGCTCATCAAGCATAGGTTTTCAAATTGTTGCTATGCGACGAGTTGATGATGTTATTACTCCAACTCAAAGTTCTTATGAATACTTTAATTGGAATTTTGCTGAAGTTAGTTTCCAAACAATAAGTGATACTAAAAGTTTACATAGTAATCGAGACTATGAGATAGGTATTATTTATATGGATGAATTTAATAGGTCTTCTACTGCTTTAGTTAGCACTAATAATAGTGAACACGTACCATGTGGTTTTTCTGAATTAAAAAATTATATGCGAGTTTCTATTCCTACTCAGCAAAGACCTCCGTATTGGGCAACAAAATATAAGTTTGCTATAAAACCTAGTCAAGACACGTATGAGACTATTTATACAAATATATTTTTTACAGACCCTACTACAAATGAAACATATTTTTTATTAGAAGGTGAAAATCAAAGAAAAGTAGAATCAGGTGATAGATATATTGTAAAGCTAGATACTCTAGGTCCTTTGCTTAGGTGTGCATACGCAACAGTATTAGATAAAGAAGCTAAAGAGGCAGACTTTCTAGACCCTGCTCCTCAAAATTCTGAAGGGGAAGATATTGTTATTCCTGCAGGAACTTATATGAAAATAAAGGCTCAGGATTTTTCTGTTGCTCTTGGGGATAACCCTTTTATATTGCCAGGGAGACAATCAGATACTGCAAAGGGACATGATAATTACCCTGTATTAGCGTATAAAGGTTTTGGTGAAGAAACTTCTCCTAATAATTTTACTAATTTAGATATTCCTGCAGGGAGTAGAATTAATATAAATTTTGAATTTAGCAGAAGAGGTCCTGAAAAAGGAGACAATAGATGTGAGCGTAGAAGATATAATCTAGAAAGTACATTAACTGCATCTCAGGATTATGATGATATTATTGATTGGTGGAATGGAGATAATGTTCAGAATATTTTAAATACAGGAACACAAGAAGTAGGTGGCACAGGATGTGATGTAGAAAACGAATACATATCAACTCTTGCTACTTCACCTTCTAATAATTATGGTATTACACCAGAACTATGTACTAATTTTTACAAATGGTTTAAAGACCCTTCTACTCAAGAAATTCGTTTTATTGTTTCAGGGACTCGAGCTTGTGGAAGAAATAAAAAAAGAAGGTCAACTGTTATAGTTACTTTTGAAATTTTTAGGGCAGAAAGCACAATTGTTTTTGAAACTGAACCTGTTGATGCTCAACCTGATGTATGGTTTGAAGGGTCGGAAAATTTTGATATTGTAAAAGAAGGATGTTTATTTAACTTAAGTGTTAATGCAGCAGAGCCAAACCCAATTGCTTTTGAGTATACTTTACAAGGTATTCAAGAACAGATAGTTCTTGACCCAGATGAATCTATACAAAACGTAAATGGAGATTGTGGTTCAATGGTTGTTTCGGCATCTACACCACCTAGTAATCCTTCAAATGTAATAATAAGCTCTACGTCTGTAGAAAATGTTCATTTAGGGAATATACAGTCTCAAACATTAACTCAACCTGCAATTATAGACACATCATTTTTTAATTGTTTTTCTTTTGGTAACGGAGTTGAAAGTTATAAAATTAGAGATTCTTTAGTTGGAAGACCACTACTATTAGGAAACAGAGTAACGACTACTTCTGCAGAAGATTATAGGCAGGCTAATCGTTTTGCTGATATTACTTATAGTGGTATATACAATGATGAAAGTAATGTCAATAAACTAAATGAGTTTAATTTAGGTTTAATAAACTTTAAAAGAACTGAAGAATCGTTTGGACCAATACAAAAATTATTTGCAAGAAGTACTGATGTGTTGGTTTTACAAGAAGACAAAATATCTTATGTTTTGGCAGGTAAAAATTTATTATCTGACTCTGCAGTAGGAGGTTCTATAACGTCTGTTCCTGAAGTATTAGGAACGCAAATAGCTAGACTAGAAGAGTTTGGAATAAGTTTTAATCCTGAAAGCTTTGCAGTATACGGATATGATAAATATTTTTCTGATCAAAAACGTGGAGTTTTAATTCAACTAAAAGGTAGTGCTTATTCTAATGAGCAGTTAACTGTAATTTCAGAAGCAGGTATGCGTTCTTGGTTTAGAGATAGATTTATAGAATCCCCAAACACTCAAAAACTTGGAGGGTATGACCCATACATGGATGAATATGTTTTTTCAGGAAACAATGAATCTTTACCTAGCGAAATTAAATGTGTTGATTGTGGTGTAGACCAAACTTTTCAATTTAATAATAGCGACAATCTTCCTAACCTTAAATCTTTATGTTTTAATGTTGGAGATTTAGTTGGTGAGGTAACTATAAGTGTTGAAAATAATTTTATTGAGGCAAATCCTCTTACTATAGAAATTTTATATAATGGAATTGGTTCATTTAATTCTGTGGTTCAAGGTTCTAATACTTTTGCGTTTGACAAAAATTCTGTTTTAACAGATACTGTAGAAATAACATTTCTTGCAAACTCAGGGACAGTAATCGCAGATTTAGAAGTAGATGTTTCGTGTCCTAACGCTAATCAAATAGAGATAATTCAAGTATGTGTATCTGATAATGTAGATGCAGGTCAGTTTATACATAACAATTATAGGTGGATTGATGGAGGTTTTGTTTCTCCTTTACATCAAAGCCAGGTGGAATTAAAATCACTTACGTTTTCTCCTATTGTTTCTCAATATAGTTCTGTATTAGGATTTCAAGGAGCAGGTGTTATTCCTGCAGATGGAGCAAATGTTTCGATAATATCCGAAAAAATCGCACCTACAGATGACTTTGTATTTTCTAATCCACCAATGAACTTTAGATTTTTAAGAAGCAGTACGTTATATGCTAATACAAATGTTGCTATTCAGAATTTAATAAATGCGTCTACAACATTAGTGGTTGATGACTCTAATTCACCATCTACATATTTATCACAATTTACTATGCCTTCAGGTTCGGATGGTGATTACTTGTATTTAATATATGATTATAGAGAACCTGTACTTGCTGAGTTATGTTATTCGGATATTGATAATTTAGACTCTTGTTGTGGTTGCGAATAAAAATAAATAATTATGAAATATATAAACAATTGGAAATCAAATGCTAAAAAATGGGATATAATTGAAATTTTATTTAGATTAGGTAAAATAACTTTTATTAGATATTCTTATAGCATTAGTAAAAATAAATTTATATTCACTTTATTAAATTTTAGTGTAAAAAATTAACATGGCTACATCAGGAAATTATTATTTAAACGGACCAACTTTAGCATCAGCTACTAAAATCTTTACAGATTCTGACTTAACAATCTGTGCTACTGATGGATGGTATTCTGATGGTGAAATTTCTAGAGAACAAAAATCTTGTTCTTTATTACCTCCTCAGATATGCGATAGTTGTTTAGCAGGGTGTGATGAGAATATAGATGCAGGAGGAAATTCAGGTATTTATAAATTATCTTTTTCTACAGGAGGAGCAATAGGTGCTTTAATAGTTTATTTTAACCCACAAACTGTAGCTGATGGTTTAAGAGCTATATATGACTCTGTTGTATATAACAAGGTAACAAGTATTACATATGGTTCTTTAAAGTCTAATAATTCTTCAAACTTTACTTTTCTTGGAAATGCAGGTTTTGATTGTAATATAGGTAATACATTAGATGGTGGTGGTTATACAAATCAAGATATATTTATTTATGACATAGCAATAGCTGATTTTCCAATCATACCTAATGCTACAGATGGTGTTGTTACGGGAACAAGTGGAGATGTTCAACTTACTGCAACAGGACCAGGGTATTGCACATTAGTTGTTCCTGTATTAAGTATTTCAGATACCACAATATTATTAGAAGTTTTTGGTCCATGTAGTGGTACTGCTTGGGATTTAAATCTTAATTGTCCTATTGAACTTAGTGGTGTATTAACATCAAATATTGGAGGTGATTGTAATACAACATTGTTTCCAAATACTTATTATAATGTGCCAAACCTTGGAGGAACTTTAGGTAATCCTGCTATACATGAATTTTTTACACAAGATAGTTCAGGAGCAAGTTTAGTTCCTGCAGGTGATTATACCATTAACCTTGCTTCTGCAAAAAAAATAATTACTGTTGACTCAAATGGAGTAATAGTTTCTATTTCAACGTGTGCATTTGTACCTTCACGTTATTTTTTAACTGACTCTGCAGTTACAGTAGTAGATGCGTGTGATCTCACAACTTATCCTAATCAAGTATATGCTCAAGATGACGAGTTTTTACTTAATGATTTTATTTTTACTAATGAACAGTTAACTACTGCTTTTGTAGGTGATGGTGGTTATTATAAATTAAATAAAGATGGAGGTACTATTTTAGAAATAGATAGTAATGGTCAAATTTTATCTGTTTCAACGTGTCCATTTGTACCTTCACCTTATCAAATATCAAACGATACGGGTACAGTAGTAGATGCGTGTGCTATCGAAAATTTCCCTATTACAGTATATGCTCAAGATGACGAGTTTTTAGTTGGTGATTTTCTTTTTACTAATGTACAGTTAACTAATGCTTATGTAGGTAATGGTACTTTTTCTAAAAAAGAAATAGGAGATGTTGTTTTACAAATAGATGGTAATGGTCAAATTATATACCTTGAATATTGTAACCCTATATAATAAGTAATATGGAAAATTATACGTTAACATATGATGATGGAGTAAAAGGTTTTCCATCTTTTTATACTTACTATCCTGATTGGATGATAGGTATGAACAATTATTTTTATACTTTTAAAGAAGGCGAACTTTATAGGCATAATACTAATGAAACGAGAAACAACTATTATGGTGCAGACTATGCGTCTATAATGACATCTGTATTTAATGATGAGCCTTTAACAAATAAAATATTTAAAACCTTAGCTTTAGAGTCAGATGATTCTTGGGACACAAGAGTTAATAGTGATCAACAGTTGGGTAACTTTATTGGTGCGGATGATTATATTATAAAAGAAGGTGGTTATTTTGGTTATCTTAGAGCTGCAAACTCTAACCCTGCTAGTTCTGCACAGTACCCTTTAAGGTCAGCTAATGGCATTGGTAGCAACGTGAGTGTTGATGTTACTAATCCTGCAGCCGTTCAAATTAATTTTAGTACAACACCATTTGTAAATATAGGAACTATCTTAAGTATTGGAGATTTAATATACACAAAGATTGGTGCTTCAGTAACGCTAATTGGCGAGGTGACAAATCGAGTTGAAGACATTCAAAATGGAGACAACTATTTAGTAGTAGATACCACTATAACTAATCCACCAAATGACCCGTTAGGTATTCCTATTGGAAACTTACCTCCAATTTCACCTGTATATTATTTCTTTATTAAGAATGGTACTGCTGAGTCTCATGGTATACTAGGTCACTATGCAGTATTTACATTAACCAATAATAACACAAGTGCAATTGAGTTGTTTGCGGTTGAGTCGGAAGTAATGAAATCATTTCCTTAAAATTAGTATCTTTGATGTAAATGAATAATGAGTTATCAGTTAATTTTATAAAGAAACTAGAGGTATTACAAAATGTAATTATTGAAAGCAATAATGAAAATACATTTGGTGATGGTAAAAATCTAGTTAATAATGAAGAGTTTCCAATAACAAACAATTTTTCTGATGGATTATATATGCGTCAGATGAAAATGAAGGCAGGTAGTATAGTCATAAGTGCCATACACCATACCAATCATTTTTGGTTTTTATTGTCTGGAAAAGTTATAGTGGAAGCTGACAACGAAACTGTAGAACATATTGCTCCATGTTGGTCTCACTCTTTAAAAGGAACTAAAAGGTTAATTAAATGTTTAGAGGATTGTGTTTGGATAAATATAATAGCTAATCCAACAGATACTAAAAACATGGAAGACATAGAAAATAATTTTTTTTCAATAACCATGGAAGAATACAATAAAAAAGAAAAGTTATGGCAGGAATAATAGCAGGAATAGGTTTAGCGATAACTGCAGCGTCAACGGGTATGTCTTTTTTACAGGCAGGCAAACAACGTAAGGCTGAAGACAGAGCAAATCGTGAAGCAGCTAAAGCAATGGCTGCAGCTAGAAAAAAACTTGAGGTAAACTACTTGGATGCATTAGGCATACAGAAAGAACCTTACGAACTTGAACGTGAGGCTTTACTGGTTGCAGGAGCACAGGGCGTTGAGGCAGCAAGAGAGTCTGAACGTGGTGCAGCAGCAGGTGTAGGTAGAATACAACTAGCACAACAAAAAGGTCAGGCAGGAATTAGGACAGCAATGGGTCAAGAGATGAGTGCATTGGATAGGGCAGCAGCAGCAGAGGAGTCAAGACTTCGTGACGTTGGTGTTCAGTTAGATTTAGGTGAAGTTGCAGGAGCACAGATGGCAGCATCAGATGCTAGTCAGGCAGCAGCAGCAGCAAAGAGACAAGGGTTTCAATCGTTAGCATCTTTTGGTGCTCAGGCAGCAGCAATGGCTCCGTTGTTTTCTCAAAGTCAAGGAGTTAAAGATTTTAACAAAGCTCAAAGAGCAGCTCTTGGAAAGGCTAGACAAGACACAGGAAAAGGATTTTTAGGAATAGGTACAGGAATTGATAGACAAGCAGTTAAAAATAAATTTATGCTTGAAAGGTTAAATAAGGCTGACTCAGGATTTGATATGGATAGGTTTGCTAAACTTGCAGGAAAGCAAGGACTTAGTTCTTTTAATGAAAAAGAATTTGAAGCCAACCCTCAAGCGTATATGGGAAGAGGTAGTGTGCAACAACAAGCATACTTACAGAATTTACTGTATGGCACTCCAATGAATGTAGGTGGTCCTATAGAAGATGAAGAAGATGAGTTTGTTGTTGAAGAAGAAAACAATGTTAATCCTGGTGTTGGAGCTTTTAGTAGTAATTATGGAGTCCCTTCAATGGGATTTGGTTTTAACTAAAAAAATTAAAAAATAAATGGCAACATATTATAAGTACGCAGAAAGGGATGCAAGCAATCAAGTAAATTGGGCAGAGATTAGCTCTAACATGGTTAACTCTCTTAAAGAGGTTCAGGCTATTAGAGACTCTAAAAGAAAGGCTATAGATGACGCTACTGCAGAGCTAGGTGCAACCCTATCTGAAGCTCCTCAAGGAAGTCACAAAGGTTTAAATGAGTTTGCTATGAATTATGCTAACAACGCACAAGAAATGCGTTTAATGCAAGACAAGCTTTTAAAATCAGGTCAGTTAAAGTTGAAAGATTATAATATTGGTCGTGCTAATTTAACACAGGGTACTACACAACTTTTTAATATAGGAAAAAAATATCAAGCTGAGTATGCATTAAAAATGGATAGGTTTGAAAGTGGTGAGTCTGGACTTCAAGAGCAATGGCAAATGGCAGAGATAGAGGGGTTTGCAAACTTTTCAAATGTTGATGCTTATATCAATCCTACAAATGGTCAAATAAGTATTGGTAAGTTAACTACTAAAACTATTGATGGCAAGGATGTTACTACTATGGACAGAAAACCTGGAAGTTTTACAACTATAGACCAATTAAACTTTGCCGTATCAGACCAAGTAAATAAATACAATCTTGATGCATTAGATGAAAGAATTGATAAGTGGGCAAAAACTTATTTAACTTCAACAGATGGATACAACTCTCTTGATGATGTTAGGCAAATGCCTGAATACAAAAAAATGAAAGGAGATTTAATTAAATCTCAAATGGTAGATAATAGACAAGTAGGAAGCATACTTGCTGATTTTGTTGGTGTCGCTTCAAACGGAGAGGCTTTTACATTTACAAGAGACCCAAATAAACAAGATGCCAATACTATACTTTTAGAGGCTGACCCTAACCAACCAGGCTCAGGTAGACTTACTCCTAATTTTGATAGCAAAACAGGGAAGGAACAAGAAAAAGTTGTAGAACAATTTTTAGATAAAGAGATTGAAAGACAACTAGGCAAGAAGCAAACTAAAAAAGCTTATCCTAGACCTACTGCTACAGATAAAAATATAAAGAAAGCAGAAGAACAACAAGGTCGTTCTGTTGAATTATGGAATAAAATGTATGGTGCAACAGAAGCTGAAAAGAAAGTTATTGTTAACTCTCTTCTATCAGACCCTTATCTCAGAGATACTGTTGGATTAAGAGATATTGATTTTATTGATGATGGTAAAGGCAATATAAGTATGGCGGTTAAGTATGCAGACGCTACTAAAAATAGAACAGGTGAAAATGCTATACTTATTCAGGAAAATAAGAAGCCTGTATCTCCTGATATATGGTCTATGAGTGGGATTGAGATTCATAGTCAAACTGATGAAGCTAAAAGAATGAGAGGTTTAGAAAATGCAAAAACTAATTTAAATTTTAAAACAGGTTCAATTCGAGCAAGAAGAGATGAAAAGGAAGAAAAAGTAGACCCTGTGTTATCTAGAGATGTATTCTTAAAAAACTACAAAGTTAAAGATGATGATGGTGAAGATATAAAACTTTCAGAATTTCAAGGAGATGATGTAAAATTTGTAGAATTGTTTTCACCTTTATTTAATGAAATAGGTCTAACTATAGATAAAACAGATTTTTTCTCGAATACAGTTCAAATAAAAGGTCCTGACGGAAAGCTAATTGCTAAACTTCCCACAAATGACAACAACTCTGGTGATCTGATTACTAACTTCCTTAAAGCGTATCTTAAAAATGTAGAGAAAGGAGTTCTTAGTGAATTACTAAGTCAAGGTGTAATACCAAAAATAGCTAAAGGTCAAACAAAAAAACAAAATGGTGATGGTGATGAACCAACTCCAACATTACCGCAACAAACAGGACCTGATTATAGTGGCTTATAAATATAAATATAAATAAAATGAATCCAGAAGTATTACAAGACTTATACGATAGAGCTATATCAAAAGGCTATAGCAAAAGCATAGAAGAATTTACTCAATTAATAAGCTCTAACCAAGAGGTTTTGGATGACAATTTTAATTATGTAAAAACCAAAGGATACTCAAAAGATATTTCAGAGTTTTCTAAATTAGTAGGTATTGATTTAAAAAAAAAAGAAGTTACGGATTCAGCATCTTTGGATGGTGGTGTGGTATCAAAAGAATTTAAAGGATTTGACTCTATTCCTGAACAAAAAGGCAGACCTATTGATGAGCTAGGAATGTATCCTTCTCAGGAGGAAGCAGACTCCTCTCTAAAATTACAGACAGATATTATGTCTGAAAAAATAACTGCACAAAAGGAACGAGAAGAGAAAAGACTTGCAGGTTTTACAGAAACTGACGAGGATGCTTTAGCAAAACTGAAAGAACAAGAAGCTAGAGATAAGATGAATTATCTTCTTAGTCGAGGGGATGATAACGAAAAGCTTATGAAATCCGAAAACTTTGTAAATTCTGTTTCAAAAGTAGACGTAGAATTAGCAAACAAAGAACAAGATGAAGTATCTGCACAAATAAATAAAGAGTTTGGTAAATATGGTTTTGTTGCTAAACCTGTAGGGCAATTTGGAAGGGATGCCGTAGTAGTAAGAACATTAGATGGTAAGGAAAGTAAGGTTTTTGAAGTAGATAATTTTACTGATGCAGAAAGTATAGCATCTTCTGAAGAGCTTAGAACATTCATAAAAGACCATGCTAGAAATATTGAAAAACTTAATTCAGAAAAAACTGAAGAAGATTTAAAAATAGAAGACCAATTAAATAAATCTATTAGAGCGAGAGAAATAAGACCTGTCGCTATGGTTAAATCTAATGGCACAGAGTCTACTGTAAAGTTTATGTCTTATGAAGAGGATGGCAACTACTATGTTGTACCTACATTGTTCCCTAAAGACCCTGATAATCCTACATCTAAACCAAGTGATTGGTATGAATTAAAACCTAATGAAGCCATATATCTTGCTAAACAAAGAGGTGAAGTATTTAGGTTTAATACAGAAGATGATGCTCAAGATTTTGCAGAAGGTAGTTGGAAAAATGTAAGTACCGCAGATGTAGAAGCAGACAAGTTTTATGCAGATAGAGGATTAAATTATTCTGCAAGTAGAAAAGCATTTGATGACTATCAAGATGTAAATGATGAAATAGAATTTATTGAAGACACATTTACTGAAGAGGGCGAAGAGAAGGTGTACAAAGAGTCTCTTACAGATGAAGAAAAAGAAGAGTTTGGAGACCTATATGTAAATGGAAAACTAAGGAGTGATGTTGGTGAATACATAAAAGTTTTAGAAAAAAAACGAGATAACCTTTCTAAAATCGTAATGCTTGATGATGATGAAAAACGAGTAAGAGAAGAGTTTGATGAATACTTAATAGACAGAATTCAAAAGACCGCTTCTGTTGCTGCCGAATCAAATAAAGAATTAAAAGTTGCAGCGTTTGATTTAGATAGTAAGATTAAACAAAATTTAAATGTTGGTTTAAAAGACTTAATAAATTACACTCCAAAATCAGAATATGAATATCTACTAAAAGATAAGTACACACAAGATTTAGTTGAACTTAGTGCAGCTCAAAAACAAGCAGCAGCAAAGTATGAAGTAGCAAAAACTTTTTATAGCAAGAAGGTTAACAAGTCTCTTCGAGGAGACTATGTAGATAATTTAGAAGGCTTTAACACTTCAGTAAGTAACGGGTACAAAAGAGGTCAAGCAATGGAGGTTATTCTTGCTATAGCTTTAGGTATCGAAGACTTAGGTATTCTTAATGCCACAAATAGCAAAGAAAAAAACGCAAAGCTTATATCTAAATACTTAGGTTCACAGTCATCAAATGTTAGTCGTGTAAGTGCTCGATTTGCTGAGGCAAACACAGGAAAAGAAGTTGCTGATGTAATACTTGATGACCCTCTAGAGTGGATGTTTACATTAGCAGGAGAGTCTTTGTCTCAAATAGTTCCTTATGGCACAAAGGTTGTCTTAGGAGCAGCAGGAGCAGGAACGGCAATCGGAGCAGGAGCAGGATTGGTAGGTGGACCACTTGCTCCCGTAACATCTACCGCAGGAGCTTTAACAGGTCTGGGTTATGGTATTAGGACAGGTATGGGTGCAACAAGCTTTGCAATGGAATATACCAATGCGGTATTAGAAGGCTTACAAAAATATGATTTTAATTATCTCGACCCTAAACAAGTTGAAAAAGGATTAGAAGACCAAAGGGTTTGGGATTACGCTAATGATGTTGGTGCAAAAAGAGGTGCTATTATAGGTACAGTAGATTTTGTAACAGGAGGTGTAGTAGGAAAGCTTTTTAAACCAGGAACAAGATTAGCTTCAAAAGGTGCAAGAATGTCTGCTTTTGCTGCTGAACGTGCCGTATTTGACCCTGCTGCTGAAGGAGTTGGAGAGTATCTTGCACAGGTAGGTTCAGGTCAGGAAGTAGACTTTAAGGAAATAATAGCTGAGATGGGTGGTGCATTTGGAAACCAAATATCTAGTGCATCGTTTAATGTAATGATGGACTCTAGGCGAAACACTAACCTAAAGATTGCTGATGATTTAGCTAATGACTTAGCTATTATGGTTAATGACAAAGCAAGTGACAGTCGTGTTTCAAATTGGGCAAACAATATGCTTAGTCTTGGTAAAATTAATGAAGACCAAAACCAAAAAATACAGGAGAATGTAGGTATTCGTAGACAGGTAAATGAGTTGTTATCTGTAAGCAAGGTGTCAACTTTAGCTACGTCTAAAACAAAAAACACAAGATCAAGATTAGCGTTACTAATAGAAGCTAGAAATCAACTTACTAAAACCACTAATACAAAAGAAATATTTAAAAATAAAATTAGGGATATAAATATTGAGATAGCAGAAATTGCTGAGACTAATAAAATTCCTGATACACAAACAATTGATTCTGAAGGTAATATTAAAGGAACAGGTGTAGACTTAAGTAGTATACTTGGCAAGACTGAAAGAAAAAAATCTGCTAAATATATGTGGAGTAGCAAGATTGTTACTCGTAGAGAATTTTTAAATAAATTAGAAAATTTAAAGAGTCCGAAAATAAAGGGAACTACAAAGGTTGTAGATGACCCTGAGATGGCTCGTAAACTAAACGCAAAACTAGATGCCTTTCAAGAGCCAAGCACAACGGAGGTGGATGTACCTCAACAAGCCAGAGATGGCAAAGCGATGGGAGTCAGAGACACCGAAGAGCAAGTCGTTGCCAAAGATGAAGTTCAAACGCAAGAAGCGATAACAATATCACCAAGACTAATTGAAGCAAGTAAAACTGTTGCAGAAACATTTACACCTGAAGCAGTAGTAGAGGATGTGATATTTGAAGAAACACAGGAATCTACAGGATTTCAGATTGTTACTAAGCCAGACAATACGTTTGCGGTTATTCAAAACGATGTAGTAATTGAGGATAATATTGAAACCAAAGACCTAGCACTTGAGGTGTCAAATGAAAATGCTTTTGAAGTAGAAGCTGATACAGAAGTAGAAGCTGCACCTATTCTTTTAAAGCCATTAAAGAAACATAAAACTGCACTTGATAATGAAACACTTTCAGAAACTGATAGGAATGGAATTATTGCATATGCTTTAGATAAAAAAATAAAAGGTAAAAAGTTAACTCCGTTTGAGAATACTATTATAGATACATCTAATCAAGAGACTGTTGCTAATATAAGAATATCTCTTGAAGATATTACAAGTAAGCAAAAAACAAGACTAGAGTTTGATCAAGATGTTGCAGACCTAGAAGCTTTCATAAATCAAAATAATCCACAGTTTCAACTATCAACAAAAGTTACTCCAGAAAATAAAAAGAAAGAACTTGAAGCTGAGGCTATAAGATTAATGGAAAGTTTTGAGAAGGATGAGACGACTGCAGTTTCTTTTTCAGTAAAAAAATTAAAACAAAGTAAAGATGCTTTACCTGAGACTTTTTGGACTGTATCTGAAATAGAAGATGAGAGTGGTCTTATCCCTGTAGATGTTGAAGGAGGTTCAGGGTTTGTTGATAGCGAAGGAGATATCAAAGGAGTTTATAAATTTGAAGAAGCTATTAAGAATAAAGTAAAAGGAGTTGCAGATAGGATATTAAAAAAAGCAGTAGACCTTGGAGGAATAAAGCTAGATAACTTTGATAACTACCTTACAGACATATATAAGCGTAATGGTTTCAGAGTTGTTTCTAGGACACCATTTAATGAAAAGTATGCTCCAAAAGGTTGGAACAAAAATATTGATGGAACTCCTGATGTTATTGCTATGGTGTATGACCCTGACAATGTAATGGATATTGATGAGAAAACTTTCTCCGACCCAGAGACAGGTTATGACCAAATGATAGAGTACAGAGACTCTGTGATTCAAACGGCTAAAAATAAAGCGATACCAAGCATAGTACCTATTAAAATAAAAGAAGGAACTAAGTTTGCCGAAAAGGTAAAACGTATGGGTTTATTTGAGTTGATAGGAAAGAAAATAAACTTAGTAATGGCTGACCAACTTGTTGCTAATGATAAGTTTATGGGAGGTCCAATGTTTCCGTATATGGAAAAGTTGTTTGGAAAAGTTGCTTGGGCATCTATAACAGAGACTTCTGCAAAACAAATTATTAAGGGTGCTATTGAGTCAGATTACACTGTTGTGTTTAACATGAGTCCTACTGCAATCATAGGTAATGAAGCATTCAATAAAAATATTTTAGAAAACCTAGATGAAGAACAACAAAAAGAATTGTTTTCTGAAATACAAAGTTACGTTGCTGCACAAAAAAAGGATTTATTTAAAAAGGAGGCTTCTGAGGCTACAACATTAAAAGAGTTTTTTGATTCTATAAATGAATCGTCATCTACCAAAATAAAAGAATTTTTTGATGCTATCCTACCTACTACTAAAAAGAAATCAAGTACAGACATAGGAATATTTTTAGAGAAAATAGGCTTTACAATGGAGAAGTTAACGACTGATGTGGCTCAAGATTTTGTTGCTGATTTACCTGTTGGTGCATTAACTACTGTACTTGAGATTACAGATAAAAATGGAAACAAGGTTACTAAAGAGACTGCAGATGAAGCACTTATAACTCCAAAAGACCAGGAGAAGGAAGGCTTACCTAAGCATCCTAACTACGATTGGTTTATTAGAGGTAGGGCAATTGCTATCCTTGAAGAAACTACTCCTTTCTGGAACATGGTTGAAAGGGTGAGAGAAACTATTGAAAAGAAGGTTACAGGAGTAATTAAAAGAAAGGCTACCAAGACAATAGAAAAGGGTGAAAAGATAGCTACTAAAGTAAGGTTTACTGCTAAGCAGGCTTACAACGATGCCTACTATCAAGCTCAAATAAACGCAGATAAACTTTATCAAATTACTAATCCTAAAATATCAAAATACTCTGAGTTTATAAACCTAATTAAAAGGTCGTTTCCAAGTGTTGAGGTTATCGATAGTCAAGAAGGATTTAATAACCTGCTAGATAACCCAGAGGTTGTTGCATTAACAACAAAGGGACAACGAGACCAAGGGAAATTATATGGTGCAGTATTCCAAGGGAAATTATATTTAAATCCTGCTTCTGCCAATCTTAATACACCTATACATGAGTTTGGTCACATATGGAATAACATTGCCAAACAACAGAGACCTGAACTATATAATAAAGGGTTGGAGCTTATTGAGTCTGACAACACATATGTAAATCAGATTGAAAATAGTCCAGAGTATAAGAGGGTGATAAAGCAAATGAAGAAAGATGGAGCAACTGAACAAGAGATTCGTGAGTTTATCCTTGAGGAAGCATTGGCTACTGCTATTGGAGACAAGGGTGAATCATTTGCTAATGCTGCCGTAAAAGCTGACTTTAAAAATTGGTTAAAGAAATTATATAGACTTGTTAAATCAATGGTAGGTTTGTCTCAGTATACTGATGAGCAAATACAAGACATAACTTTAGATGAGTTCTTACAAGGAGTAGTTGTAGACCTGCTATCAGGTAATCAGGTATTTAAAGATGCTCAAGTCAAAAAATTCTCTAGTCAACTTCAATTGATGACAGGCAGCAACACTCAAAACATACCAATGAATACTATTATATCTATAG
>Ga0196903_1000007_pt1 | contig 37330 bp, 48 predicted proteins | sample CB_VirMetaG_2_FD_169097 | JGI IMG/M metagenome (GOLD analysis project Ga0196903, IMG submission 169097) | Freshwater to marine saline gradient viral communities from Chesapeake Bay - CB_1504_2 Viral MetaG (v3) (version 3) | ecosystem: Environmental > Aquatic > Marine > Coastal | place: USA... | reverse complement strand
CCTTTTTCTGGCCCTAGTGAGGCTCAAAAACTCGATCCATAGGGGTCCATTGTTTTTGCCTCAAAACCCCTCAGGGGCGCTCAGGATGCGCCTGGCGGCGCCAAACCGGTAAGGGCGGGGGTTCTGAGCAAGGCGTTTGACTCCTGTGCTCACTGGCGTTGATCAATGCCCGTCACGCTAAGCTCTAAACAGCCTTAGCTTTGCGGCGTAAGCCTTTGATTTAAAAGGATTTCCCTGAAATCAGTTGATGAAAATCGATTTACCCAGCGAAACCGGGCCGGAATCCGAGAGGCGCCTCTGGCTCGGTTATTCTTTTATCTTCTATCAAGAGGCTTATGCTATGCCATTCAGTGCTATACATCGCTGTCCTTCATCTCGTCGCTCACGCCCAGCAGCTCGTTCAACCGTGACTTGATCTCCTTCTTCGTCATGCTGTCCAGGTTGGCGTTGATGTTAAGGTTCTGGCTCCGCTGTATCGTCAAGCCTGCTAGCTGGTTAAGCTCCTTCACCGCGCTTACAGCGGCGTTGTAAGCCCCGCTCTCGAACGATGTCTCCGCTATCTTCCACAACATCGCCCCCGTCTTCTCTGGCGTGATGGCGAACTTCTGGCGCAGCTCTTCCTGCTCTGCTCGAACCGCCTTGATCACATTCGGGAAGTCGCGCCCGTTCATCATCTTGCTGGCGCTCATCGCAGGGAAGCTGAACTCCGCCCTCCGCGCAGCCTCCGTTTGCCCACACCCGCCCTTCGTGTAGTGCCACACGAACGCCGCCTGCATCTTCGTCAGGCCGAATTCGTCGTCCTCATCGAACTGAACTGGTGCCTTTGCCAGTTGCGGTCTTTCCTTCTTTGGTCTTCCGCGCTCCGCCATCTTGCCTCCATCTGATCAAATATCTTCCGCGCCCCAGCTTCCAGCTCCTGCGCGACGTTGTAAGCGTCCCGCTCAGCGTTGTTCAACTGCCGCCACCTCCGGTAGTTCTCCTCGCGGTCCTGGTCGAAGCTCCACTTGAATTGATAGTCTACCATGCCATCGCTCCTTCTTGCTCAAAAGGGTAGGGGGTAGTGTATGCACCGCCCACAAACCCTATATAAACATCATGTAAATACCATTACTTCTATTTACATACCTACCTATATATATTCTTTAGAAAGAGTATACTACCTACTACTACTATAATACCCAGTCATATCAACAACTTAACCCAATAGTCATACAGTGTACAGTGTGTCATATTTTTTACCCACACTACGAAATCTTCCAAAATCGCATTTACATGAAGCCTAAATCAGGCACAACAGCCCCACCTCTTCCCCCAAATGCACCCTCACCCAGCCCCCCAAGCTTGACCCCACACTCCTCAAGTTCGCATCTTCGATTGGTTTAGGGTCGTCAATCCCAAGCCTTCGGCGAGAATCCGAACGAGTCGGAACTGTCATCGACGGGTGTATAGCTGAGGTCGTAGATCTTGCGACCCATGCTCCGGCGTGGTTCTTTGCCATGCTCGCTGAGGATCCTTGCAGCGTCCTTGAAGTCAGCCATCCGTGGTGTGTTGACGCCCAAGTCCCTCAGCAGCTTGGTCATCTGCACCGGCTTCGTGTCATTCGAAACAAAGTCAACGTGCTCTAGGATGAGATCCTCGACGCTGCTCTGGGTGCGGTAGAACTCATTGCTCTCCTGCAACTGCGCTCGCTCGTCAGGACTCAGGAACCAGTTCTTCTGCCCAGGACGATAGAGCGTATCCTTCACCTCTGCCCATAGCTGCTGCATGTCAACGCCATGGTTCACGTCGATGCCCTTGACGGGTATCACCCAGAACCTCCGGTTGCCGCTGGTGTCCGTCAGGAACTCGCGTGCGTTGACGCTCGCATAGAACGCTGTCCGCCTCTGGTAGGTTGTGCTGGCCCTGTCATACGGCAGGCGCAGCTCGTCTGTCTTCTTTGTAACGAACGCCTTCAGCATGTCGATGTCCGACTTCTTGAACGTGCTCTCAAGCTCTCCCAGCTCAACTATCCAGTGGCTTACCGCCTGCTTCACGCTGTCCTTGTCGGCGGGATTAAGCGTTGCACCCTCCAGCAGCCAGCCCTCCTCATAGTTCGCCAGGCGCTTGAACCATAGTGTCTTGCCCAAGCCCTGGGCGCCCTGGAAGACCAGTATGCCCTCAAGCTCAACGCCGGTTGGCTCGCAAGCTGCCGCCACGCAACTGATCAACCACTTCTTCATCAGCATCTCTTTCAGCGGCTGGTTGGTGCTGGTAATGCTGTCTAAGAACGCCTGTAGCCTGCTCTGCCCGTCCCACCCCCGCGATTCCATCCAGTCCTTGACCGGGTTGTATTCAACCGCCAGCAGCTTCAGGTAGTCGCGGACCTTTTCGCTCGGGATACTCATCTGGATGCAACGATCTTCGATCTCGATCAGCGCCGACTCGTCGCGCATGTCAGCAATAAACTTGGTGTCTGGTACATCGATCTCCATTCGCTTTTTAACGACGTTATAGCGTACATCGATGTTGTTCAGCATCAGCACACCCTTGACGTTGTCCTTGGTGTTCAGGTAGCGCCCCCGATCGTTGCGATCGAAGTCATACTCGACCGGCACGTTAACCGGCTTTAGCTTGGGCAAGAACTCACCCTCAACCGCGTGGTCGTTATAGTCACCAAGCGTCTCAGGGATGAGCACCTCGCTTTCAGCGCCCCTGCTTCGCACTGCCTGGCTCGCCTCTATCGCCTTCATCTCGCCGGTCTTACTTTCGTCTTGGTCAGCGATAAAGACGTGCTTCGCGTTCGGGAAAAATTCACTGATCGTCTCAGCAACCGGCTTCAGGTTGCCTGCGTCAAAGCAGCAGATAACCGGCTGCTGCGAGTCTTGGAAATAGCTGGCCGCAGTCGCATAGCCCTCTGCGTAGTTGATGACCTGAGCATCTTTGAGCATGTGCTCGCCGAGCAAAAAGAAGCTGCCCTTCTTCTTGCTGCCGGTGAGGAACTTCTTGCCGCCATCGTCATCAATATACTCCAGCCCGACAATCTCAAGCTGCGCGTCGAGCAAAGGAATGATCAGCCTGCCGTCCTCATGCTGCCGAAGACCGTGGGCGAGCACCTTCTTGCGCTCCAGGTACGGGTGCTTCTCGCACAGCGTAGACTTCTCCCAAATAGTCTGCGCAATCTTCGCGGCCTTTGTCTGCTTGTTGGCCAGCTCGATCTTAGCCTCCTCCTGCAGCCGCCTGATCTCGTCCTTCTGATCCTCCGTCATCTGATACCTGGCGCCGTTATTTGGCCTCCATTGAGCCGTTGGGTTGACGTGATCGAGCCTGTAGTCGCCGCACCGCCCGTAGGGTACTGACTGGTTTAACCATAGCTGATACCACCCTGTTAACTTGCGCTTGCCGTCCACCTCCATGTAAGCGCGACCCACTGAACCGTCTGAAACAAGCCCTTTTTTTGGGTCTGCCGTCATCCCGTTAGACAGCAGGAAGTTTTCAAACTCACCACGCGCATCTGTCGTAAATGGCGTGCTCTGGTTTTTTTCGGGGCGAGATACTTTTATGACCATGTGTCTTTTTTCCGCTTGCGTTTCATTTGAAGATGTGTACGATAGTGCAAACATTTACACAACACAAGGGAAAGAACCATGGGATTATTAGCAAGCAGTAGCGGCGGTGGAGACTTCGAGGCAGTGCCAGTCGGCACGCATCGAGCAATTTGTTACAAGCTGGCAGACGCCGGGACTCGTGAAGAAAAGTTTAAGGACGAAGATGCCAAAAAACGGCACACCGTCTTTATTTTCTTCGAGCTGCCAGACCTGCGAACGGGAAAGGATCAGCCGTTCAGCATATTCAAGCAGTACACGCTGAGCCTGAATGAAAATTCTGCGCTGCACAAAGACCTCAAGTCTTGGCGCGGAAAATCGTTTACAGAGGAGGAGTTGAGAGGCTTTGACCTCAACAATATCTTGGGCGTGACCTGCGATATCGAGGTTGAGCATACTGCCGGTGGTCGAGCCAAGATCGTTTCAATATTTAAACCAGACGGCGGCGCCAAGAAAGTTGCAACCGTCAACGACCAGGTCGCGTTTGACCTTGACGACTACTGCCAAGAATTTAGCGGCCACTCGAATGAAAAGAGTAAGCTGGCGTGCGACGTTTTCGCTGACCTGCCGACATTTCTGTGCGAGATGATCGATGGCTCTTTTGAGATAGCCGCAGCCTACGCCAAGGGTCGAAAGGCTGAGTCGGCTGAGGCTAAGGGGGGTTTGGCCGCGATGTCGTCAGCTAAGGCAACAGCTAAGACAGTTGTGCCTGACGATGACTTCAACGACGACATTCCTTTTTAATGAACGCCGCGAGAACGCTTGCTCGGCTAGAAAGAGCACTCAAGGACCGGAACGTCTCGCTGGCTGAATTTTTAGCGCAGCATGAGTTGTCACAATCGACGTTCTATAAAGTTAAAAGTACTAACAACATCACCGCTAAGGTCAATAAGTTATATCTAACCGCGCTGCGCTCATTTGAGCCAGCGCGAGCAGATGACGGTGAGGACGTTGCTGTAGAGGACTTGGTCAACTCACCCGCACACTATAAGTTGGCGGATGGCGGGATCGAGTGCATCGACGTGATGATCCAACTGTTTGGACAAAAGCGAGTTGAAGAATACGCCGAGATCACGGCTTTTAAGTACGCTTGGAGGGAGGGGAAGAAGGGTGACAGCAAAACCGACAAAAGAAAAAAGATATGGTATACACGTTTTGCGATGGGCGACGATCCTCGCAAGTCTTCTGGCGTTTAAGCAGATGTCCGTGGTGCAATTCACTGGGTGGGCGGTTGTCATCGCCTTTTCCGCCGGTATGGCGATCGGCGCATTAGCGCTGTGGGGTGCATCATGAGCGACTGGAAGTATGGCATATATGAGGATCTCGACTATCCAACTTACGCCAGCATAACCGTCGATGGCCAGCGAGCGTGGAGGTCGCACGACCTTACCTCGCTGATCAAGTGCGCGTATACATGGAAGAACGCCAAGCCCTTCAATGAGTCACCGGCTCTGCTTGAGGGTCGAGTTCAGCACACTGTCTTTTTGGAGCACCAAAAGTTCCACGATGAGTTTGCCATTGACCCAGGCTTCGACCGGCGGACTAAGGCTGGCAAGGAAGATTACGAGGACTGGCACTCTGGGCTAGAAGGTCGCACGGCCTGCAAGCAGGATCTGTACAACATCTGCATGGAGCGCAGAGAGGTGCTCAAAGATTTTATTCCGAAGCCAGAGCATAAGGTTGAGCTGACGTTGGTTTTTGAGTGGTGCGGTCAGCCCTGCAAGGGCAAGCTTGATTGGTACACTGGGACCGACATTTGGGATCTCAAAACCTGCCGTGATGCGTCACCGCGTGGCTTTAAGAGCGCCGTTAATGGATTCCGCTATTACCAGCAGGCCGCGTTTTATTTGGCTGCAACTGAGTTTTTGGGGATGCAGTGCGAGAAGTTTTATTTCTTGGCCCAAGAAAAGGCTCACCCTTATCCGTTTGGCGTCTATACGCTGACGGAAAAGGCGGTCCAGTACGGCCACGCCAAGAACCAGCAGGCCCTTGATATCGGCATCAGGTGCAGAGATAGCGGCGTATATCAACCGTTCAACGGGGGTGGAGTAACGGAGTTTGACCTTGCAGATCTCTGGTGAAGATTTAGAGCGGGAGCAGAAGTGGGCGGCTGATAAAAAGTATTACGCCGCCCGTTCTGCCTGGAGGAGGAGGCACCAGGTGATAGAGGGTAAAGGCTACACCTGGGGGCAGTGGTTCGAGAAGATGTTTGACGAAAAGCTTACCGACTATGCTAAGCGCAAGGCTGCAGAGAAGTTGGACGATACTTAGTTCCACTCCTGCAGTATCTCGGACAACACACCGCGCTTCTCAATCGGCATCCCGTTTTCATCCTTCGTCCTGACGTTTATCGTCTTGCCAATCAGGTCGTCAACGTTCAAAAAGCACGTTGAAAAGGCTCCCGTTGTTCCGTCAGCCAGGGTCACTGAATAGCTTTTGATTGCGATCATTCTTTGTTCCTTTTCGCTCATTGATCAAACTCCTCATAAATCACCATGATTAAAACTAAGATAAATGCAACGACCAGCTCTACAGGATCATCAATCATGCCGCCTACCTCCAGTTATTTACTTAAATCTAACGGTTAATGCCTTAAGCATCGAGGTTATGTCGGCGTCCATAATTTGGTCGAAGCCAGCATTTTGATCCTCCTCCTCAACCACGCGGTCGCCGTGCTCATAGAAGTGCTCTTCCATGTCGTCCGCCAGGACGCACATCAGGTCAGCCATCTCAGTGACGCGAGCGCCAAGCTCGTCTGGCACATGAGACTTTTCCGCAAAAATTTTAAGGTGAAACGAAGCATCGGACAGCTCTTGAAGCGACTGGCTTATTTGCTCTTGTGTTAGCATGATACTACCCCCTCTTGTTGATGGGGCCGAAGCCCCGTTTGTTTATGCGTTATTAAAAACGACACATTCCATCAAATCAAAAGCGTCTTTGTAGACGATAACCATTTTTTCTGGAGCTTCATAAGACGAATCACTGGACTCCTCAATTTGACGAATCAACTCTTTTTTTGTTTTCGCTCGAAGCGCGTCGGCCATGTAGCCGCCATCCATTTCCGCTTTCCAGTATGTCAAAGTAGCCATCTTGTTCCCCTTCCGTTGTTAGCGGGGCCGAAGCCCCGTTTGGTTACTTTACAGATAACCGGCAAATAAATGATTGGAGCGCCATGCGCGACTCAAAGCTGCACCGACCCGCTCTAAACGCAATCAGCAGATGTTTGATCTCGAAGGTGTCTGCAAACTTGATCGCTTTGGTGATCACGGAAACATCCCAAGATTTGCCCATTACGATGTCTTGCAGATTCTTGATTTCTGATTTGTTCATTTTGTATTCCCCGTTCCTTTGTTGTGGGGCCGAAGCCTCGTTTGGTTTATCGTTGAATGCCCATGTCATCAAATGCGGCGCCTACCGCGTTTTGAATCATCTCGTTCTCTGATGAGCAACCCGTGCATTCGACCTGATCTTTGGCTTGAATGATTCTATTAGCGCGATCCTCACAGCCTTCATCGTCGGCAGTGGCCCAATCCCAATCCAAACCCGCGTTTTCGGCAGACATACCGACCTGATCCATCTGATCATCTGTCAACTTGCTGCAATCAAAGCCCAAAGTTGCAAGCCAGTCTTTCATATCGTCGTATGCTGAGGCCATTTTTTTTCTCTCCGTTCCGTTGATGTTGGGGCCGAAGCCCCGATTAATTACTCTGGTTTTTCAATCGTTTGTTCAGCTTTGCTAATTGCCCAGTTACAAAGGCCTTCTGAAAATTGTGCGCCACCGTTAACTGCTCTATCCAAAAACTTTTCAGCCAAGTCTGAAACGTCAATCTGGTACTGCTCAATTCGTTGTTGCTTTGTCATTCTGTAATCCCCTTCCTGTTGCTGATGTGTACATCTTACATCATCACCGTGTCGATGTGCAACTGTTTGCAACAATTAATTTAAGGCAAAAAAATGGGGCCTTGCAGCCCCTCGGTGTTAGCTAAATATTAATCGATCACCTCCTCATATAGATGGATGGCTCGCTTGCGGTCATAGAGCCAGAAAACCAGGAGATACCGGTCACCGCTATCAACCGCCAGCCCTCTGTGCAGGTTGGTGAAGCTTGGGAATATTAGGGCGTGGCCGCTGGGTAGCGGATTCAGTACGCCGTGGTTGTGAAACTCGGTCCCACCGCCCTCATAGTCGCCGGTATTGAGCGGTATCACCACGCTGATATCTGCCGACTCATCGTGATGCCAAGCACCCTGCTGCTTGTCCTTCAGGTTGTAGTTTGCGATCTGAACCGAGGCGATCTCTGAGACCTCTCGCTGATATAGTGAGAAGATGATCGGCGCCAAGACATTTTGCACGACGTGCCACATGTTTCGATACAGCTCTGGGACTTGCTCCCGTAAAACAATCTCAGGAATCTGCCGCAACTCATCCTCGCTGGCGTTTGGCTCAAAGCCAATCACCCGCCGCATGTTGTCGATCTCCTCGCAGAGCATCTTGCAATACTGCCGCCTAAAAATAGGCACCCGGTAAATCTCTGGCCAAATTTTCTTGGTAAGCTTGTTGATGGGCATCTCGGCCAAGCTCTCCCTCCCCTCCATGGCTCGATAGCGAGCGATAGCAGGAATTGACTCCTGAACCGCCTTATACACTGGCTGATTGAAATACCAATGAGACTGCATACTTAGTAGATAATTTTTAATCGAATACATATTTGTACTTTGTTCCAATTTTGCATACAATCGGCAAGTTTACAGGAGATTTACCCATGGATACAGAGGCACATAGCGCTCGACAGAGAAAGTCTCTGGCTGTCGATCAGAAGACGTATGACTTGCTGCAGGAGATCTGTTTTGAAGAACGGCGAACCAGGATTGAGCAACTCAAGATTTTAATCGAGCAAGAACACAGGCGGATATTTGGCAAATGAATATTTTTAAACAGAAAAGAATTCTACCGCCAAGCTATCGCCCACCGCTTGAGGCTGCTGAGATCATTCAGTTATTCAGTCAGCTAACCCTGCACCAGCAGGCTGCTCTCATGCGCCTTATGAGCCGCAATCTCATCATCAAAACCAGCGCCGACGATGAGATCATGGGTTATGAGCTTGACTTCAACGTAGACGGCGCTATGGTCGCCGCTACGCTATCCGAAGAAGAAGACTAGACCGCTAACCCACCTATCCCTGACTTTGACTGCCTGAGCCTCATAGCAAGCTCTCTGTCTTGCTCTGATGGCAGGACAGTGGCGCCAGGCATTTCTGTGCGTGACATAGCGCCGGTCATTGGGGGGAGCGCGTTGAAGATTGGGACGTCAGCCTTCTCAGACACCGGCGCCTGGTTACTTTCAAGCGCCTTAATTTCCTCTTGTATTCGCTTGATGTCATCCTCATTTGGCTGATAGACACCGTCACTGTCTTTCGAGTAAGCGTCAACACCTTCTCGAGCGCCTCGAGCCGCGCCTTGCCCTGCCGTGTATCCAAGGCGACTGAAGTACTTGTAGGCGTCGTCAATAATTTTTGTAGCGTTAGGGTCAAACATTACCGCCGCTAGAGCCTGGTAATAAGACTCCATCTGCTTCATCTTGATTTTTTTGATTGTCTCATCGAAAACTTGACCCGTCGCAAGCCTGCCAGGAAGCCTCGCCGTAGCAATCGCGAAATTTAATCCTGCAGTGCCAAGATCGCCAACCTCTTCGGCAAGCATTGCGGCGGCAGCTTGATTTGGCTGCGTATCAGAACCGCCTCGAGGAACGGACTTTAATGCACGGTCCATCAAACCTATCAGCTTTGTAAAATTTTCGTATTCGTCAGGTTCAAGAAGCTCCTGCATCATCTCCCTAGTACCTTTCCTAGAAAAATAATCAGCAAAGGCTGGCAAGCCAAGCTCGTTTGTGTTCCTAGAAAGGTCGTCAAGCTTTCCCTGGATTATATATTTCTTGGCCTCCTTCCACGCCTCTGGGTCAGAGGCTTTGAGCACCCGTTTGGCGTTGCGCATAGACTGAACGCTAACGCCAGGGTCAAATACGTCTTTAACAGCCTTGGCAGTTTGTTTGTCAGTGACCATATTGGCAATTTTGCCGATCGCAGACTGCTCCATTAGCTGTAAACTTGTTTTCGTCGGATCATAAACTCTTCGCGCCAAGTTGTATGTGCCGCTTACGTCGGCGGCATCCATCAGGGCTGTTAAATCTTCTCTCAGACCGATAATAGTGTTTGCGTTCGGGTTACCGAGATTGTCTTTAACGATAAGCTCAAGGTCGCTAACTCTCCTCCGGTGCAAGGCCATGAGATCACTGACAGGGATAAACTCGCCATCAACTTCGTCAAATAGCGTGTCCCTAAAGCGCTGGGCCTCCGCTCGCAAACTTTGAGACTGCGTTAAGTCGCCGATAATGCCATCCAATCTTGCTACTACGGGCGAAATATCAACCTCAACCTCGCCGTCCAGAGAGTTGTAGAGACGCGCTGCTCTTTCTTTTCTTTTTTCGTTGACCTCTTTCATGGCAGATTGTGCGGCAGCTTTGACCTGATCATCTGCACTCCCCCAGCGACCAGGCTGCATTGACCCAATCTTTGTAGCAAATATTTCAACGGCTTCAGAAATTCTTCTTGCTCGGCTCTGATAAAAATCTTTTACGGCTGTTAATTGCGGTTGCCTGCTCAAAAAAAACTGCAAATTAACCGCCCTGTTAGCAAAGTCAGCAGCCTCTGCTGGCGTTAAATCAACCCCCATCTTCGCCGCTTCATCGATAGTACCCTGCATGTCTTTTCGCAAACTAATCAGGTACTGCAGGCTGTCTTCCTTGCCTCTGAATTTATTAATAATCTGATTTGTAGGGCCTGCGCCAAATGGTATTGCTGAGAATGCCGACGAAACCAAAAGATCTTTTTGAGCGGCAGCAATTTCCTCGGCAGGGGTGTTATAAAAACTATCAAGCAAAGCCTCTCTACCGGTTCTTGCAGCGCCGCCGACAACAAGGTTGCCTGTAAAACCTCCCGCAGCCGTGGTGCCTAAAATAATTCCAGCTTGAACAAGCGGGTTCTTAACCGGGAATTTAGTCGCCAGCTCAACGCCCTTGGCAAAACCTTTTCCTGCACCAATAATTCCGCCAGTAATATCTGCGGCAAGGGTAGTGGTCGGAACGATGTTCGGGATCAGATACTCTTCCATGATGCTTGCGTCTTCAAGGGCGTCAAATTCTGGAACTAAGTCACCATTTTCGTCCTCATAAACCAGCTCTCCGTCAACGTAGCTGTAGCGCAAAGGCGCCGTTGCATCGCCTGGGAATCTTTGTTCGGCAAGGTATTCAAGCATTGAATTCTCGTCGAAGAAGAGGTTGCTAATCGTTTTTCTGCCGACCGCCTCGTCTCGACTTTCTTCTGTCTTTGCGGCCTTTAATTCTGCCGCCAGATTTCTGTAATACTCTAGGTCAGGCATATCAGTTGCCCCCTGTAAAGTAGGCTATCGCCTCAAGCTTCTCTTCGGCAGTGAGTTCAGGGTCAATCATAATTTTTTGTATTGCTTCATCCCTAGTCTGGTTATCGCCTTCAGATTTTTTAACCAAGCGCTCAGTAACCTGCTCGGTTTTTTTTGCATTTCTTCGCACGACCTCATTCATGCGCTCACTAAAAGTGCTGTAGTCAGATACTAAGTTTAGATTCTGGCCTTCAGTGTTATAGGCTTTGATCCGATCCTTATCATCTTGCGTCATAAATCGGTCGCGGCCATCCTGCGCCCACTTGGTTGTGAAGTTATCCATCTCCCTAGACATGTCGGCGCCAGTTATTCGCGGGTCGTCTCTCATCAGCTCATTCACTCTTGCCTGGTACTCGGCTGCGTACTCCTGATTCTTTCGAGCGGCCCTTTCCTGAAGATCTAAGGCAAGCATAAAGCCCTCGTAAGTTTGTCCCAAATTGGGCGAAGCATTCTTGAAGAGCTGCATCTCTGAGTTGGAGACGGCGCCCTTTGTTTTGGCCACATTGGCTAACGTAAAGCCGATCGTGATCTGAGCCAGCGCTTCTTGGGCGGAAAGCGCTCCCTTATCAATAACGCCTGAAGGTAGGAAGCTGGCAACATACTGCCGAAGCGGCATTAGTGCTTCCTCACCTTTTCCAAAGTTTTCCTTACCTATTTTTGTGGCAAGGGCTTTACCTTGGCTAATCATGTCCAGGGTGGCGCCTGAAACTTTGGCATCTTCTCGAATTGCGGTCTGAGTTTTAATCCAATCCTTGCCAGATTCTTTCGACAATTCAGACTCGCCAAGAGGATCTGGGAGGTCTTCAGTTTTAATGCCGTTCTGCGTTGTGATTAGCTTGCGGATTATCGCCGACTGGGTAACGGCGTCGAAACTTCCCATCAATTGCTTGCCTGTGAAGGCCCCGTCAGGACCGACCTCATCGTATCTCAACGTTATAAGTTTAGGCTCTTTGTTCAAAGTTTGATTTTTTAAAATTTCAACGGCATAGGACTTGATAAGCTTCTCGGCCTCGCGCTCGTCAGTCATAGCAAGCTCTGCGGCCTTCATCGCAAACGCATCACGCTGTTTTTTTTCTTCCAAGTCGGCCTGAGAAAGTCGCCGCTGGAAGTTATTGAAACCAACTCCGACGCCGGTCCAGACGCCTTCATCTTGCGGCCTTGACAAAATAGCGGCACCAAGCTCTGACGCTAAGTCGTAAAAATTCAACCGCCGCCTTGATGGGATCAGCGACGAAAACCTTTCTTCGTACATTTCCCGCTGAGCGTCATAGTCTTTGGGTCCGAGCAGATCCATCAGCATTTTAGTCTGAGCATCTATGCTTCCCGTATCGGTAGCCAGCACTGGCGCAGGAGGCACCGGATTATTAGGCATCACCAAAGGCGCGTTGTCGATAAGAGGAGGATTCAGAGACTGACCAGCATTTAGGTCAACAATGCCGCCAGCCGCACCCCCTTCTTCGTAACCCTTCACATTTTGATACATTTGCGGTCTTCCAATTGTCATTTAAAACCTCGATTTAAGATCTAAGTGGTTGACCCGTAACGCAACTGACTGTTGGGGTTATTCCATTGCCCCAAAGCCCCCAGGGTTGACAATCCTACGCCTATGCCAGCCTGAAGCGCGGATGGCGGCGGCGTGTACTGAGTCTGGCTGCTAGTGGAACCTGTCGGAGACATCTGAACAAATGGCATCAGAGCCTGGTATTGAGCCAGAGGCGCTTGCTGAGCCTGCAGTAAACCAGCACGCTGCGCATCGAGTTCTCGCTGCCGCTGCTGCTGGCTCTGACCACCAATCGCCTGCAGACTGTTCACGTCTTGCAGGGCCGCACCTTGAGCCTGTCCGCCAAGACCGCTTAAGAAACCGCCATAGCCTTGCTGCGCACCAGCCAAAGCCTGACCTGCGCCATACTGCTGCTGGCCGATCTGGCCGTATTGGTTTGCCAAACTGCCTGCCACGTTCATACCTTGTTGCGCCGCTGCAGTTCTTGCTGCTGCATCCTGCTGGCCGTAACCGGCAAGCGTTTGACCTAAGCCTGTTGCTGCGCCAAATCGCTGCCCCGCAGCTCCGCTCATCAAGCTAGCAAGTCCCTGTTGAGCACCATATTGCTGCTGAGCCTGCTGGCCCATTTGTTGGTTCTGCTGCTGCTGTGCGCCAAGCTGAGACTGTGCAGTTTGCTGAATTAGGTTTCCGTAACCCTGGCCTGCGGCAAGCTTTTGCGCTGCCGCCTGCTGAGCCTGGCCAGCGACCTGCTGACCTGCACCAAATCGTTGTTGCGCACCCTGGCCTAGAATGTTCGCCAGGTTAGTCGAAGACCCCAGTTCGCTTGCAGCTCTTTGCTGCCGCATTCCCGCAAGATTTTGAGCCGCGCCATACTGCTGCTGGCTTGCTTGAGCTGCCCGGTCAATTAAGCCACGCTCGCCCTGAAGCTCTTGGCCAGCTAAAGAAGCCAAACCGGATGACGCGGTTCTCTGAGCCTGCTTTGCACGCTCATCTTCTCCGATCGCCGTCTGCTGCGCCCTCTGAAAGCCTGCTGAGCGGATTCCGCCAACTTCTTTGGCCAACCCCCTGCCCATGGCTTCCGCTCGCTCTCCGGCGCTCAGACGCGCCCTGGAACCAAAGGCAGACTCACCGCCTGAAGAAATATCTCTGGCGTACTGGGCCATGTCTTGCTTGGCTAAGCCTTCGCTCGCATCTCGAATCGACTGCTGAACTACCCTGTCTTCGTATGGATCAAAATACTCAGAGGTCTTGTCGGCAATCGAGAAGCCGTCATCGACCGTCTTTTGGAGCTGACCCCGTGCATCGCCCAGTTGACCGCCAAACTGGCCGGTGGCCTTCGCCTCGGCTCCTAGCTGCCGGGTCAAGTTGCGATCAAGCTCAGAGATTCCACCGCGCATACCGGTCTCCGCCAGATCTAAACGGCTCCTCTGGGAAGCTGCTGCGGCTGACGCTAGCTCTTCACCGCGAGATAAGCCGCGAGAAAGATCTTCCTTAGCGATCATCCCCATTCCAACAGCGTCGGTTACATCACGGCCAAACTCGTCGTAGGTCCGCTGCCCTTGCTGCCTGGCCTTGGCCAAGTCCATGCCAAAATCTTCAGTCGCCCTGCGGCCTTGAGCGCCTTGCTGGCCAAGCTGGTCGATGTACTGACCCGTGCTCTGCTGAGACATGCGGATAATGTCGCCAAGATCTCCGCTCAATCTTCCTTCTGCGGCAATAGCCCTGCTGCGCCCTTCCTGGCTCCCGACCATTGCATCTTGTAGCGCCCTATCCCTCTGATCGAGCGCAAATCTTGACCCCTCCTGCATCTGCTGAAGGGCCTGCTGAGAAGACAGCGCTTGACCGCTAATTCCAGCTTGAAGCGCGTCAATGCCTTGTTGGCCACGGCTCATCGCCTCGGTGATAAACGGCTGCTGCACGCCGACACTGCTTCTGGCCAGCTCTTGCGCCTGAATCTGGTCCGGCGAGAGACCTGCAATCTCGGTAGGAATGACAATGGGTCGCCCCTCATTATCAAAGAAAGTTCTCTCTGCTGCGCGGAAAGCGCCAGGGATAAAACCACCGGTCCCGTCAGTCCCGTAAAGTAGTTGTTGGGTCAGCGGATCCATGCCAGTGTCTGCCCTGGTCACGCTCGCTACATAGGGATCGGCGGCGGCTGCACCGCCCTCCTCAAATCTTCTTATCCGCTGAAGCTGGCCTGGCGTTAAAATGCTCATGCTTTTCTAACCCTCTTTGCTTTTACCTGCGGTTTATCGGCGTACTCTGAGAAAAGCTCCATCATCTCGTACATCAGCTTGGTTCCGCTTTCTCTATCCTCTCCACCGTTTGGCGTTAAGGTGATAATGCCGTTCTGGCTATCTAGCTCAAATGAACCGGCGCCGCGCACAGCTTGGCCCGTCATAACGAATTCGCCATCACTTAACAAAGCAGGAATATCGTCGCTGGTTTCCGTCCCAGGACCGTTAATCTTGCCGTTCTTCCTCTCAAAATCTTCGGCGGCCACGTTGCCGCCTTTCGCGTAAGCCATTGGCATCACTGCGCCGCCATACTGCATCTCTGCAGGAGCCGGTTCAGGTCTAGGTCTGCCACCGCTTAGTAATGGCATATCAGTGGCCATCATTCCAAAATCTCTGGGATCAGGCGCCGCTTCTCCAGCAGCCTCTGCGTCTCTTGCCGCTAGCTGATAGCCACCATAGCGACTCATCGTCATCTCTGGCGTCAACTGGACGCCCTTTCTGTTTTTTGCCTCATCGTATGCGAGCTTTCCGAGCAGAGCAGCAAGACCGACTCCGCCCATGCCACCCACGCTAGCCATGCTGTTTTCCCCGCCGCCGTAAGCGTCTCTTAAACCACTCGCCCCGCCAAAGCCAAACGGGTCACCCAACGATTTTATCCACTGAGGAGTCCCACCGCCTGTTGCTGACGATGAATTAGCAAAAAGCTCTTGAGCGACCTCAGCTTGCGACATGCCGCCCAGGATCATGCCCTGCACCCTAGCGCTTTCACCGGGATTGTCTTTTACATAATCGCTTAAGTATTGGGTGGCCTCTTCTTCGCTCATATCTTTCGCAGGCGCCTGCTGTTGCGCCGCTGGAAGCTGATCGAGCCTAGAACCGCCAAGTAGCTGCCCCACACTAAAGCCGCCGCTCATGTCTTTGCCCTGCAGAAGACCTCCAATGCCCCTGCTGCCGAGCGTGTTCCCAAGGAAGCCAACTCCGTCAGCCCCTGCGGTGAAAAACTCTTTAGCCCCACTCAGCAATCCGCCGATCCCGCTCGTTGTCGCAGTATTAGCCGCGCCTCTCAACACCCCAGAAGTGCCAGCAGGCGCGTTGAGGGTCAGCAAGGCCAGAGGGCTAGTCCGGCCTCTTGCTACATTGTAAACAGTGCTAGCCTTGCTCACCAAGGCCGCAATGGGTTGCCAGGGACCAGGTATAAATTGCGCAACCTTGGCGAGCGGCACAACGACCTTCTTAACGACCTTCTTAACACCTTTCGCAAGCTTCTTAAAAAAACCAAACTCTTCCAGGCCGGTGATCGGGTTTAAGCTTGCAATACCGACGCCAACAACCATCCTAGCCGGATCGATATCAAGCTCGCGAAATTTCTTTTCGATCATCCCTTCAAATTCTGCATCTTCAAAAGCTTCTGGCGGGATTACCACCTCGCCAGGGCGCAAGTGAGCCAAGGCTGTATCTTCGCCCCGCCCCGCTTGAGCCAACTGAATCGCCATTTCGGCCATTGGCGCTTCAGCTCCAACCTCAGCGGCCTCGGCTAAATGCAGGTACTGATCCCTCTCGGCTGGATCTTCAGCCTGCGAGGCTTGCGTCATCATCTCTTCGATGGATGACCTAATAAGCTCGTTGGGATCTTCTCCACCCCCCGCCTGACCTTGTGCCGCCTGCATCATCAACTCTTCTTGGCTCACTTCTCCGCCTTCAGCTTTTCTCAGCGCATCTATTCCCGCCGTAATTGCATCCATGCCCATCCGAGCCTTCATCGTTGGCGGATATAGCCGTGAGGCGTTCATAACGGCTTCTGGGATGCTTCTAGACTTAACCAGCGCTCGTGCATCATCGACAACGCCTTTTCCTATGCCGAAAATCATTTTCTTGAGCACAGGAATTGCGCTAAGAGGAAGAGCGGCCAAGCGATCATGAATTGACACGCCTGGGCCAAGATCAGGCAGATAAGGCTCAACCTTTAATAAATCTTCTTGAGATCTGATCCCGGTTTGATCAATTATCATCTGCAGCCGATCCGCAGGAGACTGACCCGCATCGGGAGCTTGCAAGTTGTCCGCCGGGTTGCTGTAATCCTGGCCTTCGCCTTTCATCGAGTTTATGCTGGCAAGCAGCTCACTCTTTTCGGCGGAAGGAACGCGCATGGGGTCAAATTCGCTGCCATTGGTCGCGCCTGCACTCGTAGGCAGGGAGCTACCGCCGGTCAAATTTTGAATTCGCTGCTGTATTTCTGGATTCATGGCGTGCTCACCGTTAGATTGCCCACTGCGCTAGTTATCTGAACGCCGGTAGGGTACGTTTGATGCTGGTACAAATCTCGTAATCGAGTCCCGTCAAACGCCTGATGGATTGAGTTCGTAGTATTAAATATTATCGCACCTGTGGCGAATTGTAACTTAGAAATTTGGGTCGAGTTGTAGTGCGGCGATATTGTAACATCGACCGCGCCCAGGTTTATTTCCAGCACCCTTATCAGGCGATTGTAAGTGTCGCTGCTGACCGATTCGCCGGTAGACAAAGGCAGGCGAGTTTCAAGCAGCCTGCTCATCCACGCCTACCGCTCTGCTGAAGGTCTATCCTCGTAGAACCAAGCCTCCACTTGTAGCCTTTTTGGTCGTTAACATCGTTGTCGTCGTCGCTCTCAAAGCGAAAAACCACTTGGCGACCCCTGGTTCGCAAGCTTGTAAACGTGCTTGTGGGCGTGATCTTGTTGGTTGAATCAGTGATCAGCGATTGCCCTGGGAAATTCCTTCGCTTAACGACAATGTTCATGGCAGGGTTGGTGCTGATTCCTGCGCTGGTCACAAAATTCATGTCGGGGATCATTTTCTTTAAGAATGCGTAGTTTTCACCGGCAGAGATGTCAATATCTGCAGACTCAATATAAACGCCTGTCATCGCACTCTCGCCGTCATCGTAACCAGTCTCGTGGTTGTACAGAAGGTTTTGACCAGAAGACTGAGCTGCAGCAATCGGCAAATCTTCAATTCCAGCGTCAAGCCATCCATATCGGGTCATAATACCGATCGACCACGTCTGCTCAAGGTAGTTGTAGGTGACATACCGGCTTATCTCGCCAGTGCCGTCTTCCAGTGATGGGTAGAAGAACCAAACCTCGTTATACCTGGAGTTCACGCTCATAAACGATTTAAAAGCCTGGTTCAAGTCGATGTCGTTGAAGACGTACTCTTGCACCGTGCAAGGCAATCTCTGGACCGAACCGTTGTAAAAGTTAAAACCCGTCTTAGAAGCAAAAAACACGCCGCTTGGAGCATTTGCCGCAGCCTTTGGCGCCAGTAAACCCGCACCCTCGTTAACCAAGTTCACCGCAAAGGTTAGAGGCGGACCAATAAATGTTACCGAGTAAAGTGAGGTATCTGTCCAGACCAATATTTCTTGACGAGACTTTAATCCGCCAACAATGAAAGATCCTGACGACAGTCTAACGTCGCCAGCGCTGTTGGTTGTAGTAGGCTCGAAATCAAGCTCATCTTCTGCGGACGAGAACGCAATCGACATAGGGTCAATGACCCCTGTTCTTGCTCCGCCAGACACTGAGTCGGCGCCTAATACAACAAGATGCCTGTCCGTTTCACTGGTGATCACCTGCAGGGCGACGGTCGGAACTAGCCTGGCGCCTGCGCGACCAGCCAGGCTTACTGCGCGAACAGAAACCCCAGAGTTCTCAATCCACTCGTAGATGCCAGCGCCGCGAGGGTTGATAATAAGATTTTCACCAAAATTATCATGCGTCCAAAGCCGAAGCTGGTTTACAGAGGAGACTGTTGATGCCGAACCCCATCCGCCAGCACTCCACGTCCCAACACCCCATCCGGTGCTGTTGACGTAAATATCAAGCCCGACATTAATTTGATAAGCCCCTACAACGCTAGCACCGCCGTTGCCCGTGTCAGAAGAGTTGGCAACAACCGCGTCTCCGCCGGTGTCTTTTGCCTCAATCTCGTAAGTATCTACACCGGTAACCAGCGATATTTGGTATTCTTGGTTTAATACGGGCGCAGTGATCAAGCCGCCTAGAGTCGCCGCGCCGCTGAATGTCACAAAATCGTTATTGACGGCGCCGTGAGCCACGTCGGTTATCGTAATTGTTGAAGAACCGTCTGTTGCGGCAAAGGTAACGTCGCCAGCGGAAGTTGTTGCCCTAATAGGCGTTATGTCGTGATAGACATCGCCCTCCTCGACATAATACTTCCAGGTCGTCCCTGCGCCAAGATATCGAGTACCGCTTAGCGAAATCCAAGAGTGTAGCGCCCGGCAAATGCCAAGAAAGTAACTAACGCCAAGCTGCGCCCAGCCGCCAATCTTCTCGACCCTTCCCTTACGGAAACGGATCAGGTTGCCATCGACCCAGCCGCCTTTCGCGCTGTAGTCAGTCGCCTCCTTGTTGATGCCTGGCTGAAAATCTATCTGCTGTAAGGGCATTCGCCATTACGCCAGTCGGATAATTGCGCCAGTCGCAGTCGGTGCCGGGAAAACCACCGTAAAGTCACCTGCTGTACTGGTTTTATCGCCACCGAAATCAATAGCCGCAACCGCCTTATCGGCTTGCGTGTTGTTGTATATAAGGCACCCACGCGCAGTAATCGTTGCAGTACTAAAGGTCAGGTCGTTGAAGTCGCAAACCGCCGTAGTGCCCGTCGCGAAAGGCGTTACGTTAGTTAGCGCCGAGCCGCCAGCAACGTAGTTAGTACCAGACGCTTGGCCCGTGGTGACGTAAACCGTAGTACCCGCCCCGAGAGTCGCGCTAGACGTGTAGAGCGCCAGCTTGAATGAATTGGCGCCGTTGGTGAAATTGTGAGTTCCAACAAGCAACTGCTGCTTAAAACTTGTACAAATTGCGGACGTTATGGCCATTTCATAGCTCCTTAATAATCTTCGCCATTTCCTCGTGACCCTGCTGGCGCAGCTTATTGGTAAGGGTCACGCGGTCTGATCGGATAGAGTTCTTCATTGCCTGCAATATTACTTGATAAACGTGCATTCGGAAAGCCTCAGCTTGCTGCCGGATATGGGGAGCAGCATTGCTACTGATACCGATTATTTTGTCGGTGACTTGTTCTGCCCAAAACTCAGGGTCATGCCCCTTATTTTGCGTCGTCACGACCTGGACGGTGCCGAGCTGGAAACCAATATCGTCCTTCATCATCCTTTGTATGGCTCCGGCGATCTTGGCATATCTACAGTCTCTAGATTGTGTTTTTTTATCATCTCACTCGCCATAGATTTCGGGAAGACGTGCCACTCACCATCTTTGGCGATAGTGACCAGGGGGTCATCCAGCCTGTGGTAACCATAAAGGCGCTCAGCGGCGCCGACATTGCTGTCGAGCAGCGTTGACCTTGGCGACGTACCTATACCAATATTATTTTCCAAGCACTTGCTAATCCAAAACTCTACGCAAGCTCGCCCTGCCTCGGCAAAATGAATGTTGTGCGCGTAGCTGAAATCTAATCCAAATAAGTCGATGTGCCCGACGCGGTTCCAGTAGGCGAAACCAAAGGCGTAGGCGACGGTCGTGTTGAAGTAGGCGCACTTAGTATCACCCATAACTTCGGTCAGCGGGTACTCAACCAAGGCGGGTACTCGATCGTCAAGCTCGCATGTATAGATGGGTTTTTCAAAAGTTGGCAGCAATCGACGCATAACGTCTGTCTGGTTGCCTGCGTCTTCTGTATCCAAATATCGGCTTGCTGGGTCCATCATGAAAACGCGATCACACGCATAAACCGATAGGGCGCTGTTGATAACCCAGACCTCATCCCATTGCTTGCTATTTTGCATCCCGATCACAAAATCAATCTGGCTTGCGCCAAGCCCGATCAGTGCTACTCTCTTACCCTTTAGATTTTCAATCCGCTCCATCAACTCACCCCTGTCCGCAATAGGTCATAACGATATTCATCTCGCGTATCACGACCTTCGGACAGGTTTTTCATTCTTCCGACCGCCGCCATGAAACGCTGTTCCATGCTGGCAATCACATCAGGAGTTTCTTTCAAGAAAACAGCAGCCTCAGCCAGGGTGCCATACAAAAGCGCGTCTGGATAATCAGTGCTCAGCAGGGTGGTCCCTGACTCTGCACCGGCAGTAAGAGAGTTTGGTCGATACAAATAGTGCAACTCAATTGGGTAATCGCCGTCTGGTACGGGCGACAATTCAAAAGCGTCTTGAGCAAAATTTGAATAATATTTTGGCCTTCCTCGACTCGTCGAACTGGGGTCATATTGCTTCAAAAAAGACGGGTGCTTAAGGAGTAGGTAGTGATAAGTACCGTTATCGATAACCGCCAGGCTGAATGGCGCGAAGAAATCTGTCGGTGTGTCTAAAAACCGATTATTCTCCGACGCATTTCCGCTCACATTTTTTCGTTGCTCAGACAACTGAACGAGCTTAAAAATACGCTCTTCGCTTTCCAAGATGAATGTATTGATATTGTCGTCAAAGGTCGTCTCGTTGACCTGCAAATAATCCTGCACCGCTGTTTTCAATGTTGCTAGTGTAAAACTCATGATGTGGTTACCTCCACCGTTCCAACATTACAGGATATTGCAAATGTTTGCAATTGTGTGCCAAGCATTCCAGCGCCAACATTGGTGTAGACCGTGAAAAAATTGTTGTCGTTCGCCTGGTCAGGTCGTGGATTTTTCAAAGCCTGCGGATCAATCGGCGTTGGCTTAATCATAAGCTGGGGGTGTTTTGGTGACCACTGGTCTGGACCCACCAGGTAGCCGTCCCAAGTCTTTTTCATGTCGCGCAGGCGATATCTGAAACCAGAAATGTCGCAGATACCCCAAGCGTTTTTGTCAGATGAAAAGGCCACGGCTAAGCGATGTTATAGCTTCGTAAATCGGGTGCGATCCTAAAGCTTGCCCTCTCTTCGTCTTGGCTCATTGCCCTCGTAAACTCTTCTTCGTAAAGCTGTTTCAACATTTGAACCTTCTCTGGAGCCTTTTTTAACGCCAGATAATAGGACAAACCAGCCGTCAGGCATGGGTAAAACCGAAAAGGCATTTGCAGCGAATTAGCGCCTCCGCCAGCATCATCCATGCGCGTCAGCACATTCACATAAACGGTGTATGTGCTGTTCTTATCAGGCTGAGGCCAAACCGTGATGGTGGGCGATAGCTGCTTATCAACGAAGAACTGGTTAGGCTTGCCTGTCGTGGTTTTAGTCGCCAAGTGCGAGTACTCAGCTCGGCTCATACGGCTCAGAGGAATGTCAGTATTTGTCCCCTGGAATTGCTCTCGAACGAAAACGTCAAGCACGTCAATCGCCGCAGTTGAGTCTGTCGGGTCGAGATTGTAAGTGATCGTCCCAGTCAACATTGGAATTGCGTTTTGCTTGATCGTCCACTGGTTTAAACCTCTATTCGCCCACTCTGCGAGCATGAGGTTAAGTGAGCGTGTGGCAGTGCGCAAATCATAACCAGTGCGCAGCTCAAGTCCGCATCGCTCAAAAGCTTCTTCGATATACTCGGCTACATCCGGCTCAAAACTTTTACTTCCGCTAACAGCCATCTATGGTCTCCTTCCGCGACCTCTTTTGTCGCCTTTAGTTTTTGGACGAGGTGGTCGATCTCTGGACCTGTCGCCCATCTTATCACTCTTAATGCCGAGAGCATCAATAATGCTTGCGCCCATTCCTGCAAACCGTCTCGGTCTCATTTCCCTGTAATCGGGGTCTGGACCAGCGACAGGTGGGGTCAACCTACCGCCACCTGGCAGCCTTGGCGCACCGCTCCTAGACGAATCAGCGTTAGCGTTTTTGATAAAGTCTCTAAACTTACTCATTGAACCAGAAGGCGGTGGAGGGCTATTCCTGCGAGGCGGTAAAGGCAAACCCGAACCTGTCGGATCCTTGGGCGGTTTAATCGGGCCAGTGTAATCTGGCATACCGCTGCCAGGCATTGGCATACGGCTTTTCACACGGCCTTTCGGCTGATCCCGATCGTCGGTTCCGTCACCATCTTCATCCCGAAAGTCGCTAGTTCTCATGTCCGGCATCTTAATTTCCGGCAGCTTAGGTGCGCTTTTTCTTTTGTTGAAGAGCTTGCCTAGAGGATCGAAGCCGGGATAATAATCATTCCTGCCGGTATTTTGATCCCTGTCACCGGCAACAATGCCCGTGGCCGGGCCGCTCATGCCAACTCGCTTGGCCATGCCGCCCATCTGCTTCTTGGTGACTCTGCCGTATAAACCGGAGTTGCCGCTATTCTTTTTCATCTTCTAAGCCCTCTTCATTTGTTTCGGCATACAGGTTGTCGAAAACTTGATTCACATCTAAGGTATAGTCTAGATCAGATTTGCTGTAATGAATATGCTGGCTCGGTAAGAAATCTGGTGCGCCTTGGCCGGTTTCAAACCACGCAGGGTGCGTTACTCTTACCCGATTATTAGGCAATGCGACGATGTTTCCTGTCCACTTGCCTGCGTCCAGCAGCTCTAAAACATGCGACTGCTTGTGTTGTGCGGGATCGTCAGCAATTTCATTTTCCGAATAATCCACCGTAAAAAGGTATTTTGCCGGATAAAATTCACCGTCAATTTTAGCAAGCCAAGGACAAGGTGTGCAGCGATCAAGAACGTAAACAGCGTGATAATGAGAGCTACAATCCCAAGGCTGAGCAGCCCAGACAGGCATTGGTTCAGGCCATTCTTCAAACGGCGTATCGCCAACCAGGGCGGTGATTGGCATTCTTGCCCACATTGCTCCGCCATGTACGTTCGGCTCTCCCTCATCAACTTCACATCCTGTAAATAAGACCTGAAAAGAGAGACAGCGAGTTGGCATGGTCGTTACACCTATGACCATCGCGTGCAAAAACTCGCCGTGATATCTCTGATGGTTAACCGTATACTCGCGCCTTACCCACGATTTGAAGTATGGGATATTGCTTTGCAGATACGGCATTAACTTTATTTCCCGTATAAGCCCGAAGGTTTTGACGAAGGCGCTTTAAAGCTGCTAGTGGCGCCTGATCTAGAAGACCCGCCAACCTTGCCGCCTTTCTTCATGCCCTTGGCTTTCATCGCTCCCCCCATGCTTCTTCTTTGAGGCCCCATATTCCGAGCACGACCTCTGGCTGGGGTTTTTTTGCCGCCCTCTGCTGCGGCCATATTAGCTCCTTTAGGCGCATTCAAGTCGCCATACAGGCCCGTTAACCGCTGCATTTCTGCAGGGTTTTGACCTGATGATTTAACCATGCCTTGAGCTTGACGCAACATGCTCTCCTGAACAGAGCTTAACTTGGGCGCTTTTCTTGCGCTAGTAGCACGCTCATTTCCAGGCTTAGCCATTCCCATGGGTGCGCCGCCTCGTCTATAGCCTTTCGCTTTCATTTTCATAATTTTCTCCTGTCAAAATTACTTTTATCGAGTTACTCGAATGCCGCTCAAGGCCTTGTCTTCCCACCACTTCCCTGGTTCCGCCCACGAATTATTCAGAAATCCGCCAGCCTCAGAAACGGATGGGCCTACATAGTCAGGTATCTGGTCTTGTGCTGGCGGAGGCGTTGTTGCTACCGGCGGAGGCGTTGTTGCTACTGGCGAAGGCGTTGTTGCTACCGGCGGTTGTTGGGCATTAATTTCGTCCATAATTGACTTTCTCAGCGCATCAACATCAATGTTCTGTTGAGCCGGAATGCTGCCCCTTAGTGCGTCAATTTGCTCCTGAATAGGATTAATCGCGCCAGTTATAGCCTCTTGCCGTTGAGCTGCAAGCGGGTTCATAGCTGCAGCAATAGCCTCTTGCCGTTGAGCTGCAAGCGGGTTCATAGCTGCAGCAATAGCCTCTTGCTGCTGAGCTGCAAGCGGGTTCATAGCTGCAGCAATAGCATCGGCGCGTTGCTTCGCAATGTCCTCTGGATTAAGCATTTGCTTTTGAAGCTCTGCAAACCGATCATCGAAGCTGCCGGTAGACTTGCTCAATGATTCTTGAATTAACGCAAGCTCTTCCTTTGTTGCCGTTCCATCCAAAGCCTTTCGCATCGTTTCTATGTCAAGCCCGAGGCTAGTGTTCGCGGCTGTAGCTCCAGAGACTGCCTCTTGCAACTGGCTTAGGCTCTGCGCTGACGCCATTCCACCGATTTTACCTTCAACATCTAGCTTCAAAGCCTCGATGGCTGTATTGATTTGATCGGGCGACAAGGTGCCATCTTCTATGGCCTTGGATATTGAAGAATTGACCTGATCGTTTGATAAAGCGCCATCTCGAAGCGCTTCCATCTGCGCAAACAAGTTTTTCCGCTCATCGCTGGCGGTGCCCTTGAGGCTCTCCGTTTCGCCCCGCAAAGTTTCAATCTGAGCCTGCAAGCTGTCAATTGGCAGCCCTGCAATGTTGTCCTTCAAGCTTTGGACATTGGCCTCAATGTTGCCAAGCAAGGTCTCTCTCTCGCCTCGCAAAGCCTGCAACTGAGCTGAGTTTTCCGCGCTAATATCGCTCTGAATAGTAGCCAGGTCGCCTTTAACCGCATCAATTTGCTGTTGAGCAGCCTCCGCCGCGCTCTTTTGAGTGCCAGTAAGGGCCGCGTCTCGCGAGTCGAGTTCACTATTAATTTTAGCGGTAGTGTCGTTTAAAGAGGCGCCAAGATCTCCAATTCTGGTGTTTATATCGCCAATAAGAGAGCCTTGACGGTCCTCCAGGCTACCAATAGCTGCCGCTTGTGCCTCCCTAACTCTCGCCTCTTGAGCCGACAAATCGGCGGTGGTTTTGTCAATATTCGACTGAACCATGTCGGATATGCGCTGCTGCTCGGTTGTAATCGCAGACCTTTCGTCAATACCTTGCTGCCGCAAAGCCTCTGTGCTTGTGTCAACACCTGCTCGAAGTTCGTTAATTCTGCCCTCAAGCGCAGTTGTCATGTCTGAACGCTGCGACGAGGCAGCGTCTTCAGATGTCGATAATTCTTCTCTTAAAAGCTTCTGCAGGTTTTCAATTTCTGTCTTAGTAGCATCCCTGGACGCTGCATCTGCAACCTTTTGGTCGGCCATGATCTTGCTGTATTGATCGGAAAGAAGATTCTCTGTCGTAGGTCCGTCAACCTGAACCTGGCGCATTGTTGGCGTAGCAGGAGCCTCTCTTGGGCCACGGTCATAAACCGGCTGCTGCATTAGGTAATCGCTCAAGGCCGCATAGGGAGAAACTGAGCTTCCATATTCGTCTTGAGATCGACTTAAATTAGTGGGTTCTGCCATTTATATCACCATGCCTTGCAAGACCAGTATCGAGGCGTGAGTTTGTCCTTCGCCGTTGAGCACTTATGGCGAGCACGAAAACTGGCTCTTCGTTCTGGTATGTTTTTTTTGATTGTCATGTTTGGATCACCGAAACGAACCAGCTTAACTTGATCGCCTTGGCGAGCAAGAACCGCGAACTTCTTATTGCCGCCAGAAGTCCTTTTAGGTTTATTAAAGCCGGAGAAAGACTCACCTCGGTAGGTGAGCCGTCCGCCTTCAGTTCGATTTACATCCTTAGTGTCAGCCATAATTACTCAAAAAACACATCTGCTTCGGTAAGGTTTGTCATCAAGAAATAGACGCCGTTTGTGACAAAAAAGCCACTATTAGGGATCTGAAACACATTGGCAAAAGTGTCTGCGGCGGCAGTATGCTTTGATATTACCCAACGCTTTGGCGTTTTTTGAGTAGAGCCGCTGTTTGCGACATATTGACAAGCTGGGGTGCCTGTAATGGTGTCGGAGTTCAGCATCTCTACCGTAAAGTCATTGGCGGTCGTCACAGTAATCGGATAATTACCCGATTGTCCGGTTCCGCCTGTCCCTACAGCAAAATTGATCCCAACAACATCACCCGTAGACAAACCATGGCCTGTATCAGTGACCGTGATTGTCGTCCCAGACTGAGCATAAGTCCCTGTTTCTGGAACCGTATCAGTATCAAACACTACGAAGGTTCCCGCAGAGGCCGTACCTATAATACTAAACTCTTTCAGGCGATGACGACCGAGAGCGACAAAGCCGCTATCATGCCGGTGCCCCTGAAAAACTTGAGATAAACTGTCCATGGAATTACCCCCTTACGAGAGGTTGCGGTTTTGTACATAAAGCACAGTAACTGTCGCCGCACCTGCTGTGGCCGCAGTACCCGTCTGGTTATAAGTCACAGTCACGTCAACGTCGCTTGTGCCAATATCGACTAGGTTCCCAATTTGAGAAACGTCCGATGTGGCCAAAACACGAGCCTGAGCACTTACGTCCAGTGCATCTGCATACTCATTCACGGTTGATCCGTCGCCGAGGTCAAATGTGTTGGTTGTGCCAGCATCAAACGCAGTCGTTACGTCTACTGTGATTTGAAAAATTTGGCTGTTTGCTGGAAGAGTAGCAACAATGGTTTCAGCGCTATCGTCACCGAAAACAACGCTTCCGCTTTGTGCCATGAGTACGAAACCAACATTGGCCTTGTCAGTGCCTACAGTGGTTCCAGTGGTATTTTTGATTGTTCCGGCCTTAATAGGGCCTGAGAAAGTAGTGTTAGCCATGATAAATCTCCTGTCTTGGCAATTGTCAGATAAAACTGTCAGAAAGATCCTGACATCATAGACCTAGATGACGACGAAAAAAAGGGGGCGTAGCCCCCTTTTTTATTGCTTAGTATCTACGCGCCTTGTGAACCGTAGATTCCACGCCAGTCTGACCAACCGAAACTATAACGCTCACGCGCCTTGTAACGGATGTTGCCGGTTGAGAAGTCAGGTTCCATAGAAGTTTCCATCGAAGAACGCTGGAACATCTTGAGACCTTCACCCTGGTCGGTAACGGATGTCAACAGGAAGAAGGCGTCTGGATCGTTCAGGTAATGGTTAACAGTGTAACCACCAGGCAGAACGCCAGTGTTCTTAATCGCGTTGATATCGTTGTCGGCAGTCCCAGATCGCTTGTCCGAATTCAAAATTCGGTCAGCCACGAAAACCAGTTGAGGTGGTACGACTAACTTAGTCGCCTGAACCGAAATGGTCAGTCCTCGGTCGTCAGTGAATGTACTGATATCTATCAGCGCATCTTCCAACGAAGTTTCGTTCAAGTCAGCCATAGTCGCTGCTCGGTTAGCGGCAGTACCGCCACCAGCTAGCGGGTGGATTGTGTTGATCAAAGAAACGCCATCGCCGCCAGTATAAGTACTGGAGAAAGCGTTATTAAGCACATCAGCGCCTTTAACTTCCTTCGTGTTACTCATAGATCGTGCAAGCGCCTTAACGTACCTTTTGCCCAAGCTATCGTAAAGGTTGTCTTCTACGGCTTCCTCGGTAAGCGCAAACGCCAAGGCGATTGTCTCATGAGTGTAGCGTGCAGAATAGCTTTCGCCAGCATTGTCAAAAACAACGCTCTGACCTTCAGTCTTAGTTGGGGCTGAACCAAAGCCGGTGATGAGAACCTCTTCCTCGAAGGCTCTCTGCGAGTCTTCGATTGCGTAAATATCTTCATATTCACGATCGTAGGAGTCATAACTCATGCCGAACAGGGAGTTCAGGCCCGGCTCTAGTTCTTTCGCTAGTTGTGCTCTTGAAATAGCCATTATTTACTCTCCTTATGCTAATCCAGCGCCTTTGACGCCGTAGACATGGTTTTCGATTACGACCAACACGTTTGTATGTGCCGACGCCACATCTGAATTTGTTGGGTCTTCAGAAATATCAATCGCCTTTACTGGCAGCGTCGTAGCTGTTCCGCCGTCAGTTACTTGCAGTTCAGCCCCAGAAACACCAGATAGGGTAGAGCCTGCAGTAGTGTAAACGATATCGAAGTTACCAAACAAATCAGCAATCGGGAAAGCTATCGCGGCCTGAATCTCAAACACGACCATAGGATCATCCACCACAAAAGCGATGAGGTCCGAAGCGTTCGTATTGGCTGGATAGTAGTTCTTGTACACTTGCTCACCAGAGGTGGGGTCTGTGTACTGACAACCATTAAATACACCAACGATAGGCACAGTGCCACCGTCAGCATGAAGGGCAATGTGCCCACCGGTTACCTGAGTAACCATGTCACCTTGAAAAATGCTCGTATCATAATTCGCAGCAATGCGATAGCGACTTTGACCACCAGTATAAGGTGCTCCGCCGATCATCCGAACAGGTTTCATTCCAAAAGCGGCATCTTTATTAGCCATTTTTATCTCCTTGAGACTTAGCGTCTACCAAATGTTACTTGGGAGTCTCGCTGGGGATCATACTTCACATAACGACTGTCGCCACGGCTTTCGTTGAACATTGTGTTATCCAATGCATCGCGAGCCGCCTGATTCTTCGCATTGTAGTATGCGTTGCGTTCGTCAATCGTTTCGTTTGGAATTTTCGCCAACAATAATCCCTCGTTGTATATGACTCCAGCGTGCTTTCCGGCATCCATCGTGGGTAGTTCCCACTCTGGCGGAAGGTCAGAACCGTTAACCAGCTCCCAACCTTCGCGTATCCTTCGGCTTACGTTCGCCCGATCCTCTTGTCCAAGCATTGACTCTCGGATCCACCGATAGGTGTATCCGGGGGGTGCTGGAGGAGTCTCAAGCTTCCTCACTGGTCGCCACGGTCGTCGTCGAGTCTTTTTATCGTGTGTCTCGGAATCACGCGAAGCGCGGGTCTTAGTTACATCTGTCATTATCTTGCCTCCCTTTGAGCAATTTTTTGCTTTTCTGACGCCACACGCTTGAGCCAAGCTTCTTCGCTCATGTTGTGCGGCTTCAAACCACGGAGGCGTTGAAGCTCCGACTGAGTAAATTTAACGCCACGCTTGCTGCCCTGTGTTTGTTGCCGTCCAGCAGAACTGGCGGAAGCGACTCTTTGCACAGCGGGTCTGACTTCCTTTTTTCCGGCTATCGCATCGCCCTGTAATGTCGGGTAGATGCGAAAAACTCTTGTGTCCAATTCATTGTAATACTCTTCGGAGTCTGGTTCAAACCCCTCATTGATGAGATTAAAATGAGTGAAGTATGCAAACTGAGTCGCCTGAAGATTTTCTTCGTTCTCAGAGTCGCCATACCACTTGTTTTGCTCATGCCAGCCCAATGCTTCGCTCGTAGGTTTTATTTCCTGCTGAACCTGCTGCTGAGGCTGGGATTGGTATGCCTGGTAGTTTTCCCGAGATCCTGACTGCTGATCAACGTATCGAGACTGCTCTGACTGCGCAGCACGAAGCTTTTCTTTTTGAATAGCGATTTCGGTCTTCAGAGTATCCGCTTTAGATATCAGGTCAGCGTCACCAGATCGAATAGCTTTTCGATAAATATCATCTACCTGGCTTTCCTTCGACAAAAGAGCCTCTTGCTCCTTCTGCAAAACGGTCGCCTGCTGAACGACAGAATTCTTTCTGTAGGCGTCAATCTCCTGATCTTTCTGCAACGCAACAGACTCAAGGTACTGAGCGCGATCTTCAGCCTGCTTGGTCTTTTGGTTAAGCTTGTTAATTCGCTTGCTAACCGATTTAGTGTATCGCTCAAGCTCATCTTCATTGCTGACAGAACCAGCCTCTTGGCCTTCTGGCGGATCTGGAACAATCTGAACTTCAATGTCTTCTTCTACCGAATTTGAATTTTCTACTGTCATCGCCAGCTACTCACTATATCATCTGGATTTAAGATCGTTCCAATGACCTCATCGTCATTGATTATGCGTACCTCGTCGCCCTCTTCAAGCTTAAAGCGAGCGCCTGCATAACGGCCAATTAACACCCAGTCACCTTCTTCGCACCAAGGTTTTTTGCCGTACTTTTCTTTGTCCGAATAACAGAGGGCGCCCTTCTTAACCACATACGCAACGACCGTTGCAAGTGATTCTCGGTCCACAGTTTCTTTGGTTAGATGAATGCCGCCCTTGCTTGTTCGTTTCCCGATATAGGGAATAACAAGCATTCGCCACCCGCTAGGGGTAGGCATCCGCTCCACCACAGTCTTACTCAGCAAGGACGGATCTAATACTAGATCATCCTTTTGAATAAATGCCGATTCAATTGACGGTTTTGCCACTAGCGCTCTCCTTTTGCATAAAAATCTTTAATGGATTGTTCCACCAAGTTTAACGCAGTTAGCTCGCCTTGCAAACTTTTATAATGTTCCATATTTTTGAGCATACCTTCGCACATAGTTTCAACGATCAAACTTCTCCGATCCTCGATCATGCGCTTTACCGCAGAGGCTAAATCAACATCGTCTCTCATACGCGCTCGTAATAATCAAGGCCCTTAGTTGCCGCGCCAGTGCCCCTGGTGCGCATCTTCTTGACCTTAACTTTCAACTGGCCCTTAGAAACGGAACCGCCGCCCTTCATGCCCTTTGATGTCTTCATCGCAATAGCGACGGCCTGATCCTGTGGCTTACCTTCTTTTTTAAGCATACTAATATTCCTGCTGATGGTTTTTTGATCAATACCTTTATTTAGAGGCATCATCTGTCTCCTGACTTACAGGCTTCTTTTTAAAAGAAATCTTTGCTTTCGGTTTTTTTTCTCGATTTTTTTCAAACGTCTTAGGTATAACCGGATCTGGAGCCTGAATCGTCACTGAAACCGAACTATTCTTAAACGTATTAAGCTTCCCTTCAAGCCTTGCCACATCCGCTGCCTGCCCAAGCCTTTTCTTCTCTGCAACCATTTCGGCTTCCGCCCGTTCTGCGGCACGCATCAAGGCTTTGTTCTTGCGAAGCTCTGCTTGCCGCTCAAGAATATAACTGGTTGTCATCTTATACCTCCAAATTTTGCCTGTAATTCAAGCAGCTTTAACTCAGCCTGCTGCTCAAGTCTTCGCACTGCCATGTCAAGCTTGTCGTCTGCAACCTCTTTTTGAGTGCCAATTCTTTGCTTGGCTATTCGAGAATCAAGCAGCTTTTCTTCACCTCTTTGAGCCTGCTTGTCTTCAAACTGACTCTGGTCAGCGTTGAGTTCTTGCTCCCTCAATTCGAGTTCTTTTTGCCGTATCTGAACCAGCGGATCTTCTTCGTTGCCCTGGCCTATCGACATCAAGAATTCTTGCGTCAACTGCGCCATTATTGGCGATGCGAAGCTCTCAGTAATCATCTGAATTTGACTGACGACTTGAGGCTGCTGGTCCGGTGGCACCTGAGCCATCTGCTGCTCAAGCTGCTGAATCTGCTGCTGAATCTGTGGAGGCATCTGCTCCTTTGCCATCTGAGTAGACATAAACTGCAGGTGCTGCATACAGTGCGCAATAATCAGAGACTGTAGCTGTGGCGTTGTCTTTACCACCTCGGTCAAGAATAATGACCGGTGAGCATCGACGTGAGCCTGATGATTTTGAGGCTCAAACGCCTGCTGAGGCTGAATCATCATAAGTCCGCTATTCTCGGTCCCTGCATCTATAGGGGCCGGAACCGGCGGTTGCGGCGGAGGCTGCAGCAGGCTATCAATATCATCAACGCCAAGGGCTGCATACATCCTGCGATAGGCTTCATAAATTCCGCTAGGCCCGTGAATCTCAGGGTTCGATTGTACGAGCTGCATCAGCTCTTGCGCCATCGTAATCCGCTGAGATTGACTGAAAATATTTGGATCCGAAACCGGAATAACATCGACTCGACCATCGAAATCGGTCTGCTTAACCTCTTGCGATCCGCTGCCGGTCTGGTACGGATACATCGGCGGCAGGTACTCTCCAAAAACCTTAGCCAGGAGCTGGAACTCAATCCTCTGCGCGTAGTGCAAGCGCTTGTGGATAGCGCTCATCACCTTGGTTCCACGCTCCAACAGAGCGACCGTAGTGCCTACTGGCATTGCTTGATTAACGTCACCGACATTGGTGTCTGCAATGCTCGCAAAGCGCTTACCAGAATCAATCAGCATACCCAAAAGCTGCATCAAGACGCTCGAAGGCTCTTTCACAGGCAGGGGTATTAGGTTTTCTTTTAGTGATCCGCCGGTAGTGTCGATGTCCCTAAACTCGCCAGGCTGCAGAGGCTCGTCTTCGTCGCGAATTCGCATTCCCCTAGCCTTGAAGCCAGAAGGCAGGTTTGCAATGGTCCCGGCGTCAATTAACTGCCGGAGAATGGACGTTGACGCCTTCGCAAGACCGCCGATCATGTGGCTCAAGCCTAGCCCGTAGAAACCCAACCCAGGAAGGAACTTGTATTGGACGAAATAATTGACCTTCTGCTTGGTAACGTCTTGCTCGACGTAGTTTCTGCGGATCGCCAAGACCTGCTGAGACTGCTCGTCGATCGTCACGATATAAGGCAGTTTCAAGCCAGTTTCATTGCCCTCAGCGTCAACATCTTCGTACCCAGGCAGATCCAAGATGGTGTGAACTTCGTATACGGTCCTGTCTCGGTTTTCTGAATAACTTGGAGACTGACCCTCGATCTCGTCGATTTGTTCTTCAATGTTGCTGCGATTGACCGTATAAGCGTCACCCTTCAGCTCAATATCTGCATAAAACCCATTCAACTGCTGCTTGCGAATTTCGTTCTTGCTCATCGAAATAACGTGCGTCACACGCTCAGCACTAAGGATGTCAGATGCCTCGTAAGGCACTATCAAATCCTCCGGGGCGATAAACTTTGAAACCGCTCGGCTCATTGATTGATCGTAATAGACCTTCTTGAACGCAGAACCGGCAATTGGCAGGTAAAATAACAGCATGTCCATTTCTGGGTCATACTCTTTCATGACGTTCATGATGTAAAAATTCATGAATTCGCCAACTCTCTGAGCCTGCATCTCAACTTCGGCAGTCCTCGCACCAATAATTTCAGTCTTGACAGGGCCTTTTGCTGGCAAAAGCTCCTTGTAGGCTTGCGCCTGAAACTGCGTAACGCTTTCGGCCAGGATAGGGTGAATAACGCCCGAAGACCCCTGGAAAGGTTGAGTCCTGGTCTCATCGAACTTCATTCCCAGGTATTTTAGGCCCTCAACGTAGGTTTTCTCCCAGTCAGAGCGGCTTTCTTTGTCTGAATCAATCGACTGCAAAACGTCATCAGCAAGCTTGCCAAGGTCTGATTTATCAAGGAAATCAACCAGGTTTGAGTCAAACGGTATCTGAATTTCTTCTGGGACCGCGTTGATCTCATCGTCAATCAAGATATCCTCTTCAGACACCAAGATTTGAGCCGCGTCCCTGATCATGTCTTCTCGGCTAGGCTCTGGCGTTACTGACATCTCCCGAGATAAAGGGATGATATCCGGGTCGCCTTCCGTCCCAAGCATTTTTTCTGTAGCCATCAGTAGTAGACCTGTCTGTTGCGAGGTAATAACTTAGCCTCGTCTTGGTAATCGTTTTCCAGGGCAATAAACCCGCCCTGCCTGAATCTCATAAGCGCCATTGTAGCAGAGTCACAAAAGTCATCGTGATCGCCGTAAGGAAAAGACGCCATCTCCTCAATAACTTCTTCGGCGAAAGTATCGCCTGGCGCCCAGACCATTGACGACTCAAATAGCGGAGCGACACTGTTCATTCTTGCGATCTTATCCTGACCACGACTTGGTGTATAGGCCGTGACAGGTATTCCCATCCGCCTTAATTCTTGCGTCAAAGGCGTACCGGAAGCTTTTGCCTCAATAAGCACGCAGTCAGGCTCCCAGTATTTGTATTCATCCATCGCAATCTTTTTAAGCTCTGGGAAATCGACACGGAACCGCTTGGCATCTAAAAGAATGATGCAGTCTGGGCCGTCTGTCTGGGGCGTAAAAACCCCCCACGTTGTAATGGCCGAATAGTCGGCAGTTTCTTTCTTGCTGAAGGCGGTGTCATACGACTGGATGACGTATGAATACGCGGGTACATAGTCGCGCTCCCAGACCTCCCACCACTCGCGCTTGACGATTGATCCTGATTCGGCGGTCGGGTTCTGGAGCCACTGGCTGTTCCACTTGGCTATAGGAAGAGACGCTTTTACGCTCAAAAGCTCCTCCTTCTTCCAATATTCTGGCCAGAGAGGCTCTTCCGTCTCGGGCATGATCGCTGGAAATTCGATCATTTCCCACTGGTCGGCGTGATCTTCTCCCTGCTTCTTGATCACTTTTCCAACCAAGTCTTTAGTGGACCAGCGGGTCATCACGATGACAATAATCCCCCCTGGCTGCAAACGCTGCCGGGGGCCGGATGTGTACCACTCGTAAACGGAATCCATCGCGGTTGACGACAGGGCGTCCTGCTCAGAAACCGGGTCATCGATTATCAGTAAATCGGCGCCACGGCCCGTGATTGCACCGCCAACACCAGAATAGAACGACTCCCCGCCATCGGTTGTCGTCCAGCGACCAGCCGACTTGTTGTCTGCCTGGAGCTTAAGCTTCGGGAAAACTTCTTGATAGTCATCGGAGTCGATGATATTTCTAACACGACGACCAAATCGAACCGCCAGTTCAGCAGTGTGAGTTGTTTGGATGATCTTTAAATCGCCACGCCGACCCATCATCCAGGCCGGAAAGTATGTGCTGGCAAATTCAGATTTGGTATGCCTGGGCGGCAGACATACAATTAATCGCTTCAGCTTACCTTGAGCAATTCGGTTGAATTTTTCGCCAATTATCTTGTGATGCCGACCCTCGACAAACTCTGGCCACATGTGCTTCACAAAGTTAATGAAGTCGTTCTGGCAATCGTCTTGCTTTTCTAGCTCGTCGTATTTTTTAAGCAGGGCAAGTGCCTCTGCTTTTTCTGCATCAGATAAAATGTCGAAGTCTTTTAGCGCGAGATCAGACATGATTCCAATCTTCATTTTTGAATAAAAGCGCCTCAGCCTCTCTTCTGCGTACTAGGCCGTTGACAACCTCGCCGCCAGCCTTGTTCCATCGGCGCATTTCAGATGGTACTTCATCGAAAGTGCTGTCGTTCAATCTCTTAAGCATTGTTGATGATCGAAGATTACTGGGACCAAGGTTATAAGTCCACGCAACCAGGGCATCAAATTCATTTTGTTTGAGCGGAACCTTTACAGCCTCTTTAACGTAACCTTCAAACTCTTCCAGGTCTTCTGCCAGCATTCTGTCGGCATCTTCTTGGCTGCAGGCGTCACCTTCTTCAACCTTGTATGTGTGGCCGTAACCAATAGTCCATACGTTGGCTGAGCACTGATAAGCCTCAAGCTCACAGCCCTCAAATTTTCTTATGAGGGCAACGCCCTCGACACCTGTTTTCATAGCCTGCTTCTTTATGCAATATTTAACAAGATTGTACACACGATTGATCGCCTGGTATAGCCGCACCTACTCAATTACTCCAAACATTTTAAAAAACAAAATTGGCGGCCATTATTTCCGTTAGCATTACTTCTCTCGTTGAACGCCCTTAGTCTTCTCGTAGGAGCGCATGGCGGCCATGCCGAGCATCCCAGTGAGGACGGGGGTAAGAAGAGATGGATCTACTTGGGGAACGTCGAACCATATACCGAGCAACTGGGCTATGAGCACGTTATAAAGCAGGCCAATTCCGCAAGTCCAACCGATAAATGGTCGCCATCCAGCGACAAAAAGGCTTTTGTGGGCAGCTTCCACAGCGTTGACAGCTAACTGCGCCTTGTTAATTTCTAATGCCTGCTTGGACGCCAGGGTCGAAATTTCGTAGGCCAGGGCATTAGCCTGGTCTTTATCCTGGATAAATTTACCAAGGAGTCCGGCGACTGGTCCAATCAGCTTATCTAACATTATCCCATCCACTTCGATACGGCAAAAACCGCTATGATTGTGGGGTAGATGCCCCAGAGCATGGCCTCTAACTTGTCGAATCGCTTACTGCCTGCGTCAAGCCTGCGGCCAATATTTTCGTACCTGATCGTGCATTCAGCCTCATGTTTTTCGAGTCGGGCAATTGTCTCTTTTATCGTGGCCACAAAATCTCCTAGTGCGCGGATTCTTCCTGCGCCTGATTCTCTTCGTATTTACCAAGTAATCCGCTAACTGGCCCGACTAACGAAGCAATTACACTCAACCGTCTAGCTCATCGACAGTAACCTCTGACGACTGAACAGATGCGATCAGAGCGTTGGTAAACTGACTTTCTGCGACCTGGGCAATTTGCATGTCCATTGTTGCAATTTGAGTTTTGTTTTTGCAGTTGGCGATTTGGGCAACCAAGTGCTGCTGCTCCGCTGTCATCTCTGCCGGATCATATTCCTTGTCATCGATAATTATCATTATTCTCGCTCCTTGGATTTTATTTTTTGCCTAATGGTTTTTGAACAGTGTCGGACTCGTAAATTCGCAAGGCCATCCAAATTATTGTAAATAGGCTGGCCATTGGAGGAAGCCACGCTGCCAACGTTAAAACTGCTGTTGATGCGGCAACAACATCCACCACGTCTTTTCCGTTGTTAACCATATAAAAACCTATGCAGCAGTACCGCTTTCTGTAATGAATGTAAAAAAAGCAACGATCATGGCAATGGAAACCATCGCGCCCACGCCGATTGTCGCAGCGTCGATTATGTTTTGCTTCAATCGCATCTTGGCGTATAGATCACGCTCTCTAGCAGCGCGAATGTCCTTACGCATCTGCATCATCTCTTGATACTCTGCGACCCCAAACCTCATCACGATCATCGACCGCAGCTCACGCT
>Ga0196903_1000003_pt1 | contig 48274 bp, 81 predicted proteins | sample CB_VirMetaG_2_FD_169097 | JGI IMG/M metagenome (GOLD analysis project Ga0196903, IMG submission 169097) | Freshwater to marine saline gradient viral communities from Chesapeake Bay - CB_1504_2 Viral MetaG (v3) (version 3) | ecosystem: Environmental > Aquatic > Marine > Coastal | place: USA... | reverse complement strand
CCGCTACCCAATAGACTAATTAAACATATCTACGAAAGGAAACACAATGGCACACGCAGCACGTATAGAAGACAATATTGTCCGTGAAGTAATCGTTGTCCCTGACAATCTGGATGCTACCGAATCGGATGCAGCGATTGAGGCATACATTCACAGTATCGGACTACAAGGCACTTGGAAGCGTACTTCCTATAATGGCAATATTCGTGGGACGTATGCTGGTATCGGGTTCACTTATGACAGCGAGAATGATGTTTTCGTTGCACCTGTAGTGGAAGAACCGATTGTCCCATGAGCACCAGCGAGATTGTCGCACTCGTCAGTGTTGCGACAGCGGTCATAACCGCCGTGATTGGTGGTTTGTTGTGGATAGTAAAAGCGCAAGTCACTTCGATGCAGCGAGAGTTTAAGCCTAACGGCGGGAACAGTGTGCGGGATACTTTGAATGAGATCCGGGCGGATGTGCGCGAGGTTCGGGGAAAAGTTGATGACCATATTGAATGGCATCTTGGGGAGTAGTTCGGGGCAAACGCAAAAATCGCAACCAAGCCCCTACAAAAGTCGCACAGACAGGGCATAAACCCTGTTAATGCGCAGTACAAGACGCATACGGATGGTTATGTGCCAAAGCATCCGTACGTGAAAGCGTACATATGTGTTCGCATAAGCGACCTATTATGTAAGACCACGCAATACACACATTTTTGAACAGGCAATAAACACGTTTAAGTAACCATGCAATCCGCATTTCACACTTGACATTTGCATGGTGTCCCTGAACGTGCCCGGTGGGGGATTGTCCTTGAACGAGGCAGGTTACTAAAGGTGCGGGTGGGCCGTCAAGGTTTCCAGCCTGATATTCATTTTCTTCCTAACCGACCATCTTTCACGCTCCGGCATACCAGCCCAGAAGCCGTATTCTTCGTGCGCGACCGACCACGCGAAACATTCGTTGAGGATCGGGCAGTCTTGACAGATTTTACGCAGGTCACGGTAAACTTTCGGGGCTTGGCTTGGCGCCAGGTCGTAGTATTCTTTTGTTGAAGCGTTCTTGCAGAGGGCCTCGCCCCATTCAACGTCACGGTATTCTACACGCTTCACTGTCCAATAATCCTGTCTGATAGTTTTATTGCGAGCGCGGGCTTAATGAAACGGGAAGCATTAGCCCGCGTTCCTCTTTTGCCCAAAAACAAAACCCCCACCGGTGTAGTGAGGGTTCTGCTGTGTGAGTTCAAAAGGGGATAAGAACCAACAAGCGAAAGCATATCACACCAAGCAGGCTAATCCTTCTCACGGGCAACAAACGCGGCCCATGTTTTCCGATCCACGACACCAGTAATCATCAGGCCAGCGTTGGACTGGAACTGCCTGACTGCCTTAGTCACCTCGTAGTCGAACCTTCCGTCTAGGTCTCCCTCGTAGCAGCCTGCCTTCATCAGTTTAGATTGAACCCACATAACCTCTAGGCCACGGTCATCTCGGTCTAAAGGATGCCGGAAGGGGTACTCCTGTTCTGATTCCGGCTCGCTGGTGCTTACAGTTGTTTTCTTTGGGGTGCTCATGCTGGTATCCTAGACCATAACGAAAGGAAAACTGTGACTGTCAAGGATCTTGAAGAAAACTTTCTTAAATGGATGGCCGGAACCCGAACTGGGTCAATGTTCAAAATCGCTATCGGTACCACACTCGCATACGTGGCCGAGGTAGTGACTGACTGGGACATTCCTGTTGTTGTTTCACTGGTGATCATTTCTTTGATCCCTGTAATCATTAACGAGATCAACCCGAAAGATCCACGCTACGGTCGCGTGACTAATTTTGAGGGAGAGTAATCATGGCCAAGTTGTGTGACGGTGGCGTCAGGCTACGCAGTATGATAGATGAAAAGTTTCCGGGGAGAGACCGCCGCTCTGACGGTTGGATTGGCGATTCCGATCACCAAAAAAGAAGGTCGGATCATAATCCGAATTCTAAGGGCGTTGTTCGAGCGATTGACATCGACGAAAATATGGGCAAGCGTGGAGTGTGGAGGAATGGTAGGCAGGCGAAAGTTCTTGCTGACGAGTTGATTGCTTATGCTGCTACGGATCTACCGGGAAGCAAGAGGCTGAAGTATGTTGTTTACGAAGGAAGAATCTCCAGCGGAACCTACCGTTCAACGTGGTGGCGTTGGCGCGGAAGCGGCTTTGGTCATTTTCAGCATATTCACGTTTCTTTCACTGCTGTGGCTGATCGAGACGGTCAGGTCTTTCCTTTGCCTTGTCTCGCAAAGTCGCTCGGGCAGAAGCGCCGTTGGGCAAAGCAACTCAAAGCGGCGAAGAAGTAACCGTGGGTAGTTTGCAAGACGCATTGCTGTCTGAAGATCCTTTGCGTAGTGGCCCGCGTTGCGCTACCTGTATCGCGTTAAAAACACTAAGCGATGAGGATGCTGCTGAACTTGTTTTGTGGTTGGCTGATGAGTCGAATACTTCCATGCTCATTAGCCGTGCGTTAATAAAGTATGGGCATTCTGTTTCTGGTTCTAGCGTTGCTCGCCATCGCAGGGGTCACAACGGATAGTCTTATTCGCCACTCGCCCCCCGTCAGGATTTGCTTATTCTGGCGGGGGTTCTTTTATGCTCCAAAATAAGGGGTTTTTTCTTAACCCCCCCCGCTTGTAGGGGGTCTAGGGGGTCGCGCTACGATTATCCCAAGAAGATCGACCAACTAGAAAAAGGGGTACGAAATGTTAACAGAACCAAAGCACATTACAACTCGCTACACGCACCAATACGGTAAGGTTTTGGGCTATGACGTAGAAGTCATTGAGTGGACAGACGATAGTTACAGCCTGCTGGTTTTCACTTCCGGCGCACGATACATCGACCGCGAGTACTTAATCAGAGACATTGGCGGAGATGACTGCTTTCCTTTAGAAGAGGAAATCGAATTAAGAATCCGCGAGACTCTTTCGGAAGAATTTGACGGGGTGAACTACACATACACCGTTAGTTTCAAGAACGGAAAAACTCAAGAGGTTGTCCTAATAGTCACTGCAAGAGATGACATCGCAGCAATCGCTGAGGCCATGACAATGCTTCGGGCGAACGGCGACACCACGACAATGAGCGGCGCAATCGTTCACGCAGAGAGGGTGGTGTAACAATGGACCCCAAATACGCAAGCGTCACCGCTGACGATCTTCTGCGTTACATAGATCGCACTCACCCGGTTGGGGGCAAGGGCAACTGCCTCTGCTCCACTTGTGAGGCTTACGGAATTATCTGCCACGCGGTAGGAGTTATCACTAACCGCCGTGCAGAAGTTCAGCGAGAACTAGCCGAAGCCAAGAAGAAGGAGGCGAGGGCATGATCCTCTACCACTTCACAAGTGCTATCCACCTTCCGATAATTGAAGAGGCTGGGTTCTTGAAACTCACCGAATCAAATCTGCACCTGACAATTCCGCACTACGGTCCAGATGTTGTTTGGTTCACCACCGAACCAACCGCCACTCTGGGGCATGGGCTTCTGGGAGTCCTCGACAAAAAAGAAGTGCGATTCACTGTGGACGTTCCAGATCATTGGGTGAAGCCTTGGTTGTCTTGGGCTGAAGGTCAGGGTATGGATCGCGAATGGATGGGTTACCTTATCGAGGCAGGCGGAGGAATAGAAGCCGCCGAAACTTGGAGGGTGACTTTCCGTTCGGTAAAGAAAGATCGTTGGGTATCGGTTGACAGAGAGGAAGTTCGGATATGAGCAAGATCATTTTAACAGAGAAGGGTGAGCGTTGGATGTTGAACACTTACCGAGTATTTGTTACGACACTTGTGATGGGCGGGCTTTTGGTCCTCATCGGTTTCGCGGGCTGGATCGAAGGAGGCGTGTGATGGCGTGGAATGGAGCGCAAGATTACGTTCGACTCACGAACTGTGCCGAGTGTGACACGGAGGCGCAACTAACAGACAGCCTTTGTCATGGCTGCCGCGTTTCAATGGGTTACGAAAATGAGGAGGAATCATGAAATGTCCTAAGTGTGGATTCGATAGCGCACCGACACAATTATCCCGACATGGAATGTGCCGACCTTGCCAACGAAATGAGGAGGAATCATGAATGTTAATCAACCAACATATGCGAACTCGCTACACTGGGTTAAGTGTGCTGCTTGTGGCGCAAATGTGGGCGAGGAGTGCAGGCCAATGTGTATCGCATTGGATACTGACAACGAAGGGGACGATGCGTTATGAGTGCAGTAATTAGAAGCAACGGTTCCATGATGAGAGCGTCTATCTACGGGAAGCAGATTCTTTGGTGGGAGCGGCGCAGTGGACGAATCATTAACCCAAGCAGCAACCAAACAATTAAGGTAGGGAACATGCTGGATTTCACTAGAATGGTTCAAAGTTTCCAAGATGACTTTTCATTGGATAGAATAGTGTAACCTTCACCCATAGACCCCCCCGTCGGTTGAGCCTTAACCCCTTTTGGTTCCCGGCGGGGGTTTTTTCCTACGCACCTCTTTTCGGTGTACGATAATGGCACTACGGACTTAAGGAGTTTGTGTTGCCTAGAAAAGCACCCAAGATGACCGATCTTGTTATCGAAGAAACATCTGGCGTAGATCACCCCGCGCACCTGCACGAGGGTTGGCTCGTGATGAAAACCGCTAGCCCTGAAACCGTGGCAGACGTTTCAAGAAACCTGCCTGAACCGATGGAGGAAAATATGGAGAAGCAAGCCACGGACGTCGTGGAAGAACTAAAAGCCGAAGAATCTGTTGAGGCTATGTACGACGATGAGATGAAAGATGCTGAAGATGACCTCGCGGTTGCTCAGGCTCGCATTTCAGAACTCGAAGCCCGCATTGCGGAACTAGAGTCAAACATGGATGACGCACCAGAGATGGCCCCGGAAGAGGAAGAAGTTATCGAAGGCGCGGAAGACCTAGACAAGGAAGCCCTTGAACTGGCGAAGTCTGCTCCTGAGAATATGCGCGGAGCCATTGTCAAGATGTTCCGTGAGAAGGCTGTTGCTGAGAAGGCACTTCACGACGAGCGGGAACTACACGCTGACGCTGAAGCCACTTTGAAAGCAAAGTCCACGTTCGGTCACCTTAACATTGAGGCAGACAAAATTGGGCCAGCACTCCGCCGTCTCGAAGGCATGGACAGCGACCTCGCAAAGAGCGTCACTGATGCCCTGCTCGCAGCAGACGCACAGAACGAATCGGCAGACATCTTTAGTGAGGTCGGTAAAGGCTTCACTGTTAAGGGCGACGCTATTGACAAAATGACTTCACTCGCCAAAGCAGCGGTGGCGGATGGAACAGCAGCAACGATTGAGCAGGGCTACGCCTTGGTCGCAACCACTAACCCTGCACTCTACAACGATTACCTCACAGAGAAAGGTGCCTGAAAATGGCTTTTGATTTCAGTAACTCAGCAGTTGCTACAACATTCAACGCAGGAGAAGACCTCACCGGCGCACAGTACAAGTTCGTCAAGGTAGAAGCGGTCACGGGAGATGTAATTCTTTGCGACGGTGCAACTGACCGTCCGATTGGTGTTCTTCAAAACGCCCCAGCCGAGAATCAAGCCGCTCAGGTTTGCATTGTTGGTGGGACGAAAGTTCAAGCAGGTGGCACAGCCGCTGCTGGTACTTCACTCTACTCGAACGCCAGTGCATTAGCAGTGACTCTCGCTGAAGGTAGCACGGGTGCTACCGCATATGTTGTTGGAACTTTCCTAGAAACAGCCGCAACCTCAACAATCACATCAGCAGTCATCAACTGCGCTTCCGCCGCTCGCGGTCAATAAGAAAGGTAATATAGAAAATGCCACAGCCAACTTCAGCATCAGTGCATGTAGACGCAATCCTGACGAACATGTCAGTTGCGTACATGCAAAAAGCAGAAAACTTTATCGCCGACAAGGTCTTCCCTGTCGTGCCGGTAGACAAGCAGAGCGACAAGTACTTCTCATACGACAAGAACGACTGGTTGCGTGACGAAGCACAGGTTCGCACAGATGGAACAGAGTCCGTGGGTTCCGGTTACAACATCAGCACCGCGTCTTACTACGCCGATGTGTTCGCGATTCACAAGGACATTGGTGACCAGACTCGGGCCAACGCGGATGCACCTATCAACGTTGATCGTGAAGCGGCAGAGTTTGTTACTCACCGTTTGCTGACCCGTCGTGAGATTCAATGGGCCGCTGACTTCATGGTCACTGGTGTCTGGGGAACCTCAGTCGCTGGTGTTGCGGGAGCACCCGGTGGTGGACAGTTCCGTCAATGGGACAATTACACCTCGTCTGACCCAATCGAAGATGTTGAGACTGGCAAGTCTGCCATTCTTAGCGTCACTGGCCTTGAAGCCAACACGTTGGTTCTTGGATACGAAGCGTTCCGTCAACTGAAGAATCACCCTGATCTGGTTGACCGGATCAAGTACACCTCTTCACAGACCATCACTGAAGACATGCTTGCTCGCATGTTTGACGTTGACAAGGTTTATGTATCCAAGGCAATCAAGGCAACGAACGCTGAAGGTGCTACTGGCGCTTACGCGTTCACCACTGGCAAGACTGCAATGCTTTGCCACGTTGCTCCTGCTCCCGGTCTCTTGACTCCTTCCGCTGGCTACACTTTCCAGTGGACTGGTGTTTCGGGTGGCCTTGGTGCAACGATTGGTACTTCTTCCTTCCGTCTGGAGTCCTTGCGGGCAACTCGTATCGAAGCGGAACTTGCTTTCGATAACAAGATTGTTGGCGCTGACTTGGGATACTTCTTCAACACTTGTGTTGCTTAGTCTAAGGAGATAAATATGCCGAACCGACTAACCACAGGAGAGGCACTCGTTGGTCAACTGACCACAGAGGTGCTCTCCGTATCTGGCGCAACAACCTTGGACGATATTACCGTTGTTGATGTAACCGCATCGGGAACAATCGACCTTGGTGATCCTGTCAGTGTTATTGCTGCTCCGACAGGTGGCGCAACGCAGGATGCTGAATCCCGAACTGCGATTGTGGCGATCCTTGCCGCACTTGACGCGGTAGGAATTATGGCAGCCTCGTAATCGCTAAACCCTAAGCGAGGGGGGTCGGTAGGTGATCCCTACCACCCCTCTCGTTTTTTTTAACAAACTTTGGAGGCAAGTAATGGCGTTTAACTATTCTGGTGATCCCGGTGATTCCGTACGGGATCTCGTACGGTTCCTTATTCACGACACGGTGTCGGCGGATGCCTTGTTCCAGGACGAGGAGATCGACTACCTGATAACGATTCACGAGGACGGATACACGAGCGCGATTGCGGCGGTTCAAATTTTAATCTCTCGAACAGCGGATGATGCTTCAGAAACTCGTAAGGTGGGCGAGTTAAGTTTCACGACTGGTGCTGGTTCCGCGATGTCTTCTTACCTTGCTTTGATTAAAGTTCTCAAGCAGGCAAAGTGGGATCTTGACCCGGCCGCGCCTATTGTTAATTCCAACGCCATTATTAAGACTACCCAGAAGATTAACGAAAATGCTGGATCTGACTTCGTGTTAGGACAGATGGACAATAAGACATGAGCCTAAACGCCCGGATGGAACTTTTATTTATTGACAGTTTCACAATGTTTGTGTCGGCGGGTGTAGATGAGTACGGACAAATCTCTCATTCGGGGACTGGCACGAGTTATGTTTGTTCGATTCAATACGCGAAAGATGTTACAACAGATGCTGCGGGGCGTGAAGTTGTCTCTGCGGGAAAGATTTACACAACGATGCTTCCTAGTGTAAACACGGATTCAAAGATCACTATCGCTGGCGATTACGTTCCTATTCTTGATGTTAAAGTTCTGAAAGACGACACAGGTTCGCATCACCAAGTGATTACCTTCGGCGACGCTTTGAAAGGATAGTCGTGGCTTCCTCTCTGTACAAACTTGAAGCGTTAGCCAAGAGGCTCGCAGACCAGTCTTTGGGAACGATTGGCACGAACATTTTTATTAACAACATGCCCGCGTCTCCGGCTGCTTGCGTGGCTCTTTATTCTGACAGTGGCTCTGCGGGGCTAGAGGTCTTTGGCAGTACTTACGCTGACACGATTGACCAACCCACTTTCAGGGTTACTGTCCGTGCGGCAAGGGGAACTTACACCACGGGTCTTGTTAAGGCGAGGGCTGTTGAGACGGCATTGACTTTCAGTAATTTGACGCTGACTGCAACAAACGGCGAGTCAACTTATTTCCTTAGTTGTAAGCCTGCTGGAAGTATGCAGTATTCGGGAGTCGATGCAAAAGAGAACCCAGTGTTTACTGTTACTTTTGTTGCGATGCTGGGTCACGGCTAATGGCTTGGGAAGTTAAGTTCGACGGTGAAGAAAAGTTGCAGGCGATCTTCAAAAAAATGGAAGCGAAAGGTTTGCAGCCAGTAGCGGAGAAGGCACTTTCCGCTGTTGCTAATCAAGTCCTCAACGAGTCCCTTTTGATTGTTCCTGTGGATACCGCCACTCTGAAGAACAGCGGCAAGGTTCACCCGCCAAAGTCAAGTGCTGAAGGTTTAACTGTCGAGGTTTCATATGGCGGCGCTGCGAGCGGATACGCCGAGATTGTTCACGAGAATCCTAACGCTCGGCACGGGGCAGGCAAGTCTTATCACTACCTGAAGATTCCGTTTGATAAAGCCAAATCAACTTTTGTGACAGACATTAAAAAACGGATCGTGTATTACATGCGTGGTGGTTGATCGTGTTGGAGCAGATAGCGAAGAGGATCGCTGATGAAACATCTTTGACGATTGGTTCGGATCTTTACATAAACACTTTACCTTCGACCCCTTCGGAATGTTTTGCTATTTACCAGAACGTGGGTTCTCCAAGGGTTGAGGTTTTCGATCCGAGTGGCGACTCAGACTTGCGGCGGCCTAGCCTTCAGGTTCTGGGGCGTGGTGTTCTGGGTGGTTACGCTGCGCTACTAATCAACATGAGCACCGTAGTTAATTCTGTAACCATTTCTAATCTTTTATTGACTTCCACTTCGGGTGAGAAAGTTTTCTTTTACTCCGCAGTGCCCACGGGGTCGCCCACCTACCTTGGTGTTGATGAACAGAACCGTCCACAGTTTGTCCAGAACCTTGATTGTGTCGTTGGGAAGGAGTACACCTGATGGACGAGTACGGTTTCGGGTCTAAAGTTGTTGAGAGGCCTCGCTGCTGGCGGTGCAACAAGTTGCTGGCTGAATTACTTTCATCCCCTTGGCGTGTCGTTTGCCCTAGATGTCACGCGGTTAATCAAGAATCTTAGCATTACCGTGTACTGTTGGGGCTGAAGTGAAAGGAGTTCTTTGTTGTGGCTTTGAAAGATGAGTTTCTAAAAGCACTTGAAGAACAACCAGAACCTCCCCGTCGTACTAGATGGTCGCCGGGTCTCGAATGGGTTGGGGATCAGGGAACGATAACGACGGAAGCCTTGCCAGAGGAACGCTCTGTGGAGTGGGATCACGTTCTTAGGCATTGGGGTCTTGACCCTGAACACTTTCAAGTTGTTGAGCCTGTGTTGTTTAACTCTTGGGGCGGGGAAGACGGCGGGAACAATAGGCAATATAAAGCCAAGGTAATTCGTCGCTTAAATGAGTCGGTGGACTTAGATCCACTCATCAAAGAGGCACTAAAAAAGAAACCAGTAAAAAAGATTTATGACGGTGATGGGGTTCTTGTTGTTGCGCTTGCTGACTGGCAGATCGGGAAGTCTGACGGTGACGGGCTTGAGGGAACTATTGGGAGGGTCTTAGAGGCGCGTGAAGGGGTTATACAGCGCGTTAAAGAGTTAAGGCGTATAGGTAGACCCATCGCAAAGTTAATCGTTCTATGGACGGGAGATTCTATTGAGGGTTGCATGGGTCATTACGCCACCCAAACTTTTAGTGTAGAACTTGATCGACGGGATCAAGTCAAAGTCACGCGACGATTATTGTTGGATTCTTTAATGGAGTGGTCGAAGCATTTCACTGAAGTTCATGTTGCTTCGGTAGCAGGTAACCATGGGGAGAATCGGTTGAACGGGAAAGCCTTCACATCACTAAGTGACAACGACGACCTCGCCATAGTAGAAATGGTGCAAGAAATCCTTGCCGCCAACCCGGAAACTTTCGGGCATGTCAAGTTCTTTTGGCCTTCGGATTCGATAACGCTGACACTGGAGTCGGCGGGGTGGATTCTTGGCATGACTCACGGGCACATGAGTCGTGGTGGTGCAACGGCTGAAGCAAAGATTAGAACGTGGTGGCAGAAGCAAGCGGCAGGGAAACAACCCATTGGGGATGCCGACGTTTTGGTGACGGGGCACTACCACCACTTGAGGGTGGCTGATTGGGGTGGGTGTGTGTGGATTCAGTCGCCCGCGATGGATGGAGGCTCTGATTGGTGGAAACTTTCTTCAGGTGAAGTGTCGGAACCGGGGACGGTTACGTTTGCAATGTATCCTGACCAACGTGTCGCAGACTTCCAAATCGTTTAATATGGAGCCAGAAGACATTGCTGCGTACGCTGCCGAGTTGGTTAATGGTGATCGGCAAAATGAATACGGTCACCCTCTAGACAATCTGGATCGGGCAGCCCGCATATGGTCGGTAATCCTTGACACGGACGTAACTGCTGAGCAGGTTTCGCTTTGTATGGTGGGCATGAAGATCGCCCGACAAGTTCACAAGCCGAAAGCAGACACGGTTGTGGACATTATTGGGTACGCGTTGACGTTGCACATGGTCGAGACTGAGAGGGCTATTCGTAATCGGATGGCTTAATAGGGGACGCGCCTCACAATAGCGATATCGGTGGGGTCTAAATGAGGCTAATTTTTACTGTTGTTTAATCCCAACGGGTTTTTTCTTAACCACCCCCCCCCTTTTTAGCACGATTAGGGGGTCATGCTACGATTCTACCAATAGATCAACTAGCGAAAAGGGGTGAAAGTCATGGACACAAAACGCGAGATTCTTTTAGATCCCGCCCTCGACCTTGCGACAACAGTAAGCAAAGCCAAAAGAGTCGGGGAACGTGCCACGAAAAAAGGGTTATCTGGTGGGTACCAAATCTCTACCGAAACCCGAATGGAAACAAATCCAGTAAACAACGTCGTGTATGAACAAACGTACTTAATCGTTGAAGGAAGTCCTGCCAAGTACAACGGCTGGACATTCCTAGCCAGAGTCGAATGGATAAACAACCAACCAATCGTATCCAGAAGCCCTTACAACCTCAGCGAGCAAGTAGACGGGCAGCAACTTACCGAAGGTAATTGCGACCACTGCGGAATCAAACGCCAACGCAACTCCGTAATCATTGTCGAAAATGAGGCTGGAGACCGCAAGCAAGTTGGTAAGTCCTGCGCCAAAGATTACTTAGGGCATGAAAGTCCCGTGGCATGGTTCGCAGAGAATACAGACGAGTTCTCAGACTTTGGTGGATACGATGGATTCGGTAAAGCCTTTCATCCACTATACGGCGCAATGCTTGCCGCAGCCACGATAGTTCGCCAGCGCGGGTACGTCTACGCTGGTGATCCTGAACAAACCTCAACCAAAGACTTAGTGCGAATGTATCTTGGTGACATGCCGTCAGGGGCGGCGGGCACTTTGTGGAAGCAACTACACAGAGACTTCGACGAGGAAAAAGACCCCGCCGCAGCCAAGGCCGCTTTTCAGTTCGCAGAGAATATGCAGGGCACAACCGAATACGTGCAAAGCGTTAAGGCGGTACTCAGCGTCGGGATAGATGGACACTTCGACCCGAAGCATATGGGCTTAGTGGTTTCTCTGGCTTGGGTTTACGAAAAAGACCTCATCAAGAAAGCGACAACAAGTATAGACATTAAGAACGAGGAGTTTGGGAAGGTTGGAGACAAGATTACTTTAACCATACAAACTCTGGACTCTCACGCCTTCGAGACAATCTATGGAATCTCCTACATAAATACTTTCACCGCAGACGGCTACCGCTTCAAGTGGTTCACTGGTAGCCAGTCTTGGGAGAGTGGAGAAACCTTCGAGATAAAAGGGACGATCAAATCACACGAAGAATACAACGGCCAGATATCGACAGTTCTTACCCGGTGTAAGAGATTAGAGAAATAGGGGGTTTGACGCTTAACCCCCCCCCCGCTGATAGCATGACTAGGGGGTCATGCTACGCTTAACCCAAGAGATCAACCAACGATAAAGGGAGAACGCCATGAATACAATCGAAAACAATCGGATCGTAATGGACGCAGTCACTAAGCAGCGTCGAAGCGACTGGGACGCCTCGCCAGTAGGTTATCTCGCGAGGCGCAGGAGCAACATGGAAACATACGATCTAATCGCTATTGACTGGGACAACAACTCCGACGAAATGGATCTTGCCGATTGCTTAGGCGACGCTATGGAGACATGGAGTTATGAAGGTGCGAACGAGGAAGGTAAGCACACCTACCGATACACAATTAACAATTCGTTAATGCAAAACACGGTCGCGCACGGCATCGGCTGTGACCTTGGGTTTGTCTGCCATATCGAATTCGGAAAGTAGGAGGAAAACAAAATGGAAAGAATGACAAAGTCCGAAGCGCGAACAATTATTGCCGATCTAGAATTGGCCGCCGCACATGTCCTCGAAAAGCACGGCATGGTGGTTGGCAAAGTTTCTGGCAAGTATGGAGATGGTTTCACATTCACCGTCACCGCCAATAAGCCAGAGATGAACGACAACGGCATAGACGGCAACACCACCGAAGCCCGAACCTTCCTAGACTTTGCTTGGGAATATGGCATCACAGATCCGCAAGCCGCACTTGGCGCAACGTTCAACCAAAACGGTAAGACAATGCAAATGGTCGGGCTAAACCTGCGAGCCAGAAAGTTTCCTTTCGTGGTGCGTGAAGTGGCAACTGGCAAGACATTCAAAACACAGTCTGGGGTCGCCTCGAAACTTCCTTCATATTCTAGAGACAGCGACATGAGTCTTCAGTACCGCTAAAGACCGAAACACCGCGAGGTGTCTGGGCGTTAATCGCTCACTGACGAGGTCAGCCAAACAAAAAAGGGAGAGAACCATGAATACGTTAGAAAGAAAAGATTTCCTCCAAGAGGACATAGTGGCCACTTACACCACTGTATCTCTAAGCCCAGAGCAAACAGTAGAACTTATCCACATGCTAACTAACTATCTGATGCACAAGGGTTTAGACAAAGACTTAGTTCTGCACATAGACCATCAGCCGCACTACGGCCCTATTGGTTCTAATGAACCCCTGCTCTTGATTACCGATGGTTTCTTTCGACAGGTAATGGTGCCAATTACACACAAGGGTGTGGTAGTCAAAGTGGATAGTGAGTAAACAGACCGAAACGGCGGGAGCCGTCCAGCGATTGCTTCGCTGCTGACGAGGTCAGACAACAGAAAGGGGAAAATAAACAACCCCCCCCATGTAGCGTTACGACAGGGTATCGCTACAATTCACAAGTAAGGTAAACCAACGAAGGGAAATACAATGGCAGTTTACAAGTTACCAATGGCGTTCTGGAACGACTACAACCTCAGACACCGCGAGGACGAGTCCTTTGCTTGCGCCGACGAGGTAGTAAAAGTTGGCAGAAAAAAGATCTGGATTCGATTAGATCAAGACCAAGCCACCCAACTTGCGCTAGATGCAAAGAAGTACCACGACCCTAAGAAAAAGTTAGATACGCAAAGCAACGGCTTGTATCTTTCGGCTAGAGCGACCACTAGGGCACTAACGCAACAGAACGAGGCGAACCACAAAGCCCAGAACATATCGGCTAGTTAATCCCATACATAAACAAAGAAAGGGGCATCAAATGAATAAAGAGAAAACACACCACGGTAGCGAGGTTACTGTTTCGATTCCGATCGACACAGACGAACTCTGGTACGCCGTCTTCGGTTCAGGCTGGGAGAATCACGAGTGGTGGTCGAAGATTGTTTACAAGGGTGACACCGCATGGGATAAGGCTGGCAAGGTGATTCTTAGCATTGCTAATCCTGAAGGTGACAGCAACGGTAAGTCTCGGGTTGTTACCCGAACGCTTGACGTTCAAGACCTGAAGCGCGCACTCAGCATCACCATGGCGAAGGGTTACCGCGACGCGTGTACTGGTCGCTCAGAGTGGTTGTCTTTTGAGTACGACTCTTGTGAGGGTGACGCTATTTTGCAGGTCGCTATTTTCGGCGAAGTTATTTACGGTTAGAGGAGGAAGAATGAGCATCGAAGAGGGTTACCGAATCGACTCGGCAGAGAAGGCAGATGTTGCCTTACGCAAGTACTCATCGTTGATTCAGAAAAAACAACGACACGACGAAATGGCGAACAAAGAAATAACCCGAATAAAGACATGGCAAGAAGAAATGAATGCGAAGGTAGATAGCAGTCTGGATTTTATTCGCGGTCATCTAGAAGTATTCGCCATGAAGCAGCGGTTGGCAGGTGAGAAAACTTTCGACTCGCCTTCGGGCAGCATAAAGTCTAGACAGACTCCGCCTTCGGTAGATATTGACAATGCAACTTTTGTCGAATGGGCGCAAGAAAACAACCGTGACGATTGCCTTAACTACACGGTTCGTCCTGATGTTAAAAGAGTTAAACAATCATTTGTACCAAGTGACGGTTCGATGGTTGACCCAGCGACAGGGGAAGTAGTACCGGGGTTAATTCCTGTCGCGGAAAGAATCAGTTTCATATTAGAACCCGATCTCAGCATGGCTAACTTAGGAGAAGATGATGACGGTGAATGAGAACCATAGCAATTTCACAGACGAACAAGTAGCAGAGTTACAGAAGGCGATCCAGCCGGGTCGGGTATCGAAAGATGGTAAGGGCTTCTCCCATGTAGAGGCTTGGGACGTACGCCGAACCATGAATAAGATATTTGGCTTCGGCGAATGGTCACTACACAGCGAAGAAATGCAACTCGTGTTCGAGGAAGAAGTAGATAATCCCAAGCAGCCCAGCAAGAAGAGATGGTCTGTTGGCTACCGTTGTAGGGCAACTCTTACTGTCGGCAGTAGTAGTTACAGCGAGTGGGCTGCGGGTGATGCCCTTAACCCTGTTAGGGGTGACGCGCACGACATGGCTATTAAGACCGCAGAGTCCCAAGCCTTCAAGCGTTGCGCGGTTAATCTAGGTGACCAGTTTGGTTTATCTCTATACAACAATGGTTCGTTAAAACCCACTGTTGGTGATGTTGTTGGTCAGGTGCACGAGGACGACGACAAGAAAGAGTCTTTCATAAAGGCTTTTCAAGCAGCACTTACGCAAGAAGATCTGAACGATTTAGGTGCAGAAATATCTGACTGCGATCTGGGCACAATTACACGCGAGAGCCTGCGATTGGCTTACCACGCCGCTGCGGAGCGAATCAGGTCGAATAACGAAAAATAAAGGCGATTTGAGCGAGTCTCTTGGGTTCTAAGCGTAATTACTAGAGAAAACCCCTAGAGACTCTCTCAAGGCCTGCAAATCGCCATATAGAAGGGGTACCAGTGAAGCAGTTACTATTCGACGAACCATTTGTGGCAGTATTTCCCAGTCTGGTAAAAGAACTAGGGGGTGACGTATCTGCTGCCGCAGTTTTACAGCATATTCATTTCCGTTCGGGATCGAAAGACTCTGTGTATACAGAAGGGTATTACTGGTATTCAGTAAACCTCGAAGAACTTTCCGAAGAGATAGGTATCAGTCGCAAGCAAGCGAGACGGCTGGTAAACAAACTAAAGGAAAGAGGCTACCTAGAGATAAACCAATTTGGTAGTTACGACCGAACGAATTATTACAGAGTCATTATGGACGCAAGCATAGATACCAAACGGGCTTATGTAGAGAACCCGAAAGAGGACGATGGAACAGCGCATAACGGGACGTTGTACAACTTACTTCAAGAAGAAGTACAAGAAGTAGTGCAAGAAGGTGAAGCCGACTTGTTCGAACAGTTCTGGTCTATCTACCCAAGAAAAAGCGATAAAGCATCAGCAAAGAAATCCTTCAGTAAAGCAATTAAAAAAGTTAGTTGGCTAGTCTTACAGAAATCGGTGACAGATTACCGTGACGACCCTAACCGAATACCTCAGTACACGTTACATGCAAAAACTTGGTTAAACAACGGCCGATGGGATGACGAACCCCTACCCGCAAGATCCTCTAACACTTCTGGTGATAGGCGAATGGCTAAGACACAAACAATGATTGACTGGGCGAGACAGCAAGAAGATATTAAACGACTAGAAACAATCGAACAGAAAGAGATAGACAGATGAACCTAGTAGAGGTAACAGCAATGCTGGAATGGGTTTCTCGTCACGACAATTACCTAGTAGTAGACGAATTAACCGTAATGGCTTGGAACGATGTTCTGTACACAGACATAGACTCCAACTGGGCTAGAGATTACCTAGTTGATTACTTCCGCAAGGCAGAACCCAAACGATTAAGTGCAGGTTTCATCAACGAGGCTTGGTTGCGAAACAAAGAAAGAAACACAACGACACAGATAGATCCCGCATCAGCGACCCCTATGCCAGAGTGGTTTCGGGAGAATATGAAAAATATAGGTCGCTTGTAATGGTTAAACAAAAAATGAGTGAAGAAGCCGTTAGCCTTGTAAAGAATAGGGCTGGCTGGGCTTGCGAGCATTGCGGAACACAATCTTCCCTTAGATGGTCTATTCACCACAGAAAGCCTCGTGGAATGGGTGGGTCGAAGGATCTGTTAGCAAACAAGGCAGCGAACCTCCTGCTACTTTGTGGCTCTGGTACTGATGGCTGCCACGGATGGGTCGAGTCGAACCGCACCAAGTCCTATGAAGTTGGGTTGCTTGTGCACACTTGGGAAATATCTTCCGAAGTGCCTGTCCAGATATTTGGCTTTGGTTTGTGCATGTTGGATAACGAGGGCGGCAAGCAACCATGCTAAGATATTTCACTATGAAGTACGTTCTCACGTTCCTAGAACAACCAATAACCACGAACAAAGAACGGGCGGGTAACAGGTGGGTGAGGGCTGAGAACACAAAAAAGTGGAGGAGCATGGCAAAAGAATCAGTCACCGGAGTTATCCCCCCACTAAAATCTATGAACGTCACTGTTCAGCCATATCAGCAACGTGGAAAACTACAAGACACCGCCGCGTGTAATCCCTCTGTTAAGGCAGCCATTGACGGGATCGTTGATGCTGGAGTAATACCTGACGATTCGGGAGATTACCTACCAAAAATAATTTTCTTGCCATGCAAACGTGGAAAGAACTCATTAGAACTAATCATCGAAGGGGAAGAAAAGTAATGCCTAGACCATACCGTCAAGCAGATATGACAGAACGCGCCGAGTTAGACATCCTAAAAGACATCAACCAAACAATCGCGAAAAACTTGCAACGCAATAATGCTCTCGCAGCCGACAGGAAACGAAGGGTTCAGGACATGATGAGTCGCGGCTGGAGCATGTACGCGATTGGTAAAGAAACTGGGGTAACGCCCAATACTGTTAAAAGGATTACAGAATCAGGAGAAAAGAATGAGCACTGAAAAAGTAAAGATAGAGTCAATAAAAAGTGATCCAGAGAACGCACGGATACATTCAGAAAAAAATATTGAGGCTATCGCTGGAAGCCTGAAGTCTTTTGGGCAAAGGAGACCCCTAGTTGTTTGGAGTGACATTGTTATCGCTGGTAATGGAACTTTAGAGGCAGCGAAAAGGTTGGGTTGGAAAACAATAGAAATTGCAAGAGCGCCTGAAGATTGGACGCACGATCAAGCAAGAGCGTATGCGTTAGCAGATAACCAAACATCTGAGTTGTCTGAATGGGACGCTAGTGTCTTAGCAGAACAACTACTGGAACTGGACTCTGTTGGTTTTAACATTGCTGACTGGGGATTCGTAGGTCTTACCCCACCGATAGATTCTCCACCACCAGAAGATTTTCCTTCTTTCGATGAAGAAACCAAAACGCAATACATCTGCCCTAAGTGCAGTTATGAATGGAATGGTTCTGCAAACTAATGCACCCTACCGGCAAACCTATTCGTGACTTAATGATGGAGTTATGTACGACTCCAAAAAAAGTCACGGTGTTTTTGTCTTCCGGTGTTGATAGCAACTCCATTTTACACGCGTTAATACTAAATGGTCATACACCAACTGTTACCTCTTTCTGTATGGACGGCAAAGTTTCATCAGACTTTCGGGCTGCTCAACGCATAGCCATGAAACTTGGATTGGACTTTTACCCGGTATTCCTGCCCACAGACTTAGATGTTCTAGTTGATGACATCAAAACAATGATGAGAGATTTTTTAGTACGCAAAAAAACAGAGATTGAATCTTTCTGGCCTTGCTGGTATGCCATTAAAGCATCACACGAAAATGGCCAACGGGTAATCGCCAATGGTTTAACCGCTGGTGGCTTGTTTGGTGACGACCGTGAATGTTCCATTAGAGGTCATGGTCCAGAAGGTGACGATCCTTCTTGGCTCGATCAAATCCGAGCAGAAAAGTTTTCTAAACCAAACTACGGACAGAAACTTGCTTGGGCTTTGGCTTGCGGTGAAAGACAAATACAAATAATAAGCCCTTTTCGTGATGAAAGATTTAGGGAAATCTTGCATGGGGTTTCATACAAATCATGTAACACACCTAAACAAAAGCAACCTTTACGCAGTGCGTTTCCAGAGATGTTTGGAATTAAAGACCACACCAACTTGCAACTTGGTGATTCAGGCATATCGGAACATTTTAAGAAACTCTTGAAACACCCAGTGAATGTTAACAACAACCTTAGCGTTGTTGGTATCTACAACCGTCTAGGTAAGGAGATCGAAAATGAAGGATGAAGTGATAGCGGAAGGTGCGTGGAAGTTCAACACAAATGTAACCCATGTATTTGAAGATATGTTGTCCCGTTCGATACCAGACTATTTAGGTATGCGGAGGTCAACAACAGAATTGGCTTTACGGTTCGCTCAGCCGAATACAACTATCTTGGATCTTGGTTGTTCACGAGGCTCTGCACTAAAACCCATCATCAAATCACTGGGTAGCACTTGTGCTTACCTTGGGGTAGAAGTATCTGAGTCTATGAGGGCGGCAGCAAGAAAAGAGATACCAGACGCTGAAATTATAGACATGGACCTACGGGAAGCCTACCCACAGATTCAAACTTCGGTCACACTCGCCGTACTTACCTTACAGTTCGTTCCCATTGAGTACCGCCAGAAGATCATCTCGGAAGCGTACAAGAACACAAAGAGCGGAGGGGTACTTCTCCTAGTCGAAAAAGTTCTAGGCTCTGACGCTTTCTCAGATAAGGTTCTTGTGGAAACTTACCTAAACCGAAAAGGTGAAAACGGTTACACGCCAGAACAAATAAAAACAAAACGTAAGTCACTAGAGGGAGTTCTTGTCCCTGTAACTGCTAACTGGAATATGGACTTGTTACGAGATGCTGGTTGGCGGCACATGGATTGTTACTGGAGGCAGTTAAACTTTGCTGCTTGGATTGCAGTTAAACCATGAAGCCTCCCTACAAAGTTCCAAACATGTCGGAAGTTGCTAAGGCTAAAGGCACAAATGGGTACACGATGGTGTCAACATTCTCTGGTGCTGGAGGTTCATGCCTTGGTTTTGAGATGGCAGGATTCGACATTAAGTATGCCAATGAGTTTGTGCCAGAAGCGCAACACACATATGCAGCAAACCACCCCAGCGTAATACTTGACACGAGAGATATAAGGTCGGTAACAGGCAAAGACATACTTTCACAAATAAAATTGAAAGTAGGGGAACTTGACTTGCTCGAAGGATCACCCCCGTGCGCCTCTTTCTCTACTGCGGGTAACAGAGAAAAAGACTGGGGCAAAGTCAAAGGCTATTCAGACACAACACAAAGAGCAGATGACTTGTTCTTCGAGTACTCACGCCTAGTGAAAGAGATGCAGCCCAAAGTATTCGTGGCAGAGAATGTCAGTGGTCTTGTAAGAGGCAAGGCACTCGGCTACTTCAAGTTGATTCTTGCTGAGTTCAAGTCACACGGATACGAGGTCGAGGCCAGACTACTTGACGCCTCGTGGCTTGGTGTTCCGCAAGCCCGCAAACGTTTGATATTTATTGGGGTTCGCAACGATATTGCCGCAGACTATGGAGTGAAACCAACATACCCTAAACCTTTGGCGTACAGATACACAGTTAGAGATGTTTTACCTAATGTGAGCAGAATGAAACTGGGTGGTAAACCAGATAACTGGAAGAAACCAGATGCACCTTCACCAACCATAATGGCAAGTGACGCAGTAACCAGCCCAACCGCATATTTTAGTAGTGGTGGTTACATCGAAACAACAGATGGCATATTTCAAGATCCAGAAACAGGTGCACCGATAAGCCTTGAAAAATATGCGATAGGACCCGAGTGGGATAAACTACCCCCCGGTGGTCACAGTAAAAAGTATTTCACTCTAGTGAAGTCTCATCTAGACGAACCCGCACAAACAATTACGGCGCAAGGGGGCAACGTAGGGGCAGCGGCCATAACTCACCCGACACAAAAACGCAAGTTCACGTTAGACGAATTACGGTTGCTATCGTCATTCCCTAAAGATTTCAAACTGACGGGTACTTTTGAACAAAGGTGGGAGCGTGTCGGTAGAAGTGTTCCGCCCATCATGGCTAGGGCGATAGGTGAAACAATTAGAGATGAGATACTCAACAAGATTAAGGAAAAGTAAATGTCTACCACTCCAAGCGTTACTGACCCAAAAGTAAAAAATGTTATCAGCGCATTGTCGGCGGGGCATTACATGGAAAGAGCGGCGCGCCTGTCAGGTGTGAACCCTTCTACTGTTTACATCTGGAAGGCTAAAGGTGAAGAGGAAAGAAAACGTGTAGACAAAGGTGAACCAGAAACTGAGTCTGGTCAAAAATACTTGAAGATCCTCGAAGAAATTGACAAAGCACAAGAACAAGCAGCCCACCGAGCCATGGTAACAATACAAAAAGCAGCACAAGATGGTTCTTGGCAGGCTGCCGCTTGGTACTTAGAACGCACAGACGCGAAACACTATGGGCGTAAGACTATTGTTGTAGGGCAAGACGAAGGCCCAGTACAAGTACAAGCAGTATCGACTGAACAAGTAGACGCAAAATTAAGGCAACTGATCGACGCAGCGGAAGCGAGTGAACTTGAGCGAACTAGAGAGATTGGCACAGTTACCTGAATCCACTCGCATAAGTATTCTTGACAAGTTCTCGGAGGAAGAGCGCGGGAATATCTACATGCGGATCGACAGTTCTCCTTGGTATCGTTACCGAGAAGATCCTGTCGGTTTTGTTACTGAGGGTATACGGGAGTATGCGTGGTCTAAACAAGTCGAAATCCTTGAGTCGCTGAGAGACAATAAAAGAACAGCGGTTCCAGCGTGTCACGCACCGGGTAAATCACATATTGCTGCGCGGGCAATAGCATGGTGGGTTGCCGTACATCCCTCCGAATCGGTTCGAGTTGTAACAACAGCAAACACTTTCAGGCAAGTCCGTAACATTTTGTGGCCGCACATACGAAAAGTGGTAGCAGCGAACAATCTACCCGGTGAAGTTCTTACCACGAAATGGAAGATAGGTAAAGATATTGTTGCCGATGGTTTCTCTCCAGCGGATCACAACGAAACCGCTGTGCAAGGTATCCACGCAGAGAACCTACTAATCGTTGTAGATGAGGCTGGTGGCATATCGAATACCATCGGTCAAGCATTAGAGTCGCTGATGACTGGTGGAAACACAAGACTGCTCCTACTGGGCAACCCGCCCACTGATAGTCCCGGATCTTGGTTCGAGAGGGCTTGCAACAACTCTTTGTTTAATGTAATTCCAATCAGCGCATACGACACACCTAACTTTACGGGAGAGTCAGTCGGCCAATGGAAAAAGAACTTAGTTGATAAAACTTGGGTTGATGATGTCATTAGTTCTTTCGGTGAGGATTCAGCATTTGTGCAGGCTCGTGTTCACGCAAGATTCCCTCGCAATGTCACCTCGACTGTTATTCCTGTTGACTGGGCTGAGTCGGCGACAAAGATTGAGAAAGTTATGGGTCGCATTAGATTAGGTGTAGACATTGCGGCTGACGGTGGTGATGAGTTTGTAATTGCTGAGTCGTGCGGCAATTCTGTAAAAATTGTACACGGCTCAACTGGCAACAAATCACCTGTCGAGGTTGCTGGTCGGATACTAGATGCGATACACGCCGCAGAAAAGTTTCACGTGAAACATTCTATTGAAGATGAAGTGCGAGTGAAGATTGACGCGATTGGTGTCGGTTGGGGAGTCGCTGGTCTTTTGGAAGAATGGGGCAAAGAGGGTAGGCACGTTTCAAGAATAGTTGCGGTAAACGTGGCGCAGGCTGCATACCAACGTGAAAAGTTTGCTAACCAGCGAGCGGAGATGTGGTGGACTGCTCGGGAGTTGTTACAGCCTGACGAAGAAGGTGAGCAGCATGTCTGTATAGACGTTGACTCCAAAACTGTCGCGCAACTTTCTGCCCCTACCTATCGCGCTAACTCTGCGGGCAAGATCCAGATTGAATCTAAGGACGATATGAAACGTCGCGGTATAAGTTCACCCGATAGGGCTGAGGCTGTTTTGCTTGCTTTGTTCGAGCCACCAAATTCGGAACCTCAAGATCTCGTTGCACCGCTGTCGTTGACTAGCGATAGCGCGTGGTTCTAGCATGGGCGATTTGGGAGATTTTAGATTATGGGCGATTTGTGAGGGTTTTATAGAGGGGATTTTTTAACCACCCCCCCCGATGTAGCATGAATAGGGGGTCATGTTATGCTGACTATTAGAGATCAGCACCGACGCTGGTTTCGACCGAAAAGGGGAATCATGAAAAAAGATATAGCAGCCGCAGTCACAGACCGCATAGTAGAAGCCATGGAAAAGGGCATCGTTCCTTGGCGCAAGCCTTGGTGCGCTAGTCAAAACGCACCCACGAGCCTATCGACAGGTAAGACCTACCGTGGCATCAACTACCTTATCCTTGACATGGTTTCTGGCATCGAAGGTTACGAGACTGGACTCTGGGGCACATACCGCCAATTCCAAAAAATGGGTGGGCAGGTTCAGAAAGGCGAAAAGGGAACCACGATTATTCTTTGGAAGAAGATCGAAAAAGTTGACGAACAAGGCGAGGAAAAGTCATTCGCCATCATGTCAACCTTCACGGTTTTCAATATCGCCCAGACCGACGTAGAAGTTCCTGCCAAGTACATCAGCACAGATCGAACCCCCGTACCAGTCCTAGAGGGCATAGAGCAAGCCACTAATTACCCAAACGGACCCACGGTTCGGCACCTAGAGCAAGACCAAGCATATTACAACTGTTCAACCGACACGATCACCCTTCCCAAACTAGATCAGTTCAACAGCGCCAACGATTACGCTCAGACAGTACTCCATGAAATATCACATTCGACTGGTCACAAGTCGCGCCTTAATCGCAACCTCGAAAACAAATTCGGGTGCGAGCAGTACGCAGAGGAAGAACTGGTAGCGGAGATCGGTTCCGCAATGCTAGCCACCGCGCTTAACATCGAAGTTGACTGGAACCAGTCAGCAGCGTACCTCGGTTCGTGGTTGAAAGTACTTAAGTCCGACCGCAGCCTAATCATCACCGCCGCTAAGGAGGCACAGAAAATCATCGACCACGTTCTTCCACAAGAAGCCGACATGGAAGCAGCAGCGTAGTTGCGTCTGGTGGGGGCGAGGGGTAACCCCTCTCGCTCCCTACATGCACAACTAGGTGCTACCAAAAAAGGAGATAGAAATGGCTGGTGAAGGGTTAAGAAAAAAAGACGAATTGTACAACTGGTACAACGTGACGTTTGTGTTTAATGACTGCACCATAGCGACAACTGTGTATGTGAAAGACGCGCACAAAGTTGAAAGACTTGCCATGGAAAGAATTATTACCGCAACAGGTATATCCGAAGACTTCCTCATAGCAGCGGCGCAAGACGTTGAAGTTAAACTGCTAGGGGGTCTCTGATGCAGGAAGAAATGTTTAGTGACGAAGAAGTTATTATTCATTGCGGTGTTGATGTTAACTGGGAAAACTGTGAAGAAGGTCACGCCGAGTGTTACACGACGGTCTGCGACATGTGTGGGGTACGCTCGCCTGACTGCAAAGAAGAGCCTGTTGTTTGGGAAGTGGTTCTGCCATACGCAGGGACTTCGGGCTGGTCAGGGTCTGACACGAGTAAAGAGCGCGCCGAGAGAGATGACAAGAGTGGTAAGACTGGTAAGAACCAGAAACGGGTTCTGGAGTTTCTGTCAGGTCGAGGCGAACTAGGCGCAACGGTTCGAGAGGTTGACGAGGCGCTGGGTTGGAATCACCACGGCAAGACTTCTGGTTGCTTGTCGGTACTGCATAAGGGGTATGAGATTAACCGACTCGCGGAGCGTAGGGGCAGGTGCAAGATTTATGTGACACCAGATAATGTTGCTTTTCGCACCGTCGAGGAACATCGTGGTAACATTGTGACACCTGATGGTAACGCTACGGAAGGATTGAAAATGATTTCTTTAGAGCAAGCGGATATAATGATGGCAGGCCAACCTGTCCTCCTGCACCAGATCGACAAAATCCTCGACGCGGGTGGCGGCGGGGCGGAAGTAATTTCGACGGTTGCTAGTTGGCTGGAGACTTACCGCCCTGCGGAATTAGAAGACACCGTTTGTAGCCCTCTCGATCTGACGGCATTCATTTTACGGGCTGGCGTGGTTGTAGAAAAGCCATGACCAACGACAAAGATGTTAGCCGTTGCGATTGTGGGGGGTGGATCTACAAAGACAACTCTTGCATGGTGTGCATAGTTTTGAATAAGTCACGCTAGCCGATACGTTAAGGGGATGACGGTGAGAGAGAACCACTACAAGCAATGCTGGTACGAGCAGACAGGCGAGTGTGTCTGCCGCGCGATACAAGAAGCGATGGAAGCATGGGACGAATACACGGAGAGAGAATTAGACGCTCAGAGAGTTCGTGGACGCCGAGAGGGGTGTTATACCACTACGATTCTGTTTGCGGCTCTTAGCGCGGTTCTAATCGCCGTTTGGATCGTACTGTGAGACGGGATATGGAGTGGGTTGACAGAGGCTCATGCTCACAGACAGACCCCGAAGCGTTTTTCCCCGAAGTCGGCCAGTCCTCTGCTGCCGCGAAAAAAGTTTGTTCGAGGTGTGAAGTATTTACAGAGTGCTTGTCACACGCAGTAGCAGACGCAGCCCTAACTGGGATATGGGGCGGAACCACCGCACGGGAACGCCGATTATTGCGGGAAGCAGCATGACCACAGTTATCGGTTTTGAAAACAGCGAAGGTTGCATAATTGCTGCTGACTCCCAAACAACCACAAGCGACGGGATGCCATGGCAGCACCCGGATCTCACAAAAATAGTGAACCGCAACTCTTACCTAATCGCTGGCTCAGGAACAAACCAGTCTTGTGACATAGTTTTGAACATTTGGGAACCGCCGCCCCGCCCACCTAAGCAATCTTGGTATTTGTTTGGTATTACCCAACTTGTTCCCTCTCTCAGAGCCTGCCACGCAGCCAACGGGTTCGAGCCAACAGCAGATGAAGAATGGTCTCTAATGATTGCAAGCAGGGGTGAGTTGCTAACTATCGAATTTGACTACTCCGTACTCAGATCCAAGTCAGGTATCTACGGGCTGGGTTCAGGCTCGCCGTATGCGATGGGTGCGCTAGCAGTCTTGCTCGCATCTAGCGTGGGTAAAAGTTCCGTGAAGCGGTCAGTGGAGATCGCGTCCCTGTTTGATGTTTTCACTTCCAGCCAAGTCTCAATAATGACCCAAACCAAGGGAGGTTAATGCTACCTACGAAATGACCTATTCCTCGAAAATTGGAGTTCAATGATTACGGAAATCTTACTGACAGCAGCACTAACGCTATCGCCAGCCGCGAGCAACATTGACGATGGTAAGGACGGTTGGATGGATTACCCATCCGTCGTAGAAAAAGGGGAGAAACACTTCCCCACAACAGTATCGTTTTACCAAGGCCCGGAATACAAAAAGAAGTGGAACAAGTGCCGCCTACAAATAAGGCAGTCTGAATCCAGAAACCGCTACGGTGCTTTGAGCAGTAGCGAAAAATATAAAGGCGCATATCAAATGGATCAAGCCTTCAGCATCGGATCTGGCTGGCGCATCCAAAAGTCCATGCGTGAACAAGGCGTACCCAAGGCTCAAGCGTTAAAGATCGGGAAGAAACTAAGATCCACCCCGGCGCACCGTTGGCACCCGTTCTATCAAGACTGGGCGTTCTGGTCTATCTTCGATAACGGTAACGGGAAAAAGCACTGGCCGAACACGAGAGGTTCCGTCTGCTAGACAGATAGAGTGTTAGGGTTTCCACATGGGAGACCTTTATGACACGGAACAGGAACTGGAAGCAGCAATCATTAAACACGATGCTGAATACGATGGAGGCAACGCACTCCTCGTCGGATGGGTTCTAGTGTCAGAGTGGATAGACAAAGACGGAAACCCTAACCTCGTGTCATACGCCAAAGAAGGATCACCCTTCTGGAGGATAGAAGGACTTTTACAGATGGGGAACCTTGGCTTCAACTATGCCACAGAAGAAGACTAATGCCACCCACCCGCTTGCAACAGATTCAAGACCTACAAAAAAGCCTAGACCAAATCTTCCCCATACTCACAGAACTTAACGACTACGAACTAGGTGTGCTTCTGGAAGCCATGAACAGGTCTTTCACTCACGTTTTGATCGAGACTGGGTGCAGACACCCCGACGCCAACTAACCGCTTAAAATCGCCTCGCCAGTGTAGGCTCCTAGAATGTACCTGACACAGAACAAGGAAATGAAAGCAGACAGAGTCTGGAACTTCACTCTGCCCGCTTGGGTTATCGAACTCCCTGACGGGTCACACTTCAACGTTTGCCGGAACGCGGGGGTGTGTGCAAAGTTCTGTTACGCACGAAACGGAACGTATCTTTTCCCCAAGGTTAAGGGGAAGCATTTAAGTAACTTGACCCTTGTTCGTGATGACCCTAACTGGGTAGAGGAGATCGCGGCGGAACTGGACCACAAGCGGTTCAAGCCTTCAGGTGAACCTAGAATTGTTCCGGGGCTTGCTTCCACTAGCCACCTTTCCCAGCCCGTGAGGGACTGGCTAGAGGTCGGCGGGCAGGCCGTCAGGATTCACGACTCAGGGGATTTCTTCAGTGAAGAATATCTGGGTGGTTGGATAACTTTGGCTGAAAGGTTCCCGCAGATCCTTTTCTACGCCTACACGAAAGAAGTCAAACTGTTCGAGAGCAGCGTCCTGCCCAACAATTTCTTGTATGTTTACTCGCTAGGTGGCAAGCAAGACAATCTGGTCAATAAGGACACTATGCGACACGCCGACGTTTTCCCCGAGATTGAGGATATTATTGAGGCTGGGTACGACAGCCAACACGAGTCGGATTTGCTTTGCGTCCTACTTCCATCATTGAAGATAGGTGTTCCTCAGAACAACATTAAACATTTCAAGAAGCGCCTAGCGGGTAGGACATTCTCTGAAGCGGAATCTGAAAGAAAAAGACATTAGGTCATGGACCGCTGGTTCATTGACCTTTTACTCTCAGAGGCTGCATGTGTTGGGGCAGACCCTAAACTGTTTGACGCTTTTACTGGGGAGAAGGCTCTTGACGCTTTGTCTTACTGTGGCCGCTGCACTGTGGTTGCTGAATGTGACAGGGTAGTTGCGCCGCGTCGCTCCTACTTTGACGGGGTTGCTGCTGATAGGGTATGGAATAACGGACGAATTGTTCGTAAAGATAGATTGTTAAAGGGAGATTCAGATGACACAAGTAACACTGGTGGGTAACGTAACAAACGAACCGAAACTGTCTTTCACTGCGAAAGGTGACGCGGTCGCCTCTTTCACCGTGGCAGTTAATGAGCGGGTAAAGAAAGATGACGAATGGGTGGACGGCGAAGCAACCTTTTACCGCGTGACTGCTTGGAGAAAGATTGGCGAGCAAGCCGCAGAACATATTGTTAAAGGCGAACGTGTAGTTGTTCTAGGCAAGTTGAAGCAAACTTCATACGTGAACAAAGAAGGCGAGCAACGTAACTCACTAGATGTGAGCGCCGACGAGGTAGCAAAGTCTGTGAAGTTTCTGAAGTTATCCTCTCCGCTTAAGGACAACCAGACGGCCCGTGAAGCCGTTGCCGAGTTCTCTCCACCTAAGCATTTCGAGGACGCACCATTCTAGATGTACACTGAGGTCATGACCCCGCTCCAAGTGTTCGCAGTGACCGCACACGAGATATATTCATCATTTGTTGAAGCGGGGTTCACAGAGGTTCAAGCAACATACTTGACAGGACAAAGGATTAACGCCGATGCCAGATAACATTCAGTACGACTTTGCCGAGATAGGTTCGTCTGGCCTGAAGCGTTCTGGTGGGTATATTGACGAGGAGTTTCTTCCCCAACTTCAAGGGGTTAAGGGTTTCAAGGTTTACCGCGAGATGCGGGACAACGATCCCGTAATTGGGGCGATGCTGTACGCAATCGACAAAGTTATTTCACGACTGGACTGGCACGTCGAGGGTGAAGATGAACGCACTAAGATATTTGTGCAAGAGTGCTTGGAAGATATGAGCGACCCGTTCGATTCTACTTTGCAGAACATTCTTTCGATGCTCGTGTACGGTTGGTCTTATCACGAAGTTGTTTACAAGATCCGTGGCGGCCAGACAGGGGAGGCAAGAACAAACTCCCGCTTTTCCGATAACCGAATTGGTTGGCGCAAGTGGGGTGTTCGGGCGCAAGAAACTTTGCAGGAATGGATGATCGACCATGACGGTGGCATACAAGGTATGGTGCAGATGGACCCGTCTGGTGGTGGGTTGCACCGTATCCCGATTGAGAAGGCTTTACTGTTCCGCACAACCACGAACCGTAACAACCCAGAAGGCTACTCGCTGCTCCGTAACGCTTACCGACCTTGGCATTACAAACGCCGTATTGAAGAGATAGAGGCGATAGGAATCGAGCGGGACTTAGCGGGTCTCCCTATGGCTTACGTGCCTCCTGAGTACCTTAGTTCGACAGCAACGAGCAAGCAGAAGGCTGTTCTCCAAAGCGTGACGCAGATCGTTCAAAACATTAAGAGGAACGAGCAAGAAGGTGTCGTATTTCCTGCCGCCTACGATGATAATGGAAACCGTATCTTTGACCTGACCCTTTTGTCAGCGAGCGGCGCACGACAGTTCGATACGGGTGCGGTTATTCAACGGTACGACCAGCGAATGGCGATGTCGTTGCTCTCCGACTTCCTTCTACTCGGATCTGACCGTGTCGGTTCCTTCGCCCTTGGCACAACCAAAGTAGACTTGTGGACTCTGGCTGTTGATTCTATTGCTAAAACAATCGCTGAGACCATTAACCAGTTCGCTATCCCACGGCTCCTTAAACTGAACGCGATGCGTCTGGATAAGTTGCCGGTTCTTACTTACGGTCAAGTGTCTAGTGTGGAACTTCCAGAGGTCGCAGACTTCGTGTCGAAACTTACACAAGCAGGTGTACTCACACCTGATCATGGTTTGGAAGATTACTTGCGTGGGCTTGCTGACCTTCCGACTTCTGACCCTGTTCTGTAATGCTCGTCTTCAAGGCGCGCCCTCGAAGGGACCCCGCGCAGCGTGAGGACTTAACCGAGTCACAGAAACGCATCATGCGCCTTATGGGTAAAGCCATGAGGGAAGTCCGTGACCAGATCGAGGACAATGAAGGTCTCTTAATGGACGCGTTGCAACATTCTTCGATTGACAAAGTCGTGGCTCTAGTGACCGTTGAGCCTTGGCTTGCAATGCAGGAAGAGTTGCAGGATGAACTACAAGAGGAACTGGTCGCGGCTGGTAACAGGGTTAAACTTCCACGCATACAGAAAGCCTTAGCAACTTTCCGTTTCGACGCGCCCAACAAGAACGCATCAAACTTCGCGGTTCAGCAAGGGGCAGGTCTTGTTACAGAGGTAATCACAAGCCAACGCGAAACAATCAGGAACCTAGTAGCCGCTGCACAAATCGGGGAAGGGCTACCACCAAAAGCAATGGCTAGGCAGTTGAAGAATACTGTGGGCCTCACGACGCAGCAGGCAGGCTGGGTTAGGAACTTTGAGGAAAGAGCGATCTCGCAAAGCATGGCGGCGGGGAAAACTTTTGATCAAGCCTTAGAGGGTAGCGCGAAAGCCACGCAGCGTTACCACGACAAGATCCACCGTTACCGAACTGAGACTATTGCACGAACGGAAACTTTGAAAGCATCTAACGCGGGTCGGAACGAGGCGTGGAAGCAAGGGGTTGATGGAGGCTACATTAGCCCAAATGCGGTTAAGGAGTGGCAGGCTGAAGGTGACGCTTGCCAGATCTGTGCCCCTCTTAATGGCGAACAAGTTTCTTTGAGTGAGAGTTTCCCTGAAGGTGATCCACCGCGCCACCCGAATTGTCGTTGTAATGTGAAACTGGTTGACGAGATCCCCACAGACATCGCCTCTATGACTGACGAACAATTAGATACAGAGATCGAATCCCTAATCTCCCCGAGTGAACCAAAACTTCCAACGAGTGCCCCTAATGTTACTGGCCCGCCGCCAGCAAGAAACCTTCTACCGGGTAGCAAGCCAGCGGGCACAAGGTCAATCGCTGACAGGATGCCTAAAGTAGAAAAGATTTCGGTAGATGAGTTCGACGAAAAAATAGCAGACATGGCTACCGCCCAATTTCAATACTTTGGGCCGGGACGCAAAGAAGGTTATGTCATTCAGAAGGCAACTGGATACGATGCTTTGCCTGCTGTCGGGTCTGCGGCAGAAATAGATGAATTGGTTGCTCAAGGGTGGAAGCAGATTTACAGAGGTGTAGAAGCAAAAAGCGACACTCCTAGTGCTGATTCCATGTTTGAATTCTTTAAGACAGGCGACCTGTTTCCCGGAAGAGGTGTATTCGGAAGCGGAACTTATGCTGCTGAATTGAAAGAACGAGCAGTTGCATATGCAGGGGGTAATGAAAGTGTGGACGCGGGCAGTGGCGCAGTGTGGCGAATGGCTTTATCACCGGATGCGAAAATACTAAAGAACACCGATGTTGAAGATTATTATAGAAATGGTTCTGGCCCATACAAGCCAACTTCGTTAAATGAAAAGTACACAAGCGACACCGAAAGTGTTGAGTTTGAATTCTATTTTAACAATTTGGTATATGACGAGGGGTATGCGGCAATGCGGATGGGATACGATGCCATCGAGGTGTATAATGACTTTAATGAAGAAACCTATTGGGTAATCCTAAATCGCGGAAAGGTTGCGGTTCAAGAGTCCAAAGAAACAGGGGAAGCGTTATGAAAGACCCACAAGAGGAAGTCAAGTGGTCAAGGTCATTGGCGCTGGCCTTCAGTGAATACAACCCCGACCATGAAATAAGAATGAGAATGATCGCGGCCTTACAAGCAGCAAAGAGCGCAAAAGACTTACCAGTCTGGTTCCTTAATTTTATTAAATCTGGGGTAACAAAGAACTAGGCTAGACTGAACTCATGGACTTAATCGCACAAATAGATTCCCTCACGGAGAAGCAACTCGTTGAGTTAGCAACCCGTGAAGACGCGGCAGGGATTCTCGCTGAATACCAACTCGTGAAACTTCGCGGTGGTGAAATGCCTAAGAGGGAGACAGTCGTAATAGGGGACGGCTACGCAATCGTTGCGGCGCAGGGTGCAGTGAACCGCGTGGAACTTGACGGCTTGGCAAAAATGATTCGGCAAGAGGGCGACCAGTTTTGTGTGTACTCAACTGACGGCACAGACTTGTTCGGCTGCTACGGGACAATGGCTGAAGCGGAAGAGCGTCTGGAACAAATGCACTACTTTGGTGTTGATGGTTTAGATAAAGCCCGCGAGGGTAGTTTTGTTTCTTGGGATTCAAGCGGTGGCAGGGCAAGGGGAAAGATCCAGTCGGTTCATTCCGAAGGAAGCATTAAAGTGCCCGGAACCGATTACAAGATTAACGCCGAAGAGGATGATCCTGCTGTTCTAATTCGAGTCTGGCGTAAAGGATCAGACGGTTGGGCAGAAACTGAAACCGTGGTTGGTCACAAGATGTCCACACTCACTCCGATAGATCCTTTGTCAAAAAAATCCTTCAAGCCACCAAAGGGTGTGCAAGAGGCTGGGCAGCGGGCGTTAGATTGGATTGCGGAAGGCCACGCAGGTTCAGGCTTCACTGATGTCGGTCGCGCTCGTGCAGCACAACTGGCTAGGGGTCAGAATGTTTCCCGTGAAACAATCGGGCGTATGGCTTCCTACTTAGCAAGACACCAAACCGATTCTAATGCTGAAGGTTTTAACTTTGGTGAAGATGGTTTCCCAAGTCCGGGTCGCGTGGCGTATGACGCTTGGGGCGGAGATGCTGGGAAGTCATGGGCTGACAAGATCATGCGGCAAGAAGAAAACAAAGAATCTTGCCCTATCAGTACCAGTGACGTTTCGGTTAATATCAAGAACCGCGCCACAGCGATTGAAGTTGCCGGCTACGGTCCGTTGAATCCTGACGAGCCAAACGTGGAGTACTGGGAGCATATGTCGGAATACTTCGATGTTACTCCTGAAGAGGCACAGACAACTGTTTGCGGTAACTGTGCGGCGTTCGACCAAACCACCCACATGCTGGATTGTATTTCTGAAGGCATGTCAGGGGAGTCAGACCCTTACGATGTTATTGACGCTGGCGACATTGGTTACTGCCGGATATTCAAGTTCAAATGTGCATCAGCGAGGACTTGTTCCGCGTGGATTCATGGTGGCCCGATCACAGATGAGGAGCCTGTTGACCAATTGGAGAAAGCCCGATTTGTTCGCAAGGCTGATGACCGTCAGTTTACTCTTGGCCCTTTGTACGTTCCCGATTTTATGGATGCTCACGGGGAATGGACAGACCCCGATACTTTACAACTCGCTGTCTGGGGTTGGGTTAATTCTGGAGACCGCAGGATCTTTCTTCAGCATGACCGCGACGTAGAGGCTGGCGAGTGGGTCGAGGTTATGACTATGCCGCAGCCGTGGACTGTTGAGATGATGGACTCTGAAGGTAACGTGGCAGGGGAAGTTACTTACCCAACTGGGACTGTGTTCCTTGGCGTGATCTGGAATGACAAGACTTGGAAAAAGATTAAGAACGGGGAGTTGCGCGGCTACTCAATCGGTGGCATGTCAGGCAGCGTGTATGCGGAGATGCCAGATGACGCTATTCGTGAGGGTCTGGAAGTCGCAGAGAAAACCTCGAAAGAACTTCACCCGTCGAATCAACCAAGCACAATAGACATGATTACTGCTGGGGTAGTAGCAGCGATGAAGCAATCACAGAACACGGTGAACGTGGTCATGCCAGAAGCAAGATCAAAGAAACGTAGGATTGAACGTGACGCTGACGGTAACATTAGCGCGATCATAGAAGAGGACTCAGAGTAATGGCCGGATTAACTAACGACACCAAAGGAACAATGCTTGCCGCTTTCGGAGGGATAGCCGATCATGTGAGTTTGCACTCTGCTGATCCGGGCACTAACGGGGCGAATGAAATATCGGGTGGGTCTTACGCACGGAAGAGTGTTTCGTGGGATACACCTAGTTCAGGCAGCATGGTCAGTAGTGGGCAAACAGTTTTCGATGTTGCTAGTGGCGTGACGATTACGCATCTTGGTTACTGGAGCGAGGCGACTAGCGGGACGTTTTACGGTTCGAGGGCTTTGAACGCTTCCCAGACTTTTGGTTCCGCTGGCACTTACACGATTGCTGCTGGAAGTATCTCTGAAGCAATCAGTTAAACATGGCTGGCTTCTTCACCCTTGACGATTATGTTCTTGGGGTTTTAGGTACTGGTCGGCTTGACGGGGCGGGTGTCGGTTTTGTAGTCGGTTCGAACACAAGTTCCGGCACGGTGACTGGTGTTTCTGGTACAGCAGGTTCGGTTGCTGGTTCTGTTTCTTCTAGCGGTTCGGCTGTTGGGGTTCCTTCTATTGCCGGAACTGCTTCTGGTTCTTTGAGTAGTTCTGGAACCGTTGCAGGGGTTGTGCAACTTACAGGAAGCGTCAGTGGGTCTGTTTCCTCTGGCGGCAGCGTGGCGGCGGCGGCAGTTGCTTTGTCGGGGAGTTCTAGCGGGTCTGTTAATTCGACTGGTTCAGCAACTGGAGTTCCTGCATCTAATGGTTCTGTTTCTGGATCTTTAAGCAGTTCAGGTGCGGCGGGTGGTTCACCACAGATAGCCGCAGCGATTTCAAGCACGACACAAGCGACAGGATCTGTCGTAGGGTTACCAGACTTAACTGGGTCTGTTGTCGGCTCTAGCGGCTCTACGGGCGCAGTAACGGGTACTGGAAGCGCGCCCTCTCCAACACCGACACCCGTCAGACCAACGCCTTCTCCGAACTCTGGGGTGTCTGGCCCATCTGTGGAAGTGTTCGATCTTTTCGGCTCTGTCACTAACCAGATCTCTACAAAGGGTTTCGTTTTCGGTGTCTGCGGGTTCGATGGTTCGATAGCAGGCCGCACTCTCACACGAAACACAAACGTTGTAGGTCAAGTAAAGATCCGCGAGGACGAGGAAATAGAGTTATTCCAAGCACTAGGATTATTGTAATAATGATGGGATCACCGGGGCAGTGCCCTGCTTGTGACACGGCAGACCTAGAGCGTCGTGGTGGGAAAGATTTTTGTACTAGGTGTTTCTATATCCAGCCGTGTTGTGACGGTGGAAAGTGCTGAAGGTTTCTCTTTAATCTCGCTACCCCTCTCTCTCGCTACCCCTTTTTTAGAGATTTGCGATTTCTGAGCAATCCCAGTGGGTTTTTTTCTTAACCCCCCCCGAATATAGAGCGACTAGGGGGTCGTGCTACGATTGAGCCAAGAGATAAGTACCACCTACAAAGGGAGAGCAAGATGGATATCAAGAAGTTACAGAAGATACTCAACAACGCAATAGAGAGTTACGGTGCTGGTTTAATGTCGGCAACCGCGTTGCGGATTACATACGCAGCAATCTTAGAAACTGCGAAGTCTGGCGGATTCACAAAACAAGAATTGTTCGAGGGGTTGCGCGATGGACAATAAACTTTACAGAGTGGCGATCCCCGCAACTTTTATAGAGGACGCCAGAGACGGCATAGAAGATCAAGCCCGCGAGGGAGACCAGAGGTTCGCCACGCTGCTCGCCAAGATCGAAGCAGCACCCGTCAATAAACGGGGTAATGGTTTCTCGGTGACCGTTCACTTAACCGAAGATGAGTTAGGTGCATTGCAGAGTGAGGCTGAATACAAAAACGAGTACTGGAACACAGACTCCTTTGGAATCAAAGAATCAAAGGGAACCATCCCACAATATGCAAAGTCAGCCAAACGAATGGCAAACAGAATAGCCAAGATTAGGGAGAGTGCGTAATGAAACATCATCCTTGGGTGCGAGTTGGTAAGGCTTGGAAAATGCAAGATAGTTACTCCACGATCTATTGCAAAAGAATCAGGAGCATGTACGAGTTAATTACAAAAAACAATAATCCGCTGCCAGAGCAAAGCCCGTGGATGTCGCTAGGGCGATACAAGACATTAACGGAAGCGAAACAGCAAGGGCTGCTGCTCATGTCGTTCCCGACCGATTACGAAAGGGGTGAGTAAGATGCAAGAACTTGAAGATGCAGCATTTGAACCAATGCTTTGGGTGTGTACTTATTGCGGTAGCAACTCTGAGTATCCCCGCGCACTATGCGAGCCATGCTTGCAGGCACATAAGGCTAAGGCTTGCGAGGCTAGGGCGGGTTCCTGTCACGCTTGTAACATGATCGAACTGGAAGGGGAACTCGATGAGTAAAAAACAGCAAGTGATGAAACTAGCCGAAGAACTTCATGTGGAGGTCTATCGGGACGACCGCAAGGCGGTCTGCTTGGAAGCACCCGACGGCTACTGGTTCTATGCCAGCGGTTGTCACGGTTGCGTCGCCAGTATTTTTGAGGAGGACGCTATGACCTTGGCGTGGAGCATGGCTTTGAAAGACTTACGAGATGGGCTTGTACCTTGCACGGCGCACGACCCATCAGATTGGGACTGCTTACCAGCAACCGAAGTGGTGCGAACCAGAACGGAACCGTGGTGACATGAAACCATTGCTGAACATTTTTATTACTGCGACTGAAGCGCAAGCGTGGGAGGTGTACACGTTACTGGATACCTTTGAGACTAAAGACCTGCAAAGGTATATCGAACTGGCGTTGAACTTTTATGAAGAGGTTCGGGTTAGTCGTACCCCCCACCCCCTTAAGTACACTCGGGGGTAGCGTTATACTTGATCTAGCAGCAACACACCAACTAACAAAGGGGCAACAAATGAACAACACCGCAAGTACCAACCAAGAGAACTACGACTACGCGATGAACGCGATGATCGAAGGCCTCCGTGACGGCAAAGTCACCGATCAGGAGTTCTACCTAGTCTCCCGCTCGCTTAAGGTGATGCTGAACGAGGTGGTTCCAAATGACTACCTATGATGCGTGGTGCGCAACACTGCCAAGCCGTGACTCTATCAAAATTAAATGGTGGGTTGTTCAAGACGGTCGGCGTTATCCTCACGAAAGCACGATGCGAGGCCAATGGGCTTTCGAGGCCACTTGCGCTTGCGGGTGGGACTCTAAGACTGGCGGCGCGGTTAGAAGTGCAATAAGGCGAGATGTTGCAAACCACAAACTTTACGATCACCAATAAGGGAGGAATTATGGAGTGGCGAAGTGCGACCGAAGGAATTAAAAGCCCGATTCGGCTCCGTAATGGAACGTATGACGGAAGGATGGGTACTTACTGGGCGTGGCCGATAGATGGATATTTCGATCTGCACCACACTGACTTAGGTGTCAGCCCAGACGGCTCCGAAGTTGTGGGGGAGTTCTACTCCACTCTGAAGGAAGCAAGAACAGAGGCAAGAGAACTAACAAACCTAGAGGGGTGGAAAAAATGGATTTGAAAAACATGTTAGGCCTAGTGGTACCGCACGAAGTTACTTGTGTGGAATGTAATCGGAAGTTCGACATGACTAAAGAGGGCGACGTAACTGAATGGGCGTTTGGACATGATTGTGAAGGATCGTGAGCGGGCAGGCGGGGAGGGGTAGGAAGCGATGAACGCTGATGAGGTTCGATCACTGCTGTTAGGTAAAAAGACAGCACGAAGCAAACAGAGAGCCATTGGCCCATCAGAGATAGGCGGCTGCAAGCGGAAGGCTTGGCACAAGATAGAAGGCACACGAGCAACTAATCCTTCTACTCACTCTTTGGCTGCCACGCTGGGAACCGCTATACATTCTTGGATCGAAGAATCGTTGAGAGGTAACCCACGCTTTTTGTTAGAGACCGAGGTTGAACGGGACGGGATTCTTGGGCATGTGGATTGTTTCGATCTGGAGAATGGTGAAGTGATCGACTGGAAGACTACAACGAAAAGAAACATTCCCTACTTTCCTTCAGAGTCACAGCGTTGGCAGGTGCAGGTGTACGGCTGGCTGATGTCTCAGACCCACGATGTTAAGTCGGTGTCTCTGGTTGCTATTCCTCGTGAGGGTGGGGACATGGATATAGTTACGCACACGGAACCTTACGATGAGTCTGTTGTTGAAGAGGCTCTTGCTTGGCTTCGTGAGGTGAAAGTTTCATGGGAACCACCAAAGCCTGAAAAGAAAAAACCTTTCTGTAAAAAGTATTGCAAGTTCTACGATCCCACGGGGATAACTGGATGCCCGAGTATCGGCTAATTGACGGCCTTCTAAGCGTCTTGGATATCTTTCTAGTGGGATTACGCTAGAGAATAGGGGTTAATCGCTCTATCCACCCGCAAATCGCTTTCAAATACAACAGATATACCCAGTTGGGAAGCGAGATTCTTGATTAGATATATTCCCAAAACAAAACCGAATACAACTTTTCATATACAAGCATCGGGTTAGTCACCCATGCCAACCGGCCGTTAGAGGGTGTCGGGTTTCCTTGTAAAGAACACGACGCAAGGCGCAGCCAAGCAACAATTAGTTGAAGCGAAACTTGGCGAGATTGTTCGGGTGCATCTAACACGAGTTGCCTAGATGCCACGCCTTCGGGACCCGGCAATTATTTGGGCGCAACTGATTAACCTCCCCAGAAATCTACACTGCTGAAGGTGACGGTTAGATCGAGGGTTTGGAGAAAACAACTTCAAGCCCTCATCTGTCTACTTTCAGGTTCTGGTTAGTTCAAAGAAAAATAGGTACTTTGTTTCTGTGCGCAAGTTTTCGGGTGTAGACTTCGGTTAGCAACGTGTCCAAGTGACCCAGCCTGTGGTCGTGACCCTAGTGGTTCTCTCAGGGTCTGGGTTGCTATGCCCTGACCTGAGAGGTGCTCGTGAAGTACACCGTTCTTTCTAATTTATCTTATTCCGGTAAGACCGCTTCCGTTGGTGATGTTGTTGAAGACATTCCCGGTAAGTCGGTTTCGTGGCTTCTTGAGCAGGGCCATATTGTTCTTGTTGATTCCCCTAAAAAAAGTGAGCGTAAGTCTCCCATCGAAGGAGATAAGTAATGCCAACTTTTCGTCACGGTAAGTCCACTGCAGTTTTCATTAACGGAACAAACATGTCAGCGTTCTTGAACTCGGCTTCTTCGACGATGGCTATTGAAACCGCTGAGACCACAACTTTCGGTGATCAGGACAAAACGTACATTACTGGCTTGTCTGACGGCACGGTTTTGATGAGTGGTTTCTTTGACTCTTCCGCTGGTGCTTCCGACGCTGTATTAAGCGGAATGATCGCGGTTGAAGACAACGCCGTTTCGATCTTTCCAATGGGTAACATTATTGCTAGACCCGCCACTGTCGCTAACGGGCAAATGACTGCCTACGATATTTCATCGCCAGTCGGTGACGTTGTTGCTTTGACCGCAGAGGTTCAGGCTGATGGTGGATTGTTCTACGGGTTCGATCTTGTCGGGGCGGAAGTAACCACAACGACAGGCACTACCGCTTCGCAAGATAACGCCGCTTCAACAGCCGGTGGCTTATCGGTTAACCTTCACGTTCACGCAAACACCCACGATGGAACAACGATAGTCAAGATCCAACACTCAGCAGATGATTCAGTGTTCGTTGATTTAGTTACTTTCACCACCATTGGTGCGGGAGCAACTACTGGAGAAAACATAGCAATAAGCGGAACCGTGAACCGTTATTTACGGGCAAGTTATACGCTGGCCGGATCGACCGGTTCAGTGTCGTCAGCAATCGCACTAGCAAGGAGATAAGTAAATGCCAACTTTCAAGCATGGAAAAAATGCAACATTCAGCATCGACGGTGCAGCCGGAACACTGGTTGACATATCCGCCACCCTCAACACGATCAGTATGCCCCGCGCCGTTGAGACAGCCGAGACAACCGCTTTCGGTACCCAAGACAAAACCTACATTGTTGGTCTTTCTGACGCAACGATTTCCATTTCGGGAATGTTCGATCAGGCAACAGATGTAGACCTGAAGACCATGATCGCGAACCTCAAATCAGGAACTCTTGCAAGCGCAAGTTTCGAATACGGCCCAATGGGTTCAACATCCACCTACCCGAAGTTCACTGGTGAAGCAATCGTAACCGCGTACGACATTTCTAGCCCCGTCGGTGACGTTCTCACCTACTCGCTGGAACTTCAGGTCACCGGAGCAATCACTCAAGGTGTCTACGCATAACCATTCAGCACAATTATTCACGTTCCCTTGTGGACCAACTAAAGGATAAGAAATGAACTTACGCGACAAGATTCTTGCAACCGAAGACATTGAAAGCGAAACAATCAACGTCCCGTCATGGGGCGTGGATCTTCTCATCAAAGGAATGTCTGCTGGTGAAAGAGTCCTACTAATGCAGAACGCTTACGACGCAAAAACTGAACAAGTAAACATGTCGAAGGTTTACCCCGACGTTGTGGTGTCGTGCGCTCACGATCCCGAAACAGGGGAACCAGTGTTTACTAAGAATGACAAGGAAGCGATTCTTGGTAAGTCAAGTGCAGCGATTGAAATAATCGCTAACGCTGGACTGCGACTATCCGGTATCGGTGCAGAAGCACAGGACGCGGCGGGAAAAGATTCCTCGTCCACCCTGAACGAAGATATGTAATTGAACTAGCGGAACGCCTCAGTAGGACGGTGGGTGAACTTCTTTACGGAAGCCCCGCCCATCGTCCACTGAGTTCCGCAGAGATGACAGAGTTCATCGCGCTTGACAATTTACGGGCGTGGGAACAAGAGCAAGCAAACCGTCGGAGGTAATTGAAGTGGCGCAAGAAATGGACGTTACCGCTAAGTTCCGTGCCGACATCACCGACATGTCTGCGAAGATGAAATCACTTGACTCGCAACTTAAAGGAATCGAAACTCAGGCCGACAAAACTTCCAAGACAATGAGCGAGAAGTTCAAGTCTGCGGGTGAGGGGATGAGTAAGGCCGGCAAAAAAATGACTCTCGGTATCACGTTGCCACTTGTGGGTATTGGTATCGCGGCAGGTAAAAGCGCGATGGACTTTGAAGCGTCCATGAGTAAGATTGTTGGCCTCGTTGGTTTATCAACGGATGAAGTTGACGGCATGAAAGACGCGGTTCTTGAACTTTCAGGAACAACAGCAAAAGCACCAGCAGAACTAGCAGATGCTTTGTTTGTTGTTACTTCGGCTGGTCTTAAAGGGCAAGCAGCCATAGACGCACTTACCGTTTCAGCAAAAGCATCTACCGCTGGCCTTGGTGAAACCGCAGACATCGCTCGCGCCGTTGCTGGATCTGTAAACGCATATGGTTCAGCGAACCTTTCGGCTGCAAAAGCCACCGACGTTATTGTTGCTACCGCTCGTGCAGGTAACTTCGAGACTTCACAATTTGCTGGTGCTATTGGTCGGGTTCTCCCAATGGCGAAACAGGCAGGGGCAAGCCTTGAAGACATGGGTGGCGCAGTCGCTCTTTTAACAAGAACAAACGGAGACGCTGCACAATCAGTCACGCAGGTGCAAGCATTGTTCAAAGCGTTTGTTGTTCCCACGACAGAGGCAAAGAATGTTCTTGCAGATCTGGGAATGACCGCTGGTGACATGAGAGACAAAATCTCTAAAGATGGTTTGGTTAGTGCCATGAGAGAACTTGATGGTGCGCTAGGTGGAAACAGAGAAGTTCTAGGTAAACTCGTTGGTTCATCTGAAGCCGCCTCCGCAGCCTTCCAGATTCTTGACGCTGACGCTGACTCTATCGCGGGAACATTCGGCGTGACTGCGGATTCGGTAGGCATGACAGGTGAAGCGTTTGAAAACGCCACAGAAACTTCAGCGTTCAAGTTTCAACAAGCACTAACAGAGTTAAAGGTCTCCCTGATTGAGGTAGGCAACACTCTGCTACCAGTGTTCAACCAAATGGTCGGTTTCATTTCCAACTTGACAAATTCATTCATGGCACTATCACCCGAAACCAAAAAAATGGCAGTAGTGGCTGGCGGGTTAGCCGCCGCAGCAGGCCCACTTCTTTTAATCATGGGTAAAATAGCCACCATCATTGGGGCGTTGAAACCACTGTTCATGGCAATAACCCTAGCAGGGTCTGTTCTCGCCATTAAAATTATTGTTGTTGTTGCAGCGGTAGCGGCACTCGTCGCAATCTTCAAATGGGCTTACGACAACTCTGAGTCTTTACGAACAGCAGTCTCTGGCTTGATGGCAGTTTTCAAAGACATTTGGACGCTACTAAAAGACAGTGTTCTTGGCGTATTTGAATCTCTCACTGGAAGCACATCAGAAGTAGATGACAAGTTTAGAGACTTCGGCGGAAGGGTGAAAGACACAACCTCGGTGCTTCAGAAGATCGGGGACTTCATCAAGAAAGCATTGACCGTGTACGTACAAACCTTAACAAAATACATAAAGTTCTTGGCTGCCGCTTTTCAAGTCTTGGTAAAGTATGTACAAGTCTTCATCACGATAGCGAAAATGGTCGGTAATGTTATTAAAGGCGTTCTGATTCTATACATAGACATTCTGATGAATAAACTGGGACCGTTTAGTACAGCACTAAGGGCAGTCGCGTCAGGAGTAGGAAATGCTTTTGTTTCGATTGCTAATTTCGTTAAATCTGCTTTCAGCAAAGTCGGTTCTTTTGTAGAAACATTTATCAACACAGGTATTGACGCGGTCAACGCCTTAATTAAGGCTTACAACATGCTTGCCGGAATACTCCCCGGCATGTCTAAAGTCACCGAAATCACTGCCTTCAAGTTTAAGTCCCTTGGTAGCAACGCCGAACAAGCGGCCAAAGGCAGCCATCACCTTTCTGAATCATTGGTTCGCGGCGCTGATTTAGCGGCGGGTGCCCGTGACTCATTTTCACAGACTGCAAAAGTTGTTAAAGACTTGGCGACAGAAGGCGATGCTGGCACTGTTATTATTGACGAATTGGGAGATGGTGTTGCTGGTGCTGGAAACGCAGCGAAAACTGCGGCAGAGAAACTCGCTGAAGCAAAAGAAAAGTTCAAAGAATCCTTTAAACAAATACGCGGAACGATAGTCGCAGAAGTAGACAACATAAAAGCAAAAATGGAAGAGATGAAAGTGTCGGTATCAGACTCACTGATGCAAGGGTTCTCTTTTGATCGCATATCGAAGCCACAGTTAGACGCGCAAGGTGAAGAAATTGGGCTGTCCATCACCCAACGAATCACAGAACAAGCGGAACAGATCATCGGGTTTAGCCAAAGAATAAACGAACTGATGCGGCTTGGTTTGTCAATGGACGACCCACTAATGCAAATGGTTCTAGCGGAAGGTGCTACTTCAGGTTTAGGAATCGCTGACGAGTTGATCGCTGCTGGTGCAGAAGGTATAGCGGCAAACAGCAAGATGCTGGAGTCGGCGCAAGAAGCAGCAAACGGTATTGGCGTACATGCTGCCGATGCTTTCTACAAGGCTGGGCTTGATAGCGCGGAAGCAACAGTAAAGGCTTTCGATGACAACTTTTCCGCAGGTGGTAAAGGTTACAAGAGACTTAACAATCAGATGACTAGGCTGGCTCGCTCTCTTGACCGGAAGTCAACTATTACTGTTACCACAATTAACAGGGTTATTAACCAACGGGTAGATGGGGCTCGTGCAGCAGGTGGCCCCGTGAGCGCGGCAAAGACTTACCTCGTTGGTGAAAAAGGCCCAGAACTTTTCATACCAAACGTTGGCGGAAACATTCTTCCTAACAACGAACTACCAATGCCCTCTCCACCGTCTTTTGGGGCATCTGGGGGCGGTCGTATGGGCGGCGGGGGTGGAAACACCAACAACGTAAACAGTTACGCTATCACCGTTAATACTGGGGTGGGAGATCCACGACGAATCGGTGAAGAAATTATCAACAACCTGACAAAGTTTGAGCAGGCCAACGGCGCTGTGTTTGTTAGGACGTAATGAGTACCCTTCAAGTAGAGATTGTTTTCGACCTTAATGCTAACGGCGCGGGCGACTTCTTTACGTTAGATGACGCGGCAAAAGGCAAACTGGATAACACGGATTACAAACTCGCTGGCCCACTCTTTACCGACGTTTCAGATACAGTCCGTAGCGCAACAGTTAACAGGGGCAGGAACCGGGCTTTAGAAAGATTCACGGCAGGCACAGCGAGTGTGACGCTCGATAACCGAAACAGGTATTACGACCCGACCAACGTGGCTAGCCCTTACTACGGGCAGATCCTTCCACAAAAAGAAATCGTTATCAAAGATCAGGGCGTGACAATTTACACTGGCCTGATTAGTGACTGGAACTTCGGTTACGCGGTAGGGGGCGACAGTACCGCTGAGGTTGTTTGCGTTGACGGAACATCTTTACTCGTTGACCCTTTCCTCACAGCCGCCACTCAGGTCGCTGAAACGACAGGCGAAAGAATTGTAAAAGTTCTTGACGACATTGAATGGTCAGGCGTTAAAAGAGTTATCAGTACAGGGAAGCAATCACTCGGAACAGACGTTATTGCTGCCGACACGAAGGGGCTTGAATACTTAAACAAAATTGCTATATCGGAACCGGGCGCTTTCTTTGTGAGCAAAACCGGGTCTCTTGTTTTCAGGGATCGTGACGACCTTCAAACAGCGACCAGCACTGTTTTCTCTTCTTCACAGATTCCTTTCTCTGCTATCGCGGTTGAGTACGGGATCGAAGAAATGATGAACTCGGTTCTCGTGAAGTGGACTGGTGGCGAGGTTGCACTCACCGACGCTGATTCGATAGCGGCATACGGGCCGTTCGAGACAACCTATAACACGCTTCTTCCGTCAGCCGAGAACGCAACATCTTTCGGGCAGTTCCAACTCGGCTTGTACGCGCAACCGACATATCGCGTTGACCAAATCACCACACTTTTACATGCACTCCCCGTCCTGAAACAGCAGGAAGTCTTGAACCTAGAACTTGGTGACGTTGTTTTAGTGAAGTGGACTCCCAACAACATTGGTGCGGAAATCACGCAGGCTGTCTCTATCGACAAAATAGAGTTCGCTGGAGTCACCAAGGAAGAACGCGCGGTCACTTTCAGCATGTCCGAAACGGCAGCCTCATTTATTCTTGACAACGCAACGTTCGGCATACTCGGCACGGGAATCTTGGGATACTAAAGAAACAGGTTAGACTACTCACAGCACATCTACGAAAGGTTTAGAAAATGGCAGGTCTAGGGCGCAAGGCGTTTAGCGCAGGTGAGGTTCTCACAGCCGTGAATGTTCAGGGCTACCTCATGGATCAAACCGTCATGGTGTTTGCTGACGCTTCTGCGCGGGACACTGCCATCACTTCTCCGACTGAGGGCATGTTTGTGTTCCTTACAGTGACAGACGCATTACAGTTTTATGATGGTTCCGCTTGGACTGCTTTCACTTCCGGTGGCGGCGGCACTGGTTTGCAAGACGTATTTCTACTGATGGGAGCATGACATGGCAACAGCATACAAATATTCACAGGTACAAGGCACAGCATCAACGGGTACATACGCCACCCTGTACACGACACCCGCTGCTACTGAGGCAGTGATTTCTTCCCTCGTTATCACTAACCAATCTTCAAGCGCTATCACGGTGCGGATTGGTTTGGATGCGACTGCTGGTACTCCGGGTGCGAGCGAGTGGCTTGTTTATGATGCTGCTATTGCGGGTAATGACACGGTGGCCTTGACGTTGGGTGTGACGTTGGATGCGGAGAAGTTTGTTCGGGTGTCTTCGTCTGCTGATACTTGTAACTTTAGTGCGTTTCTGTCGGAGATTTCGTAACTATGGCGATCAATAGTTTTAAGTTTGCTGGATTGTATTCGCCAACTAGCCCTACTCAAGCGAACTTCAGTGATACTGCTACGGGTACTTACTCTGTGGGTGACATTGATTACAAATACATAACCTTCACGGCATCCGGGACATTAACGCTGACAACTGCTGGTGTTGCAGATGTGCTTGTGATAGCAGGTGGCGGTGGCGGTGGAAACAACGTTGCCGGTGGTGGCGGGGCTGGTGGATATTTGTATTCCGCTGGTGTCATTCTGCCTGCCGAATCACTCACGGTTGTTGTGGGTGGTGGTGGTGCTGGTGGCGCGTCTATAAATGCGCTTGGTGCAAACGGAAGTAATTCTGGTGTTGGCTACTACATGTCGCTGGGTGGTGGCGGGTCGAAAACTTTTGGTGGTTCTGGTGGCGGGGCACATTCTTATGACGCTACCCGTGGATTGGGTTTTATTAAACAAGGCAATGAAGGCGGTGGCGCTTCTGCTGGACTTACTTCAGGTTCTGGTGGTGGCGGTGCCGGTACCGCAGGATCAAGCGCCACTAACTCCCCTGTATCTGCCGGTGCCGGAGGGTCAGGCATATCTAACGCAATTACCGGCACATCCGTTGGTCGAGCCGGTGGTGGATCTGGTGGAATAAATAGCAGCCCTCTAACTGTTGGCACAGACGGCGGTGGAAACGGTGGACAATCCGGCACAAACCCGACCGCGGGTGCTGCCAACAAGGGCGGTGGCGGTGGTGGCGGTCAAGGAAGCGCAAACGGTGCTGCTGGTGGCAGCGGTGTGGTAATCGTTCGAGTGAGGACAAACTAAATGACTATCTCTAAACTTTCAACAGCACAAGGCGCAGGATCAGCGATCCCGACAGCGGGTCGTTTCGCACAGATCAGTAGCGGTGGTACTCGTACTACTTATACTGATGGTGGGTTGACGTATGAGGTGAGGACGTTTACGTCTTCAGGTTCGCTCGTTGTTGCTAATAGTGGTGTTGTTGATGTTCTCGTTGTTGGTGGCGGTGGTGCTGGTGGACAATCCGGCGGCGGAGCCGGTGGTGCTGGCGGAATGTTGGTTAAGCAAAGCGGTTTTTTATCAGCAGGAACTCACGCAGTAACTGTTGGCGCTGGTGGTCTAGCAACTCCATTACAAGGGAACAACGGAGAATCATCATCTATCGCTGGTTACGTTGGCGTGGGCGGTGGTGGTGGCGGTGCTGGTGGAGAGTTCACCGGACAAAATGGTGGTTCAGGTGGAAGTCAGGCTGGTAATACGGCAGGGCGTGTTCCCGGAACTGGATTAGACGGTCAAGGTTTTGCTGGTGGTGTTGGCTACTCAAACTTGTCATCAACTTATGTTGCTGGCGGTGGAGGTGGAGCAAGCGCAGTTGGAGGTACGGGAACAGTATCAATCGGTGGCGCAGGCGCTAATGGTTTAGCGAATAGTTTTACTGGTACGAGTGTTGTTTATGCTGGTGGCGGTGGAGGTGCTGGTCGCAACATTTCTGGTGGCGCAGGTGGAACCGGAGGTGGTGGCGCTGGTGGCTCGGTTGGGTCAATTAATGGCGTATCAGGAACAGCAAATACTGGTGGCGGTGCTGGTGGTGGATACCATTTAGGTGCTGGTGGCACTGGTGGTTCCGGCATTGTCATTGTCCGTACCATTATTGGTGGTTCAGCAGCGGGTGTAGCAGCGAGTGGTGGTACTGAAACTACTTATGTCGCTGATGGAACTAATGGTGTGAATGGTAAGACGTATAAGGTGCATTCGTTTACTTCGAGTGGTTCGTTGACGGTGAATGCTCAAGGGTTTGTGGACGTTCTTGTTGTTGGCGGCGGTGCCGGTGGTGGCAGCCGATCCGGCGGCGGCGGCGGTGCAGGTGGATATCTATCGTTAAATAACGCTTACTTTATTACGGGTACGCATACAGTAGTCGTCGGAGCCGGTGGTCTTGGCAGCGTTGGAGTTAACGAAAACGGTTATACAGGCGTTGCCTCTCGCGTTTACCAATTTTATGGCGATGGTGGCGGTGCTGGTGGTGGCTATAACACTACGAAAGGATTCGATGGAGGCTCCGGCGGTGGCGGTGCAGGTATAAGCAGCGCAGGGCCGTTCCTCGGAGGAACTGCTACGTCGGGACAAGGCAACAACGGTGGGCAAAGTGCAAGCGCGGCAGCAAATTTCCCAGCCGGTGGCGGTGGCGGTGCTAACGCAGCAGGTGGAAACGCAACGGCAACCGTGGGCGGTGTCGGTGGTGCCGGTGAATCATCTTCAATAACTGGCAGTTCAGTAACAAGGGCGGGGGGCGGCGGTGGCGGTGCTTTTGGTGGCACAGGCGGTGCCGGTGGCTCCGGTGGTGGTGGTGCGGGTGTTAGCACTAACACGACAGCAACAAGCGGAACAGCAAACACTGGTGGCGGTGGTGGTGGCGGGGGCACCCCCGGTCTAGGCGGCGCAGGCGGCTCCGGCATCGTAATCATCCGCTACCCAATAGACTAATTAAACATATCTACGAAAGGAAACACAATGGCACACGCAGCACGTATAGAAGACAATATTGTCCGTGAAGTAATCGTTGTCCCTGACAATCTGGATGCTACCGAATCAGATGCAGCGATTGAGGCATACATTCACAGTATCGGTTTGAACGGTACTTGGATTCGTACTTCCTACAATGGCAACATTCGTGGAACGTATGCGGGTATCGGGTTCACTTATGACAGCGAAACAGATGTGTTCGTTGCACCTGTAGTGGAAGAAGTCGCTGAGTAGTTTGTTATGTCTCCTAGCGAATGGATAGCCTTAATAGTCGGTGTCATCACCATCGTTACTGGTGTTTTGGCAGG
>Ga0196903_1000002_pt1 | contig 49658 bp, 60 predicted proteins | sample CB_VirMetaG_2_FD_169097 | JGI IMG/M metagenome (GOLD analysis project Ga0196903, IMG submission 169097) | Freshwater to marine saline gradient viral communities from Chesapeake Bay - CB_1504_2 Viral MetaG (v3) (version 3) | ecosystem: Environmental > Aquatic > Marine > Coastal | place: USA... | reverse complement strand
ACCTTACTCCCCAGCTGGGTGGTACATTAGATGCTAATAGTCAAATAATTGACATGGGAGCTAATACCATTACCGACGCTAAAGTTGGTCAATGGGATACAGCTTATGGCTGGGGTGATCATTCTACTCAAGGATATATTACGAGTGAAACGTCTCATGCTGACGTTGTTGTTGATGGTGATTTTACATCACAAGGAATTATGCTTAGAGGTGCTAGTAGCGGCACTTATAGTATACTAACAGATAATTCAACAAACTGGAACACTGCTTATAGTTGGGGAGATCATTCCACACAAGGCTACGTTACAACTTCTGGCGTAACAAGTGTTACAGGAACAGCCCCTGTAGTTTCTTCAGGCGGAACAACGCCAGATATATCAATGGCCGCGGCAACTACATCGGTTAATGGGTATTTAACTTCTACTGATTGGACCACGTTCAACAACAAATTAACTAGTGTTTCGGGTGACCCTGTACCTACGCTTAGTGGTGATTTAGATGTCAATAATAACAGTATTGTGTCATCAGGTGGAAATATTTCAATAACACCTGATGCTTCGGGTAATGTTGTATTAGATGGCATCAGCTACCCAAAAGTAGATGGGACAATAGACCAAGTACTAAAAACAAATGGTGCTGGGCAGTTATCATTTACTACAGTAGGTGGTGGAGTAACAAGTGTTACGGGAACAACTCCAGTAGTTTCTTCAGGTGGAACAACACCTGCTATATCAATGGCTGCGGCAACTACATCAGTAGACGGTTATCTAAGCTCAACTAACTGGAACACATTTAACAATAAGTTAAGTAGTGTTGGCGGTGATGCCGCACCAATACTTGGTGGAGACCTAGATGTCAATGGTAACAGTATTGTGTCATCAGGTGGTGGAGACATTTCAATAACACCGAGTGGGCCAGGTAATGTTATTACAAGTAATGTTACTATTGATGGCATTAAGTACCCACAAACAGATGGAACAGGAGGACAAGTGCTTCAGACCAACGGAGCAGGGGAGTTATCATTCGCTACAGTAAGTGGTGGCGGAGGCAGTGGTGATGTAGTAGGCCCATCTTCGGCAACAGATAACGCGATTGCTAGATTTGACACAACCACAGGTAAGCTACTACAAAACTCCTCTGCTACAATAGACGACGCTGGAGCCATAACAGCACCTGACTTTATCGGTGACTTGAATGGTGCGGTTAGATTTGATGCAAAAGCAATAGGTAGCGCAATTGATAAAGGAGAGGTTGTTTATATCTCAGGTATATCAGGCAACACACCAGAGATTCAATTAGCACAATCAAATTCATCGGCTACAATGCCAGCTTTTGGGATAGCTTTAGCTGATATTGCAGAGAATAACACAGGTGAGGTTGCTACTTTTGGAAGTGTCAAAGGATTAGATGTTACTGACTTTGGCGAAACCAGTATTATTTTTTCTGTAGGCGATACAGTTTATGTTTCATCTACTGAAGCTGGAAAACTAACAAATGTTCCTCCATCAGGAGAGGCTAACTTGATACAAAACATCGGTAAGATAGAAAGGGCCACTCCAACATCCAATATGACTATCAAAGTAGGCGGTGCTGGTAGAACGAATGCAACACCAAACCTTGACTCTGCAAAGATGTTTTTGGGTAATTCATCAAATCAATCGGTATCTGTTGCAATGTCAGGTGACGTTACAATTAGCAACACAGGCGCAACAACGGTAGGCACTATTAATTCAGTTGCGGTAGCCACAGTAACAGCAGGGGCAGCTTTAGGCGCAACAGCACAACAACCACCAAGCGAAGGTGCGTTTGTTAACGGTGATAAAACAAAGCTAGACGGTATAGAGGCTTTAGCGGATGTAACAGACGCAACAAACGTTACTGCCGCGGGTGCATTGATGGATTCTGAAGTAACTAACCTTGCGGATGTAAAAGCTTTTGCTACCACCGATTATGCTACTGCAGCTCAAGGATTAACAGCCGATGCTGCATTACCAAAAGCGGGTGGGGCAATGACAGGTGCTATAACTGGCAACCAAGATATAACAGGTAAAAGACCAATAGTTACTGACACAACCACAAATATAGACTTAACACTAGGTACACACGAGGGTACTTTTATATACTCTGATAATGTAGCTGCAGTAGCTGTAAATATTCCTCCAAATTCAACCCAAGCATTTCCTGTAGGCACAGAGATTGATATGATTCAAGCGGGAGGTGGTCAGGTAACGGTAGCCCCAGGAACAGGTGTTAATTTAAATGGGGGAATTGCAACAATCGCAATTACAGCGCAATGGGGTGGGGCAACATTGAAACAAATAACAGTAGACAACTGGATAATTGTTGGTAAAATATAATATATGTTTGGATTAAATCTAGGAGCAACAAGCTCAAGTGGAGATGTAGGGCCGCCACCAAGTTACGACACGGACGCTGTGACTTACTTTGCTGCTGTAGTAGCTGCTGGAGGGGCTTTGTCTAATGGATTCAAGGCTGCTTGCTCAGATTTATTTGTAGCTGCAAAATCGAATGGATATTATTCAAAGTTGATTCAATTCATGCCCGTTGGTGGAGGGGTGGAGGCATCGGCTGAAATCAATATGGTTAGTCCTGGAACGAAGGATGACATTTATAAAAACTCACCGACAATTGATAGTTCAATCGGGGTAACTTGGGATGGTGTAACTCAATGGGCAGATACTCAAATTGACTTGAACACCGACTTTAATTCAGGTTCAGATTGGTTAGTTGGGGCATATCATATTAGTGGATTTGTAGGAACGGGAACGCGCAACATTCTCGGAGCGATGAACACCTCTGCTTCTCGAATAATGCTACAGGCACAAAACGGTGCTTCCTTCGATGTGGCTGTTTACGGTAATGGTCACTCTTCGTCTTTCGCTAAAAGTGGCACAGCTTTAACCGATGGTAAAATGATAATCGGGCATAGAAGCGCAACCAACAAACTTCATATAACCGTTGGGGCTACTCGAACGACAAGGACACAAACCCGACCGACCACGGGAATCGCTTATGATTTCGCCTTTGGAGCAAGAAACAAACAAGGAGTGATCGACACTTTCACCAATGGAAAATGGTGCTGCAAAGTAGCGGCAACAGGAATGACAACAGCGGAGGTCGATCTAATGATAGCGGACATTGACACATTTATAGCAGCAATTTGATGGAATTTATAATACTAGATAGAGCAGAATCAGAAGCCGTAGCATCCCTTCGCATTCATGGGCGAGAGGTGATGATTCCTGCCGATTCATTCATCTATCCTCTGGTGATCTCTGAATCGATAAAAACGAAACTAGATACCGATAAACTCGATACGATCAATCAATCTGAAATAACATTTTTTCCCGAAACTGATGATTGAAAAAGAATACGAATTTGAACCTGAAGAAGATATTTAACTATATTTGCAAATAAATTTAATAAAATGAAAAAAGTAGAAAACAAAATAAGTCAAGACGAGCTAGTCAAATTGCAAGGCATTTCTAATGAAATGAATTCTTGTAAAATAAGTATATCAGACGCAGAAATGCACAAATACAGCTTGATGGCTAGATTAGCCGGACTCCAAGATAACTTTCAAGTTATTCAAAAAGAACTTATGGATAAGTATGGCAAGGTCAGTATTAGTATTGTAGATGGAACTATAAAAGAACCCGAAGCTGATGTCATTAATCCGTAAAATAACCATAGGCAAAGAATACAAAGAAAATGCAATGCACTATTCGGTTGGCCAAGAAGTGTACGGTAAGCACCAAATTGTAGATATACAAGAGTCTGAAGAAAAGTATATTATTTATATACAAGACACAGAGGGTGATGTAAAGCGGTGGAAAGACTTTAATAAAAACATGTCTGTGTCCGTTGAATATAACTTAGACTATTAATGAGAAGTGTTTTTAATTTTTTAATAAAACCCACGGGCAGTAGATATAACAACGAAGTTAACATAGATGGTAAAAAGCTGATCACGAACACGGATATATTTGATCATAAAAGTGTTAGCAGAGAAGCCGAAGTAATATCTACACCTCTTGCATTTAACACACCAATAGTAAAGGGTGATAAAGTAATAGTACACCACAATATATTTAGAAGGTGGCATAACATTAAAGGCGTTGAAAAAAATAGTGCTGGCTATATAGAAGAAGAATTGTATTCTTGTCAAATAGATCAAGTATATGCTTACAAGCCGTTTACAAATGGTGATCGCAAAGAACGTTGGCAGGCATTAGAAGATTACTGTTTTGTGCAGCCAATAAAGAATAAAGACAAGTACGAGCTAAATATCGAGAATGAGCTGGTTGGTATATTGATATATTCAAATAGTGGTCTTAGTAGTAAAGGGCTTGAAGTAGGTGATTTAGTGGGCATAGGCCCTAAGAGCCAATTTGAATTTTTAATAGATGGCAAGCGTTTATATAGAGTGCGAAACCAAGATATTTCAATTAAATATGAATACGGAGGAAACGAGGAAGCATATAATCCAAGCTGGGCGGGTAGCAGTAAAAGAACTAATTAAAGTTGCTGAAGAACCAATTGTAGATACAGACGAAGACGTATCCGCAGACAGACTAAAAAATGCCGCAGCAACAAAAAAGCTAGCTATATTTGATGCTTTTGAAATATTGTCTAGGATTGAGCAAGAAGATGCCGCTTTAAACGGGGTTGTACTAGAAGACAAAAATCAAGATTCGATAAGCGGCTTTGCTGAAAAAAGAGCTAAAAAATAATGTATAACCAAACGTTATATAAAATAGTAGAACCTGTGAATCTTAATAGGCTTCATAGGTTAAATAAATCTAAAAGCTGGAAAAAAGGTTATAATAGTGAAGATGATATTATTTCTTTAAGTGGCACCGGTCAAATAGGAGATGTGTACGAAATATCTGGTTTAAAAATAGCTTTACCAAAAGAACCTAAAGATGTTTACTCTAGATCTAGCGACAAACAAGAACAATATTGGAAAAGACTAGACAAGCACAAAGAGCTTGAAAAAATTAAAACAATATTTGATTGGTTAGATTGTCCAGAGCAATTTAAGTCAAAGTATCACGATTATATAGACGAAGAATTTAATAGGCGTGAAAATGGTTTTTGGTTTAAAAACAATGGGGTAAGCACATACATAACAGGTACGCACTACATGTACTTGCAGTGGTGTAAAATAGATGTTGGAGAAGCGGAATTTAGAGAGGCTAACCGGCTGTTCTTTTTATATTGGGAGGCGTGTAAGCTAGATAATAGGTGTTACGGAATGTGCTACCTAAAAAATAGAAGATCTGGTTTTTCTTTTATGGCGTCTGGTGAAATTGTCAATCTAGCCACAATGACGAACGATGCTAGGTTTGGTATACTATCAAAAAGTGGTAGCGACGCTAAAAAAATGTTTACAGATAAGGTTGTACCAATGTCTGTTAACCTACCCTTCTTTTTTAAGCCCATACAAGATGGTATGGATAGGCCTAAAACAGAGCTTTCTTTTAGAGTGCCAGCATCTAAGCTAACAAGACGAAAAATAGAAAGCAAAGCCAAAAGCTCTGATTTAGAAGGTCTTGATACTTCTATAGACTGGAAAAACACTGGAGACAACTCTTATGACGGTGAAAAGCTTAAGTTATTAGTACACGATGAGTCTGGAAAATGGGAAAGACCTGATAATATACTAAACAATTGGCGAGTTACAAAAACTTGTTTAAGGTTGGGTAGCAGAATCGTAGGCAAGTGTATGATGGGCTCTACTTCTAATGCTTTAGACAAAGGGGGCGAAAATTTTCGCAAACTGTATGATGCGTCTGACACGTTAAAGAGAAACAAGAACGGCCAAACTAAAAGCGGGCTATATAACTTGTTTATACCGATGGAGTGGAACTACGAAGGCTTTATAGATAAGTTTGGCTTGCCAGTGTTTGATACACCAGACAAACCAAAACAAGATCCACACGGCGACGAAATAGATGTTGGGGTTATAGAACATTGGGACAACGAAGTAGAAGGTCTTAAGGGCGATCAGGACGCTTTAAATGAGTTTTATCGACAGTTTCCAAGGACGGAAGAGCACGCGTTTAGAGACGAAACTAAAAATAGCTTATTTAATTTAGCAAAAATATACGAGCAAATTGATTTTAACGGCGATTCGTATAGTTCTAATTTAATAACCCAAGGCAGCTTTCAGTGGGAAAATGGGGCTATAGACACTAAAGTTATTTTTATACCAGATAGAGGTGGTAGATTTTATTTATCTTGGTTACCAAGTAAAGATCTTCAAAATCGAGTAATAAGTAAGAATGGAGTTAAGTGCCCAGGTAACGAGCACATAGGTGCTTTTGGTTGTGACCCTTATGATATATCTGGAACTGTAGACGGTAGAGGTTCTAATGGCGCTTTACACGGAGTAACAAAATTCTCTATGGAAGATGTGCCTACAAACCACATTTTTTTAGAATATATAGCTAGACCACAAACTGCTGAAATATTTTTTGAAGATGTGTTAATGGCGTGTGTTTTTTATGGCATGCCTATACTGGTTGAAAACAATAAACCAAGATTGCTGTATCATTTCAAAAATAGAGGTTATAGAGGATTCTCAATGAATAGACCAGATAGAGCTTGGAAAAAGCTATCTATAACAGAAAAAGAAATTGGTGGCATACCAAATTCTAGTGAAGATGTTAAGCAGGCTCATGCCGCTGCAATAGAAACCTATATAGCTAACCACGTAGGCTTAACGGAAAAAGCAGAATACGGTAGCGTTTACTTTAATAAAACGCTAAACGATTGGTCTAAATTTAATATAAATAATAGAACTAAGCATGATGCATCTATTAGTTCAGGTTTAGCTATAATGGCCTGCAATAGAAACCTGTACATGCCCGTTAAAAAGATTGGAAAAAAAGTCATTGACTTTGGATTTAAAAGATACGATAATACTGGATACACTTCAGAGTTGAAGAAAAATTAAAATGAACATATAATGCAGAACAAACCATCTAAAGGGATTTTTCCTAGTCAGTCAGTGCTTGACGTAGAAAAGTCTGGAAATGAATATGGTATGAAAGTGGCAAAAGCCATAGAATCTGAGTGGTTTAGAAAAGACAACGGTAGCGACAAATACCAAGCTACTAAAGACAACTTTCATAGATTAAGACTGTATGCTCGAGGGGAACAATCTATACAAAAATACAAAGATGAGTTAGCTATAAATGGTGACTTATCTTATTTAAATCTAGACTGGAAGCCAGTACCTATCATACCAAAGTTTGTCGACATAGTTGTTAATGGTATGTCTGATAGAGTTTTTGATATAAAAACTTACAGCCAAGATCCAGATTCTTTAAAACAAAAAACCGATTATGTAGAGTCTATGCTAAGAGACATGAATAATCGAATATTACTTGAAAAAATTGATACAACAACTGGTATCAATATGTTCAAGAATGATCCTAAAGAATTACCACAAACAAAAGAAGAGTTATCAGTAAAGATGCAGCTTGAATACAAGCCATCCATAGAGATTGCTCAGGAAGAGGCAATATCAAACGTGTTTGACTTAAACAAATTTGACTTAGTAAAGCGCAGGTGCGATTATGATCAAGTTGTTATAGGTATGTCATGCGCTAAAAGCACATTTAACACCGCGGAAGGAATACGTATAGAATATGTAGATCCTGTTGATATAGTATACTCATACACTGATTCACCATATTTTGATGATCTTTACTATGTGGGCGAAGTTAAAAGAATGACTATATCTGAGCTAAAGAAGTTTTTTCCACAACTAACTAATGATGACATAAAAGAAGTTGAGGATATGGCTTACGACGGTTCTGTTTATAGATCACAAAAATATTCAGCAACAAGTCAAGACAACTTTGTAGATGTACTGTTTTTTGAATATAAAACGTTTAACAACCAAGTATATAAAATAAAAAACACAGCATCAGGTGCTAAAAAAGCTATTGAAAAAACAGATGAGTTTAATCCACCTAAAGACGCAAAGTCTCAGTTTGAAAAAGTACAAAGATCTATAGAGGTACTATATGAGGGGGCAAAGATAGTAGGCATGGAAAAACTTCTTAAGTGGAGGTTGTCTGAAAATATGACCAGGCCTAAGTCAGATATAACTAAGGTTAATATGAGCTATTGCATAGTTGCCCCTAGAATATATCAAGGTAGACCAGAATCTTTAGTATCGAGAATGACTTCTTTTGCAGACATGGTGCAGTTAACACACTTGAAGTTGCAGCAAGTTATGTCAAGATTAGTTCCTGACGGTATATATATGGATGCAGATGGCCTAGCCGAAATAGACTTAGGTACCGGAACAAACTACAACCCACAGGAGGCATTGAATATGTATTTCCAAACTGGTAGTGTTATCGGAAGGTCAATGACAGCAGATGGAGATATGAATCCAGCTAGAGTACCTATAACTGAGTTACAAAGTGGTTCTGGTGGTGCTAAGATACAAAGCTTAATAACTACATACAATTACTACATGCAAATGCTCCGCGATGTTACTGGCCTAAACGAGGCTAGAGACGGTAGCAAACCCGATTCCAACGCATTAGTTGGTCTGCAGAAAATGGCAGCTGCAAATTCAAATACAGCCACGAAACACATATTGCAGGCTGGTTTGTACTTAACACTGCGCATGGCTGAGGTTACTTCTTTAAGATTATCAGATGCTATAGAATATTCTAATACTAGAAGCTCTTTTATAAATTCGTTAGGCAAGTTTAATGTGGCTACGCTACAAGAACTACATAGCATGCATCTTCACGACTTTGGCGTATATATAAGCTTAGCACCGGACGAAGAAGAAAAGCAATTACTAGAAAACAACATACAAGTCGCTTTACAAAGAGACCAAATAACTCTAGATGACGTCATAGACATAAGAGAAGTTAAGAACTTAAAGTTAGCTAATCAATTGCTAAAGCTGAGAAGAAGAAAAAAGGGTGAACAAGATAGAGCTCAACAAATGCAAAACATACAAGCTCAATCACAATCTAACGCTCAGGCCGCTCAAGCATCCGCTGAAGTTGAAATGCAAAAAGAACAAGCACTTGCTTCTACTAAGTCTCAATTGATGCAGGTTAAGCATAGTTTTGATTTAGAAAAAATGCAAAGAGAGGTTGATCTTAAAAGAGAATTAATGAGGTTTGAGTTTGAAATTAATCAAGGACTTAAACAATTAGATTTACAGGTGATTAACGGTAGAGAAGAGTACAAGGAAGATCGTAAAGATAAAAGAACTAAAATTCAAGCTTCACAACAAAGCGAACTTATAGATCAAAGAAAAAATAACAAACCACCTAAAGACTTTGAATCATCTGGTAATGACTTACTAGGAGGTTTTAATTTATAAACCAAATTTTTTATATTATATTATGGATAACGAAGAAAACACAGAAGTAGTAGAAAACACGGAGCCAACACAGGTAGAACAAGTTGACGTGCAAGAAGTTGAGCCAAATAAAGTTACAACTAAAACCGAAGACGGTTATAAAATAGATTTAGCAAAAATAAATAACGAAGAAAATGTACGGATCAAAGAAGAAGCTAACAACGAAGAAAACACCGAAAAAGAAGAAGCCAACGAAGGAGAAGACCAAAAAGTATTAGAAGAAATTACAGACGAAGTTGTTGAGCTTGTTGAAGAGGTAACAAAAGAGGCTGTAGTAAAAGAAATACAAGAGAATAGCATAGATCTACCGGAGAACATACAGAAAGTCGTTGAGTTTATGAACGAGACTGGTGGAACTCTAGATGACTATGTTAGATTAAACGCAGATTATAGCAACGTAGATGGTGATTCACTACTACGTGAGTATTATAAACAAACTAAGTCACACTTATCTAATGAAGAAATAGACTTCTTAATTGAAGACAAATTTTCTTTTGACGAAGAGTTTGATGAAGAAAGAGATGTACGCCGAAAAAAACTAGCTCACAAAGAAGCTGTTTCAGAGGCTCAAGGGTTTCTTAATTCGCTTAAAGACAAATATTACGATGAAGTCAAGTTGGGTTCAAAGTTAAGTCCAGAGCAAAAAGAAGCAGTTGAGTTTTACAACCAGCATCAAGAGCAAGTTAAAAGCGGTAAAGAACTATCATCTCGCCAAAAGGAACATTTTGACAACGTAACGAATAATCTTTTTAACGAACAATTCAAAGGTTTTGAATTTGAAGTAGGAGAAAAGAAGTATCGATACAACGTTAAAGATGTTGATAGCGTTAAGCAAACACAAAGTGATTTATTAAATGTATTCAGTGAGTACATTAAAGATAACGTATTAGCAGACGCTAAAGGTTATCATAAAGCCCTTTTTGCTGCTAGCAATCCCGATGGTTTAGCCAATCATTTTTATGAGCAAGGTAAAGCAGATGCAGTGCGACAAATGACGTCAGAGGCCAAAAACATTAATGTTAATGGTAGAAAATCTGATCCAGGAGTTATAAATGCAAATGGTACCAAGGTCAGAGTAATGGATGGTGATAACAGTTCTAAATTGAAAATAAAACTTAAAAATTACTAAAACATATAAAAAATGGCACAAAGTATAGTCGAATTTACTACCCCAGCAACGGGGTTTGTAGATCCCGCACATTCGAAAGTTACTTTATCAAGTAACTATATTAATTTTGCTGATTCAAGTTTTGATACTTGGGGTCAGCAGTATCTTCCTGAGCTTTACGAACAAGAAGTTGAGCGATACGGAAACAGATCAATTTCATCTTTCTTACGACTAGTAGGAGCTGAAATGCCTATGTCAGGCGATCAGATTATCTGGTCTGAGCAAGGCCGTCTTCACTTAGCTTATGGATTAGCTGGAACAGCAAGTTCATCAGCAATCGTTGCCGATGCATCTGCCAACACTCTTAGCGGTTTAGGGGCTCACGCTCTTAGAGTAGGTCAAACGGTTGTTGCAAAGCTAATGACTGGTGGTGAAGTAATCAAAGCTTATGTTAGCGCTGTTGCTAATGACACGGCTACTATCCTTCCTTATGGAGGAGCTGCGTTGAGCAACATGGGCGCAGTTGACACCGAGCCAATTCAATTGTTTGTTTACGGTTCTGAATTTGCAAAAGGATCAGCTGGAATGTCTGGCTCTGTTAAGCCTGAATTCAAGAGCTTTAGCAATAAGCCTATTATTATCAAGGACAAGTTTGAAGTATCAGGATCTGATGCCGCTCAAATTGGTTGGGTTGAAGTTTCAGGAGAAGCTGGCCAAGCTGGTTACTTATGGTATATGAAGGCTGAAGGTGATACCCGAACTCGTTTCGAAGATTATCTTGAAATGGCTATGGTTGAAGGCGAGCTTGTACACGCAGATTCTACTATTGCTTTACCAACTGATGGTGGCGCAGGTACTGCAGGTACTGAAGGTTTATTTGCTGCTATCTCTGATAGAGGTATTGTATCTGAAGGATTTGGTGCTGCTAACATAGTTACAACAACTGCTGCTGATTTTCAAGCCTCTATGGATAACATGTGTATTGAGCTGGACAAGCAAGGCGCTATTGAAGAAAACATGCTTTTCTTGAATCGTTCTGCTGCCTTAGGTATTGATACTGGGTTAGCCCTCATGAACGGTGGATACTCTACTGGAACATCTTATGGTGTGTTTGAGAACAGTGAAGATATGGCTCTTAACCTTGGTTTCTCTGGTTTCCGAAGAGGTTCTTATGATTTTTATAAGACTGACTGGAAATATTTGAATGATCAAGCTACTCGTGCTGCTGTTGGTGGTATTGAGGGAGTTTTAGTTCCTGCTGGAACATCTTCAGTGTATGATCAAATGATGGGTAAGAACATCCGTCGTCCATTCCTTCACGTTCGTTACAGAGCTTCTGAAACTGATAACCGACGCATGAAGTCTTGGGTTACTGGATCTGTTGGAGCTTCTAATAGCGATCTTGATGCTATGGAGATTCACTACTTGTCAGAGAGATGTCTCGTAACACAAGCTGCTAATAACTTCATATTGTTTAACGCAACAGATGCTTAATAGCAATTAATTAAAACTTGGGGTCATAATTGTGTGGCCTCAAGTTTTTACTTTTTTTATTTATTAAATTATATTATGTCAACAAGTTTAGAAAAGAACTGGGAAATTAAAGATAGATTATACCAGTTAAAAGGAAATAAGTCACCAATAGTTTATATGCTCAAAACAAGAGGTATTTACTATTTCGATGAAGAAAAAGGATACGAAAGAGAATTAAAGTACACTAGAAACCAAAGAACATTATTTGTAGATGAATTTAAAGGTGATGGTGTTTTAGAGCACGTTGCTTTTAGAGAAGGTGTTTTAGCTGTGCCAAAAGAAAAGGTTACACTTCAAAAGTTTCTTTCTTTATATCACCCTTCTAAGGATAAGTATTATGAAGAACAAGATAACGTAAAAGAAGCTGAAGATGATCTTGATTATTTAGAAATAGAATTAGATGCTTTAAATACCGCTAAATCTATGGATATTGACAAGGCTGAAGCTATACTACGTGTAGAAATAGGCTCTAAGGTCAATAAGATGACTTCTAAGGAGGTTAAGCGAGATGTTATGATTATGGCAAGGAATAATCCAAGTATGTTCTTAGAACTAGCCTCTGATGATAATGTAGAAGTTAGGAATATAGGTATAAAAGCTCAAGAACAGGGGATTATAAAACTAGCCTCAGATCAAAGAACTTTTAAATGGGCAAGTAACGGTAGAAAATTAATGACAGTGCCGTTTGATGAAAACCCATATTCTGCTTTGGCCGCTTGGTTTAAAACAGATGAAGGAATAGAAGTATTCCAAACTATTGAAAAAAGATTAAAAGAATAGCAATTAAAAACCCGTTAAGGTAGCCACATAAATAAATCGTGGCTACCATAACACAACAAATCGATTATGCCATTTAACAATAAAATAACACCTGAAAATAAAGCAAAAGCAGATAACAAAGGTTCAAAACAAAACGTTAGCAAAGCTAAATATTATAGTTTCCCAAGTAACGACTGGTGGAGCAACCTATGGACGCCAACAACTAATCCGGATCCTCGACCTGATTGGAAAATGAAGGATTTAGATGAACGAAATAGACCAAAGTCAACTAAAGCAACTAAAACAGCAAAATCAAATAATGAATTAGCGCGAGAAGCACACGCTGTGCAAAACAATCCTAATCGCGCGTCAGAGTTTGTTACAGGAAAGCTAAAGCCAAAGCCAAAGTCTAAGCCAAAGTCTAGACTACGTACTAGCTCTGAAATAGCAGCAGGTGTAAAAAGCACTCCGTCAAAAATGCAAATAGCTGGCTTACCAAGATCTGGAAACACTATGTTGATGGGTTCTAAAGAAGTAGAAACACCTAGCACATTTAATACCAGTGCGGCTAGTAATATTGCCAAAGCCCCTAACTTTGCTAAAATGGCTGAAGATGGTGCTAGTGTTAAAGAAATGAGATCAACTTTAAAGGATTACAGAAAGACCGTTAAAGGGCAGGTGAAAGATCATAAAGCTGGTATTAAAAAACAAAACAAATCAACTAAATTTGAGAAAAAAAGCAGTAAGATTAATAACAGAGCAAATAAAGCAAAGCGATAATGGGAGTACCTATTGATCTTAAACAGAAAGAAGTGGGCAAAAGCACAAAGACTAGTACGCCTAGTAGTAGTAAGTCTTCCCGCGGTGAAGACATTAAACTAATGGATACGGCCAGTTTTGAAACAGCCTCGGATTTATTAAGTAAGCAATCTGCAGAAAATGTTATGAAGGTTGAAGAACTGCCGCACCGCAACGCTGATGCTAACTACATTAAAGATGTTTCTCAAGGCCCGCCTAGACAAAGCAACGAATCTAAAGCCCAAGATAAAATAGCAAAAATGTTTGAGGATCAGTATATATCAAAAAGCGGTGATAGTTTTTGGGATATGGGATACGCATGGGGAAAAGCCATTGGTAAAAAGCGTCAAGCGAAAGCGGAAAAAGCTGGTTTTGATAATATTGCTGATTACAAAGGTGCTATGAAAGAAGGAAGGCAAGTTGATAGAACTAACCGGAAACAAGAGCGTTTTGCTAAGAGGGGTTCAAGAATAGAAAAAAGAGGTAAAAAGCGAACATATTAAAATAAGTATAAAATGGCTATAAACATAAATACTGTTTACAAAACCGTTTTATCTATAATGAATAAGGAACAGCGAGGCTATCTTACTCCAGATGAGTTTAATAAGATAGCTAAGCAAGTTCAATTAAGCCTTGTAGACAAAACGTTTTATGATTTAAATAAAACATTAAACTATAAAGCGAGAGGTCTTGTTAACCAAGGAGTTGCTGATACTACTAATAATGTTCAAGAAAAGCTTGACACGTTATACAAAACAGATACTTCAACATTTACTTCTGGGTCTGCCAATTTACCAGCCGACATATATAAAATAATCAACATTGTAAGTAATGATAGATTAAGGACATATGAGGAAGTTAAAAAGCACGAGATTACCTACATGCAGTCTTCACCGTTGACTGCACCATCATCAACTTTTCCTGTGTACTATCAAGAAACTGCGGGTACATCGATAACAACGCTGCCAGCTTTAGCTGATGCGTCGACAGTTACTGTTGATTATATAAAAAAGCCAGATGATCCAAGATGGGGTTATACAATTAACTCTCAATATGGCAATAAAATATATGATTTAAACACATTTGTGGAAACTGGTTTAGTTGTGCTAGCTGACTTAGTTGATCTTAGTATGGTCACTGATGCGGGCAGTAGAACAGTTAACTTAGATCTTCAAAATGTTACAATTGCAACTAACAGCGGAAGTGGTGTAGGTGCATCATTTTATCTAACAACAGATGGTAGCGGAAATGTGGATTCAGTGTCAATACAAGAAGCTGGCTCTGGATACGAAATAGGTGATGTACTTACTATATCTACGTCAGTAGTTGGCGGTTCAGTTGACGTCACTCTAACTATTGGTAATCACGCTATACAAAGATACACAACAACTGGTTCAACAAACTTTGAGCTACATCCATCTGAAGAAATGGCTTTGGTTACAGGGATATTAGCATACAGTGGCATTGTTATAAGAGACCCAAGCATAACTCAAATGGCATCTCAAATAATACAATCAAACGAAGCAACTAAACAATAAAATAAATGGGATTAATTAAAGAAACAGCTTCACAGTATTACACAGGAGTACAAGGTTACTTTAATGCTGCGTTAACGACTACCTTAACAATAGACTTAACCTTCGACCCAGTACCAGCACTTAAATCGGATATAAGAGTTTATGTTGATAACGTTGAAGTAGATCCAAGTTTTTATACATACACAAGTCCCACGGTATCCCTTGCTGGATATACAGTAAATGCCGGTCAAAATGTAGAGATACGGTATGTGTTTGCTAAAACGGGCAAATATCAGTTTATATCTATTGATGACATTGTAAACAACTTTATGATTGCTTACGTAGGTAATGGTAAACTAATAGACGATGTAAAGCGCTCTGATATATTGTTTCATTGTAAAAGAGGCATACAAGAGTTTTCATACGAAATAGCTAGGGTAGAAAAAATACAAGAGATAGAGTTAGGCCCAACATTAATAATGGACATGCCCCAGGACTATGTCAACTACGTTAAGTTCTCTTGGATAGATGACGCAGGATTTGAAAACGTTATATTACCATATCAGCACAGCTCTAGGCCTAATATACCAATACTTCAAGGTAATGACTATAGTTATTTATTTGACAACGAAGGAAACTTGTTGCTAGGCGACTCAATACAACAAGATAGGTTTGATAGCAGAGACACATCTAATATTCAGAACAACGCTTATTTTTCTTCTCAAGTGTATGAGGTAGAAAGAAGTGCACACATGGGTGGACGATTTGGCTTAGATGCAGGTGCATCGGCTAATACTGGGATATTCATGATAAACGAAGCTGAAGGCAGCATTGCTTTTAGCAGCGACTTGTCGGGAAAAATAATAACACTTAAATATATATCTGATGGTTTAGGTACTGATGGCGAAATGAAAGTACATAAGTTTGCAGAAGAGGCTATATATAAGCACATAGGCTTAAATGTACTTAGTGCTAAAATGAATGTGCCAGAGTACATAGTAAATCGGTATAGAAAAGAAAGGAAAGCAGCAATGCGTAACGCTAAACTTAGGTTGCAAAACTTCAAGCCTTTAGAGTTGATACAATCAATGAGGGGTAAGTCTAAGCACATAAAACATTAATTAAATGGCTGAACTAAAAAATAATTTTACTGGGGCTAAAATTAATAAAGACGTAGACAAAAAAATTCTACCAAAAAACGAGTATAGAGAAGCGCAAAATATATCTATACCAGAATCAAATGACGAAGGTGTTGGGTCTGCAGAGCCTATACTAGGTAATAAATTAAATTACAACACACCCTTAGCCTACGCCTCCGGTTCTGACGTTATTGGTTATTATGTGGACGAGCTAAACCAAAAAGTATATTGGTTCGTAACAGATCAAACTGGTGAATCAAAAGGAACTAACTTATCTGATGTAACAGCGACTTTACCAACCATTCCAGCCGGAACTTAATTGAATAACGAATGGCAGCAAATAAAATCATAATGCAGGATCTGTCAACGATGGCAGAACCAGTTGTAATTGTTAGTGGTGACTTTTTAAACTTTTCACAAAATAACTTAATAACCGGTATCAACGTTATTGAGGACCTTTTATTTTGGACTGATAACCGAAACCAGCCTAGAAAGATAAATATTAACAAAGCAATAAATGATACTAGCTATTACGATAGCGAGGATAAAATATCTGTTGCTAAGTATTCCCCTTATGCGGCGCCTATATTGGTCGAGCATCAAAACCCATCAACTGTAACAAACGTTAGAACGCTCACAAACGAGTCAAGTATATCGTCAGAGTACATGAAAGAGAATTTTTTGAGATTCTCTTATAGGTATAAGTTTCACGATAATGAGTATTCACTAATAGCACCATTCACCCAAGTGGTATTTGCACCACAAAACAATGGTTGCATAATTGCGGATAGCGCTGAAACAGATCCTAACGCCAGCACCCTCATCACCAATGAGACAGTTGCGCTAGCTAAGTACGGAGCAAAAAATGCTTTTAGAACTGGTAGGTTGCCAGTTATGCAAAACTCAATAAACAACGTTCAGCTTAGGGTGCCTCTACCAATGTCTAACGACATAAATCTTGGTTATACAAGAAGATTTGATGGTACCGTTAGCGCTTCTAGTTCGTTTGATGTAGATGGCGGAACATTGGCTGCTGGCACATATATAATCAAAGGTGCTGATGATAGTGCAACAACTGATGGTATATGCCAAGTTATATTCACTAGCAATCAGTCCGGCACTCCCATAACTGTAACAACAGCTAGCGGAACTGCATCAGGCAGTGATAACGATCAACTTGCTTTTGTACCCATGTGGGAAAATGCTTTCAACTTAAAAAGTATTGAAATATTAGTTAAAGAGTCTGACGATGCCGCTGTTAGAGTTGTTGGCGAAATAGACGTTAAAGACTTAAGAAGTTTTTATGACAACGTAGATATATACCCGCATAAAGTATGGTCTAACCAACCAACATTTTGGAGGCACTGTGTTGTATTTAATTACAAAAGTGAAAACCCTTACAAGGTACTACCAGAGGGGGATATAGTTCGAGTTAGTGATAAAATACCGATACAAGCCAAGTCTCAGGAAGTAGTATCTAATAGAATTGTTTATGGTAACTATCTATCAAGCTACCAATATCCAACAGATGCCGCTGGTAATAAAGGTATAAGTTATACTGTTTCTTCGTCCGCAAAAGGTGCTCAGGAAATAACTAGCTCGGTTCCTAATGATTGGTTAAATCTACAACATGCCGAATTTGCGCATAGATACGCGTCAATAAAACAACGTAGAACATATCAAGTTGGTATTGTATTATCTGATAGATATGGAAGGCAATCACCCGTGATTTTATCTTCAGTCAAACAAGGCAAGAATAGAGCATTATACAACGTTAGCGATACGGTAACCGTGGCAAATGATCCTGGTTGGAATAGCACCCTCGGATTTAGCGCAGGCCCAGGGGGTAGCGGTAATTTCAGTTGGTCTTCTGAAGAGGACAATATAATTGGTAAGCTACTCACTATAGAGTTTAAAGACTCATTCATAGTTCCATTAGAACAAGCATATAGTAGTAATAATGTATTAGGTTGGTATTCTTATAGGTTAGTTGTAAAGCAAACTCAACAGGATTACTATAACATATACGCATCACACCCAGCAACAGAGGATGCTAATTCTAGTAGCCCATCTTACATAAGCTTATTTGGTGATAACATCAATAAGGTACCTAGAAGCATATTAGAAGTAGATATTAACAAAAACAATTTATCTGGGTCGGATGAGTTGTTATTTCCTAAGGTCATACAGTCTGGAGCAACCGATACGGAGTCTATCATGCAAACGCACGACAATAGCACTTTAATCGACGTCGTTAACTTAGGTACCGTTAGCCAATTTGATACCGCATCATCTCCAAGTTTACCTGATGTTGTATTTAATCAGAATAAAAATCCGTTACTAGCTGAGATACTTAATTTAAACGTATTCTACGATACAACAAACCCAACTTCAACACCTGCTGATTATGAAGGATTAACGGTATTTGAAACGGAGCCATTCGAATCTAAGTTAGATGTATACTATGAAACATCTACATGCGGATTAGTAACCGATTTAAACTACAGCTTGAATTATGCCCCACCCGCATCTGCACCAACTGAAGAGAGTATACAGTTCACCGGCGGTTCACTTAGCACTAGTATTGATGAAGACATAGCTGACACAACAGCAATTGGCACAGTTGAAGCAACTAAGGGTAATGCCTCAAATAGCTTACAATTTGAAATATTGCATCTCTGGTCATATCTCAACAACAACCAAGTAGATATAAAGAATAGGGTCAGTTTGTCCACCGCTGGTGCTCTAACAGCAACAGGCGTTGGTTTTGCACATCGCAACAGTGCGTATGATGAGTATGATTTAGTAACATTAGTTAGTGAATACACCTCTGGAGGCGCTTACACGGGTAGTGCCATAAGGACGTTGCAATTATCAGTTAATAATGTAGCACCCAACATAAGTGCTCAGTCTGTTAGCAACGTTGAAGTATTATATGATGAAAGGTTTGATACCGACGTTGTTGCTACAGGTGAGATTTACACAGGCTCTGCCGATAATGGGGGCTTGAATGCTGTTGAAAAAAATAATGGTCTAACATTTGATATTGACTTTGCTACGTTAACAGCACGAGACGCTGCTAGTAGTGATATTGTTAAAGCTTGGGCTAATCAAGCATTTAAAGTTGTTCAACAGAACGACAAGTGGGTCTTAAAAACAACTTGGGTTTATGAGTTAAATGACAAATGGGACCAGTACGGTTTACCAGGTCTTGAGCAGACCGGGAAGGTCAATAAGGCCGCTTTCTTCGATTCCACAAATAAAGTGGCGACAGTTACCGTAACCGACGGTGGTGGTTTAACCGACACAGTGGGAATAACTATAGCTGAAAAAGAGGAACTTAAAAAAATCATTCACAGAAGGTTTACGGCGCATGTTAAAGAACCAAATAAAGATATAAACCAGCTTGCTAAGACATTTACGTCATACATAGGAAGAGGCAGCGTTAATAAAACGGTTGATGCAAGTAATCCTAGAGTTGGTAATATAATGTACTCCGACAAGAACAAAACACTTTTAGCTGATAAAATAGCTGAAAGAAGCGGTTTTACTAACTACTACGCGGATAATAGACATATAATGATAATTTACAAGTATACTAAGCTCGGTTATCCCATAGCAGGTATAAATGGTAGCGGCAATGAAAATGTCGAAGCTAAGTATGACTACGTAGTTATACATAGGGATACTTCTGTAATTATATATAAGAGTGAATTTTATACTCCGAATACTTTAGCTATATTAAGGTCTTCAGGCAAGCCGGGGAAATATAAATCAGACCGTATGGCTTGGGAAGCTGGCCAAAACGACACTATAGCCGCGGCATTAGCGCCTTACAATGGAGGCGGTACATATGAGAACACCCTATGGACTGACGACGACACTGATGCTAATTGGAAACGATGGTATAAATTTAAAAAATAAACAAATGCCTATAAAATTAGAAATATCGTACTTCAATACATTCATTATATCAAACTCGGCGACTAGTGATAGAGATGCTATAGAGGGGATTTGGTATGTGGAAGAGTCTAGAATAAAAGGTAAGTATAACGGGACGCAAGTTGACTATGGTGTGAAGGCTTACATGACCGACACTGACTACGAACCACAGAGGAAGTCTAATGAATTAATATACTCTGGAATATACAACAAAAAAACAGGTGTTAACAGAACTAATGAATTTCCTACTGGTAGTGATATAACTCGAGCGCTTGATCCAAAATATGGCTCCATACAAAAGTTATTTGCTGAAGACAATAGCTTAAACATTTTCCAAGAAGCGAAGGTGCATTCGGCGTTAATAGATAAAGATGCTATTTATACCGCTACTGGTAGTGAGCTGATAGCAACTAGCAATAAAGTAATTGGCAGCATAACGCCTTACTTACACGCTAACGGTATTTCACAACACCCTGAGACTCACTCTTACCACAACGGCAGGCAGTATTTTGCAGATAAAGATAGAGGCGCTATTTTACGGTTGAGTAGAGATGGTATCACTGAAATATCTGAGTATGGAATGAAGACGTTTAGTAGGGAAGCCTTAGCTAATGCTGATTTTATTAGAGGTATGTATGACGCAAGAAGATCTGAGTACGTACTATCTATAGGTAACACAGATGAAACAGACAGTGATATATCTATCGGTAAGAAGTTTAATACGTTAACTGAGGAAAGTGATGAAATGAAATTCATTACAATGGGCTTTTACGAAAAAAACAACGGATGGACTTCAATATATTCATATAAGCCAAGTTTTGGGTTTAGCTATAAAAACAATTTTTTTACGTATAACAATTATAATTTATGGCAACATTATAGCCAAAATGTTCCTAGATGCAATTTTTACGGAAGTGGTAATGATCCTGCTTATATTCAATTAATAATAAACGACCAGCCATCTAACGTTAAAAACTTTTTAACCGTTAACTACGAAGGTTCTCACGGGTGGACGGCTACTGATATAAATTCTGAAAAATATGGACCCGTAAATGGTTTGGCTGGTTATACAGAAACACTAGAAGAAGCATATGACATACCTGTCTGCGGATCGCAGATGGAAGGTGATGATGGTATAAGCGTAAACATTGGATTTATAAATAAAGAAGGTGAATACAATGCGGGTTTAATAAACAAAAATAATGACTTCTATCACGATTTTGAGTTTTCTCACACAAGTGGTTTAAAAGGACATTATTTAGACCTAACCATGTCAACCAGAAATATTAACGGAGCAACAGCTGCCCAAGAAGGTCCTGTATCACTTTTTACTGTATCTTCGGAAGCAAAAGTTTCTTCTATATGACAGAGCAGGATATTAACGAGCAGGTATTAAATTCACCTTTAACAAAAGAGCAAGCGAAAAAGCAGTGGGTAAGAGCTACTGAAAACATGAATATAAAGCATTCTTTTACGTTTGATGAAATGTGGGAAACGGCGGCTGAGCTAAGAAAGAAAAAAAAGTTTAGAGATGAAATTACTTTAGCCCATGAAGCGCTGGAAAAAAATGAAAAAGCAATGACGGGTGAAGAGCTGCATGCTTACAACCCGGTAAAGCACACATTTGCAGATAATTGTTACGTTAGAGAAATATTTAATCCAGCTGGACAAATAATTGTAACTAAAATACATAAAAAAGAACATCCTTTTTTTTTAATGAAAGGTACAATGTCCATTTTAACCGAAGATGGAGTAGTTAAAATAGAAGCTCCTCACAATGGTATAACAAAGCCGGGCACTAAAAGAATAATTTATACACATACAGATTGTATATTTATTACAGTACACGGAACAAACAAAAAAACACCACAGGAAGTTGAAGAAGAAGTTATTGCTAAAAACTTTGACGATCCTGTAATATCAATAGAAGAGATTAATTTACTAAAAACAAATAAAGAATGAGTTTTATAGCAGGCGCAATAATTATTGGTGCATCAGTTGCCGTTGCCGCTGGCGGAACAACTGCTATTATGGCAGGTGTGCAATCTAACAAGGCTAAAAAGCAAGGAAAAAAATACGCTGAGCAATTAGCTTCTTTAGAGGCTAATAGACAGGAAATAATAAATCCAGCTGATGCCGTTAAAGACATGAGCTCCCAAATACAAAATCCTTATGCTAATTTGCAGGTAGCCACGCAAGCTGCGGAAATGCAAGCTACACAAGCTGACATATCATTAGCAAACACACTAGACTCTTTAAGATCTACTGGCGCTGGTGCGGGTGGAGCAACTGCTTTAGCTAGAGCAGCAGCCCAAAGTAAAAGAGAAGTTTCAGCTAGCATAGAGTCTCAGGAAGCCGCAAACGCTAGACTAAGAGCTCAGGGTGAACAACAAAGACAACAATTAGTTTTGGGAGAACAAGCTAGAGTACAAAATGCCCAAATGGCAGGAGCCCAGTATATGTTTGGAGCGCAAGAACAAAGAGAAATGACTCAATTAGATAGAATAGCTGGTCAACAACAAAATGCTGAATTTCTAAAAGCACAATACCAACAACAAATGATGGGTGCAATATCTAGTACCGCTTCTAATACCGCTTCTATGGGTGCAGGATTTGCTTCAGGTGGGGGTTATTAATAAAAAAACAAAATGGCTGAAGAACAAAAAGATTATAGATCAAGAATTTATCACGATCCTGCTAGCAACGTTAAAGCCGGCTCTTATAGATCGACTGGGGCTTATGCTAATCCAGCGGTATCCTACGTAGACTATACGGTAATACAAAAAGCAGGAGATGCTGCCGCTAGAAATATTTCAAGTGCCGTAATGGCGAAGCAAGATGCTAGGCTTAAATTTGAAAATGAAATAAAAGAAAACTATAGTAAGTATTTAGAATCAGCTGCAATAAATACTTCGCTATCTCTTGGTGATATGGTCCAAGATGAACTAAACGAAAACCTAAAGTCTTTTGATAACTTTTTAGATTTAGATCAAAGACAGCAAGCGGAAACACTAAGAGGTGTAGAAGAGTTCAATAGTAAGAATAAAATCATAGATAAAACTATGAAAGAAATAGGATCTTACGAGATAGATATAATGGACCTTGATAAGCCTTCTATGAAGATAGTTAACTCTTGGATGAAAGGAGATATGGACGCCGTTAAGTCTATTGCTTATACAGATGGTAGAATTGGCGCTGATTACGAATATACTAACCCAGAGACTGGAGAAAAAACAATTGTTACGCAAAGAGATATATTAGCAGAGCTATCTACGTTAAAAAATATAACACCAGAATTAGAAGCTTTTGATAGTGCTACTACGGCAAATGCTAAGCTACAACAAAACATAGTCAACTCAGACGCAAACCGTTACTCTAAAAGAGACATTATAGCAGAGCAAGCGCCGAAGTTTTTAAATGCGATGGAGCATGATACCAAAGCATTAATATATCAAAACAGGGTAAACAAAGGCATCGACTATCACCCTGAATCATTAGACGGCTTTGATTTTGAAAGTGAAGATGAGATGAAGTCTTATTGGGCGGAGCAAGACAAGGAACTACTCGGTTATATAACTAACCAATTTGATGAAAAAGTAATGCAACCAAAACCAGCTATATATGTACCAAAGTCAACAGGTAGTACAGGAAGCGGGGGTAGCAATAGTGGCAGTGAATATGGAGTTAGACCAGCGGCCACTGTAGTTTTAGATCAAAACCTAATGAAAGGTGGTAAGTTTAATCCAGATAAAGCAAAGGCCGCCAAGGAATCTATTGAGTCTAAACTATTAGACATAATATCAGGTGGTAAAAAATTTACGCAAAGTCAAGCCGATATTGATAAAGCTGCTTTAGCAGCGGAAGACTACATTAAGTCTCTTAAAAATGGAACAGATGCTAATACCGCTAGAATATTACAAGGCTCTAATACAATAATTAACAATAGATATATACCAATACAAGATCCGTTTTTTATTGTTAACGATGCTGGGGAGATAGAATTACACTACAGCTTAGAACAAAAAGGAAGTCAAAGCACAGGCGGAGTCAGAGGAGAATATGACGATATTTAAATAAAAACAATGGAGAAACTTTATAATAAGTTACACGAACAAGGCCTTTATACTAAATCGTTTGAAGAGTTTAAAGTTCAATTCAACAATGAAGAGTCTGTAAACAAGCTTTACAACAATCTTCATTCATCCGGACAATATACAAAAAGTCAGGATAACTTTAAGCAACAATTTGGTTTTCAAATGGGAAAGCCACAAGGTGCTCAGAATGCGGTTGTGACTGCGGCACCGGGGGAAGAGCAAGCCGATACTACAAAGTATACAACTCAGTTAGAAAATGGTTTCAAAGGATCACCGGAAGAGGATCCTATGGAAGCCACAAGAAAAGCTAGAGAGTATGAATTAAACAACCAAACTTGGATTGAAAGAACTTTTGATAGAAATCCATTAACGGAATTTGCAGGTGATATGTATAGAGCTGCTGCTGGTGGCTTTGTTGCAGGTGACGTTTCAGATGAAGCGCTAGATTTGTTGTCGGGTTTTACGAGTGAAGAAGACATAGAGGAATGGATAGAGGCTCATGAAGCATCGTCTAAATACCAACAGTCAGATGAAATGGCTGAGTTCAATAGAATTGCAGACGAAGAAGGTGTTTGGGCTTTTGTTACAAAGGCTATAACTGAAAAGCAAAGTTTACTTAAAGTTGCTCCTGAAATAATGATACAAAGTGTTGCTCAAATGTTGGGTAGCGAATCCGCTTTAGCAACCGGGGGTACTGTTGTTGGAACAGGTACTGCTATAGGTGCGGTTGGAGGACTTGGCGTTCTGTCGGCAGGGACAGCAACTGCAGGCGCTATTGCATCTATACCGACTGCTTATGCAGCCGCTGGAGCTGTTTTAGAAGCAGGTATGTCTTTCTCTGGATATATAGATGAAGAGCTACAAGAAAGAGGCTTAAAGCTCAATAAAGAAAATGTTAAAACTTTACTAGAAGACGACGACTTTGTTATAGCTGCTAGGGCAAAAGCCGCTTCTAGGGGAATTATTATAGGTGCTGTTGATAGAATGACAGCGGGGGTGGGTGCTAAAGTAGGAGCTAAGCTTGGAGCAAGCACGCTTAAAAACGTTGGTGCACAAGTTGTTATAGAAAGTGCTGGAGGTGGCGGTGGTGAAGCTGCAGCTCAATTACTAACAGAGGGTGAACTAGAAGTTAAAGAAGTATTTTTAGAAACGCTTGGTGAAGCGCCTGGTGCTGGTGTCAATATAGCTAAGACTACACTACAAGCAATGCTACCCGGTGAATACAAAATAGAAGGACAAACCGTAGGTAAAGAAGAAATAAATAGTGCTATAGATAAGTTTGAAGATACAGACTTTGCTAAGACTAATTTTGACATTAAAAATAATCCGGCTTTAAAAGAAAAAGTTGAGAAAAGAAAAACAGAGTTAAAAGAAAAATCAGAGGCTTTTGAAGCTAAGCAAACTGAAATACAAGAACAAGTTGACATAGATAACAAAGCTGACGAAGCTAAAATAAAAGAATTAAGAAGCACGTTAAAGGAAGGCCCAAAACAACCAGCATACGACAAGCCAACAGTATTTACGACCCCAACAAGTGAAAGATATGGGACTGTAAACAGACAAGACGGTAAAGGTGAGGTAGCTCTTACGGAAGAGGAGTACAACAATGAAGTCTCTTTGTTTGAACAACAACCAACAGAAACTACAAAAGAACAACAAGCAAATACTTTAGATAAAATAAAGTCCTTAAAAGAAGGCATAGAAAGTAGAAACACTAACCTACAAGAATCTGCGGCTTTATTAGAGTCTGTAAAGAAAGGTTATGTTAACGAAAAGCTTGGCAAAAACATTGACTTCGCTAAGCGATATGCTAAGTTTTTTAACTTAAAAGTTATAGATAACTTAACCCCAGAAGAATTAATGGATAAGTATTCTTTAACTAAAGAAGAAACTGAAACTGTTGCTGGTTTTATTGACGATGGCACTGGCGAAATAGTAATAAACAAGCTTGCTGCTTTAAACCAAGTAGACGTAAACGTTGGATCGCACGAGTTATTGCATGGTATAATGACCTCTGTGTTTAAAAACATAAACGAAGCAACAGGTATAGACTCTAAAGTAGAGCTTGTTAATAGCTTCTTAAGTACACTTAGCACTGCTGATCGGAAAAAACTAACCGACACTATAGAAGTTAAAGATAAAAAAGGTGAAAGAATTTATAGTGAAGATTATCTACAAAAAAACCCTGATGAATACTTAACACAGTTTAGTGATTTAATAAACAATGGTGAAATAGAATTTAACGAAACCACGTTTGAACAACTAGGTGATTATTTTACACCTATGTTTAGAATGTTTGGTATGAAAAAACTGAAGTTTAAAGATGGACAAGACGTCTATAACTTCATGAAAGAATATCAAAAAAGTATTAAATCAGGAAAACTACATAAGTCGTTTATTGCCGCAACTGGCGGTAGTGTAAGTGGTATAAATATTCAGCTAGATGAAATAGTTCCAACAGGAAGTGTTGCCGCTGTTACTAAAGAAGAAGAAGAAAAAGTTGAAACTGTTACTAAAGAAGAAGAACCAGTTAAAGCTGAAGTTGTTACACCAGAAACAAAGCAAAAACAAAAAAGACAGCGCAAGCCGGCTACTAAGAAAGTTGAAGCTAAAGAAGAGCCTGTGGTTTCTCCACGTAGACAAGCGGCTACTGACATGCGTAGCATTGCTGCTTTAACTAAAAAAGAATTTGCTGAACTCTTTAAAGACAAGTATAAAACTGCTAGAGAAGTCGATGTTAATTATGAAAACTATATTAACCAAAGATCTAAAAAAGAAACTAAAAGAAGAAGATCAGAAAAAGTAAGGTTTTCTAAAAAGGGCGCGCCTATAGGAGACCAAATAAAGTCAATAGTTCCAGACGGAACTACAAAAGATGAATACGATACTTTTAACTTAATAGAGGCCTACCAAAGATTAGTAGCTGGTAGCATGCTACACAACGTGATCGAAAAACAGCTTAGGAATAAAGGTGGTATAATGGAGGACCAGGTTGTCGACGGGTTTTTAGAAGACGTTAAGTCAAACTTAATGGAGAGATCTATAATGAGGTTTAATCCTGAAAAAAACGATGACTTTGGCGGCTTTATTATTAAAGAGTTGACTAGCTATAGTATTCCAAACATTATTAAGGAATACAAAAAACAAGGTAAGATTGTTAGCGAAGATGTTGATGTTCCGACTAGAAGCCTGGATGAATCTAGAGAAGGTTCTCAACCAATGCAAGTAGCTAGTGATCAAGTAAATCAAGAAGAGCAGCTTGACATTAAGATGCAGGAAGAAGCTAAGGTTGAAGAAAAAACATTTAGAGAGAAGTTAGGTATTATAGAAGAAGATAGCCCAACTTATAATAGCATATTTCATTCTGTAACAAAAGTTTTTGGAACTGCTTTAGATCAAGTGAAACCAGACAAAGTAGGATACAGAATAGCTAATAGAACTGGACTTAGACAAAAATTAATTGAACAATATCGCTCAGACATTGAGCCTCAAATTTCAGCAATACTTGGTGGGTCGGTAGGTAGCAAGTCTTATAAAGACTTCTTAAACAACAACATGGAAGTTATCTTAGAAAAAGTACCACTAAGAGAATTTGTTCGAATGGAAATGAAGTCGGATGAAAAAATATTTGCAAAATTAGTTAAGAAAAACGCAAATCCAACTGCGATAAGAGAGGCATTGGCAAAAGGTCAGTATGTAAAAGAATCAGTATCTCTTACGGCTGGAAACAATATATATGAACCACTAAGTGTTACGCAAGAGCAATTTAATAAGTTCTTTTTAAAAAATGAAAATAGAAAAAAATCTTTAATAAATAGAATTTCTACTGAAATAGCTTTTGATGCCACTATTGTAGCTCTACAAGATTACGATTTAATAGATAAGTATAATGAAATACTAGAGATACAAGGTAAAACTGTTGTTGATAATACGTTAGCTGAGATTGGAAAAATATTAGAGCGAGATCCAAGATCTGTTAGATGGAGTAAGTATGCTAGTCCTAGCGATAAGAAAGCATTCGCAAGTAAAGTAGCTCAGTTAACAAAAGAACTTACTCCTAAAGATGGTAAAAAAGAAATAAGAAAAGCATTTGATAAAGTTTTTGCAAATCACAATTGGGATAACAACTATGATGAGCTGTTAGTAAACTACATAGATAAAAGATTAAAAGAAGAAACAAAACGAAAAAACAAACGTAGATATAGCGTTGTAGGTCGTAATGCTAACCTAACCGGGCAAAACAAGAGAGACAAGCGTACGGCTATAAAAATGAATAAAAATGGTGTTGATGCTTTAACTATAAAGCAAAAAACCGGTTGGGAAATAGTAGCTTCAGGAGAAATCAACCCAATGACAGGAGAAGCAACCGACGGTAAATGGGGTTACGAAATAAATCCAGAAATAGATACTATAATCAATGCCGTTGAAACGGTTGCTTATGGCATTGAAAAAAATGCTATTAAGTCTTTAACTTCGTCATCATCTACTGCAGATTTATCTTCATTTTTATCTTTAACAAACCCGGACAAGGACATTGTTAAAACTTTAGGTGATTTATTGCCAGAAAGATATTTTGAGTATTATCCTACAATAGCGAATATTGATGTTCGTTTTTCAGAGGACTATGTAGTTGGCGAAGGTTCGACAATATTCTATGGCGATCCTGATGTTTATAGACAAGGTGCTCCAAGAATTAGTTCTATTGTAATTGGAACTAAGGGGTTATTAAATAATAGAAAATCAGGAATTAAAGGCCTGGCAAATGCTGTTTTGACTGAAGGTGCTGATGATCCTGTTATTGCTATGACTGGGTCATTAGTACACGAGCTTCAACATGTAATACAACTTCACGAAGATTTTGTATCTGGAGCCTCCGCAGAAATGTTTTTAACTGACAGAGCAGAATACCTTAGACAAAGAATTATTGATTTAAAAATTGAAGCGTTAGACGCAGAGCAGCTAGATGATAAGAAAATGCTTGAAGCCACAATTGAAAATCTTACAAAAGAATTCAATCCTTTATATACAAAAGCCTTTGAAATTTATAAAAAAGTAGCAGGAGAAGTTCAAGCTGAAAGCGTTTTTGAAAGAGCTTTCTTAACAGAAGAAGAAAGAAGAAATAGACTAATGCTTGAAGATGAGTTTTTTAAAGGAGAAAAAATAAACAGAAAAGATCAACTAAGTAGAGCTCGAGCATTACAAATCGTAGATAAGCAAAATGCAAAAGATAGGTTAGAATACCCTAACGAAACGAGTCGAAGGTTTTCTAAAGGAACTGGTTCACCAAAAAAACCTATCCAACCAGCAAAAGAAACTAAGTCTTTAAATAGTTTTCTAAATCAATCTGCGGTAGATGATAACGAATTTGTTAAAGATAAAAATAAAGATAAAAAAGCTGAAACTGTTAACTCACAAGTTTTTAATAAAATATTAGAAATAACAAAAGGCGTAGATAGATCTAAAAAGTTTTCTAAAACTCAAGCCGCCGCTAAAGCACAGAAGAAAAAACGTAGAACATTTTTTATACCCCCCTCAGCAGAAGATTTTGTTGGTCTCTTGTATGCTTTTCTAGCCCCTGGCAAGATTGGTGAAGAGCAATATAAATTCTTTAAAAATAATCTTATAGATCCTTTTAATGTTGCGATGAATAACTTAGCAGCCGCTAGGCAGTTGCTAAATAAAAAATATACAGCGTTGAAAAAGAAACATCCTGTTGTAAGGAAAAAACTTTACGATATAATACCCAACATGGATTTTACCTACGACCAAGCTATAAGAGTTTATTTATATGATCTTGCTGGATTTGAACCAAAGGGTTTAAACGAAAAAGAGCTTAAATCTATTATAAAATTTGTTGCTAATAATCCAGATGTAAAAGCATTTGCAGATGGAATTAAAAGCATAACAGGTGTTGAAGGAGGGTTTAAGAAGCCTGGAGAGTCTTGGGTTAACGATACTTTGGCTAGCGAGCTTTACGAAATATCTCAAAAAGTTAATAGAAAACAGTTTTTAGAGAACACTAATTGGAAGAAAAATAAAGATGAAATATTTTCTGAGCAAAACTTAAATAAAATAGAAGCTGAGTATGGCTCTGGTTTTAGAAGTGCTATGGAAGACATGCTTTACCGTATGGAGACTGGTAGCAACAGAAGTTTTGGAAAAAACAAACTGTTAAATCAATTTAATAACTGGATCAACTCATCTGTTGCCACTGTAATGTTCTTAAATACAAGATCAGCAGTGCTTCAAACTATATCTGCTATAAACTATATAAATTGGTCTGACAATAACATGCTAGCTGCTGCTAAATCATTTGCTAATCAAAAACAGTTTTGGTCAGACTTTACTTTTTTATTCAACTCTGATTACTTAAAAGAACGTCGATCAGGTTTACAAAGTGATATAAACTTAGCTGAACTACAGAATGCAATTGCTGGTAAAAGTAATAAAGCAAAAGCTGCTGTAAGTTGGTTACTTCAAAAAGGTTTTACTCCTACTCAAATAGCAGATAGCTTTGCTATCGCTATTGGTGGTTCAACTTTTTATCGAAATAGATTAAAATCCTATGAAAACGCGGGATTATCTCTTAAGGAAGCTCAAGAAAAAGCGTTTACTGATTTCCAAGCTTTAACGGAGACGGCACAGCAGTCTTCAAGACCTGATAAAGTATCTCAGCAACAAGCTGGGCCGCTTGGCCGTTTAATACTAGCTTTTTCAAATACTCCGGCACAATATGCTAGAGAGATGAAAAAAGCCTCTCTTGATCTTATAAATGGCCGAGGGGACTGGAAAACTAATATATCTAAGATAGTTTACTACGGTGCGGTACAAAACTTAATATTTAATACATTACAAACAGCTTTATTCTCTGCGTTGTTTGACGATGACGAAGAAGAAGAAAAGCTTGGTATAAAAAAAGAAAGAGTTATAAATGGTATGATTGACTCTATATTAAGAGGAACTGGCGTGGCTGGTGCTATAGTTGCAACTACTAAAAACTTAATACTAGAGTTTATGGAGCAAAATGAAAAAGACTATAACTTTGATTCTGGATCAGTTGTTGTAGAAGCTTTAAACCTATCTCCACCAATTGGATCAAAAGCACGTAAACTTAAAAACGCTTTAGATACTTGGAAGTACAACAGAAAGTATATGGAAGAGTATGGATTTGATATAAACAACCCAGCTTTAAATGCTGCTTCAAATCTTGTTTCTGCCGCGACCAACGTACCTATTGACAGGGTTATTAGGAAGATTCAAAACGTACAAGGTGCTTTAGATAATGAAAATAGAACATGGGAAAGAGTGGCTTTGATATTAGGTTGGAGCAAGTGGGATGTTGGAATTGAAGATGAAAAACTTGAGCAAGTAAAGGCTCAAGTAAAAGCTCAAGCAAAAGCCGATAAGCAAAACAAAAAAAGAGATGACGAACCAGTTGGTCGCAGAAAAGCAACTGAAAGAAAAGCAACTGAAAGAAAAGCAACTAAAAGATAAATAAAATGAGTTTTTGGGATATATTTAAAACAAGAAATAGGTACAACGAAAAAAACATCGTTGGCTTCTTGTCATTTGCAGTGATGTCTGTGTTTGCAACGGTTGACATTATTACCGGTATACTAGGTAAAGAATTAGTACACAGTGATACTATATTTAACTCATTTGTTATAGTAACACTTGGTGCTTTTGGCATTGCTGAAGCAGGCGCTATTTTTAATAATAAAAAAGAAAACAAAAATGAAGGTGACTGAACATGTTTCTTACAAGGAAGTAATCAAAAGCAACACAGCTACAAGGAAAGGTATAGAAAACATTCCTAGCGGTGAGCAAATGGAAAAAATTAAGCTACTGTGTGAGAAGGTGTTTGAGCCTCTTAGAAAGCACGTAGGAGGTCCTATAGCTATCAATAGCCTATTTAGAAGTCCACAACTTAATATAGCTATCGGTGGTGCAGCATCATCACAACACTGCGCAAATAATGGGGCAGCTATGGACATTGATGATACTTATGGTAACATGTCAAACGCTGATATGTTTGAGTTTGTAAAAGATAATCTAGATTTTGACCAACTTATATGGGAGTTTGGAACAGATGAAAATCCTGACTGGGTACACGTTTCTTATAAAACAAGAGGTAACAGAAAGCAAATACTAAAATGCAACAAAGTAAAAGGAAAAACAGTTTATTCTATTTATTCTTAATACTACTTATTTGTAATTCTTGTTCTTTAGAAAAAAGACTAGAAAACAAACAGCGTAGGGCAGAACGAAAAATAGAAAAGCTTACTATTAAATACCCGCAGCTTTTAAAGCGTGATACAGTTAAAGACACATTTAACATTATAACTTCTTCAGTTAAACATGATACATCGTTTATTGACACAACTTCAGATACAACTTATATTTATAAGGATAAACTTAGAATTAAGTATATTAGAGTTGGTGATACAACATATATTGAGGGTGAATGCAAGAGTGACACGATTGTACAAACGATTGAGATACCTGTTGAAAGAATAGTAGTAAGAAAGCAAGGTATAATAGAACAGCTTAGTAAAAATTTAAAAACAATGTTACTTGTAACGTTGTGTATAGCATTACTTATAATAGCTGCTTTAATAGCATTTAAAATTATAAAAAAATCAATATGGCCACTAGGGTAGACAAATCTAAAATGGCTTGCAATACACCGAAAAGATCGACTAAGGCAGGCAAAAAAATGATGGTTAAAGGCTGTTCAAACGGCAAAGAAAAACTAATTCATTTTGGAGCAAGCGGTTATGGGCACAACTATAGCGCTGCGGCACGTAAAAGCTTTAAGGCTAGACACAAATGTGATACGGCTAACGATAAGCTAACTGCAAGATATTGGTCATGCAAAAAATTATGGGGCGGCAAAGGTAAATCTACTAAATCATCACCTAAAGGGGTGAGAGGCAAATATTAATAGTTATGAAATCAAGAGGATTAGGAGATGATGTAGCTAAGTTTACTAAGGCTACAGGTATACAAAAAGCGGTTAAGTATATGTCTGAAGGTCTTAACATACCTTGCGGATGCGAAGGCCGTCAAAAAGCTATGAATGCACTTTTTCCTAAAAAATATAAGTAATGAAAAGCACTAAAATATCACCAGCATGTAAAGCTTTAGCTAAAAAGAAATTTAAAGTATGGCCTAGCGCGTATGCCTCAGGATTTGGAGTCAAATGTACTAAAGCTGGCGGTCCGGGTAAAATGAGTAAAAAGAAAAAATAATGAAAGGAGTACCACATTACAAAAAAAATGGATCGCTGCACTGTGGAAAACTGCATAAGCATGACGATGGAACTATGATGACTGGCAAGTCAATGAGCGAGGAAAGCGTTAAACTATTTCACTATAAAGATTTACCAAAAGCAATTCAAAGCAAAATAAATCCTAAAGCTAAGTGCAAAAAAAGCTTAAACTAAATGGCTTATATACAAGAAATAAGTTCTAGGAATAAAAATACTTCTGGTTCCTTTAGAGAAAATCAAGAGAAAAAATACCGGGGATACAGAAAGACTGTAAGTGAAGAATCTGGTTCAACGGAGCAAGGTAGGAAAACCGTTGTTGCTACATACAGACCATCTCGTGGTCTAAGCAAGGTTGTAGAGAGAGACATAGAATACAGAACCCCTACATCACCAAGGAATAAAATAATAGAAAAAGAGGTTACAAAAAGATACAGGGACGGTAGTGTAAAGTCATACAAAAACATTGTCAAGCAAAACGGTAGTATAGTCCCAGAAGTTACTACACAAAAGGTAAAGTATAAAAAAGGAGAAAAACCGTTTGGTAGAAAGTTTTAACTAAACAAATAAAAAAATGGCTAAAAGTAAAGTCAAAGGTGGTGGCACCAAAAAAGTTTGTTTACCCGCTGCTAAAGTAAAGTCGATGAGCAAAGCAGAACGTGAAGCTGTAGTTAGAGCTAAACGATCTGCCGCATCATCTGGTAAGTACAAACGATCTAGTAAAAGTAATGTCAAAGGTGCTAGAAAAAAAGGTGCTACATTACGTGATTGGTTTGAAAAAGAAAACTGGATCAACGTAGCAACTGGCGCACCTTGCGGTGCTAGCCGTAAGAAAAAGAAAAAGCGTTAACCATCACAGCTAATACAGTTCTCATCTGTAACACTAGCAGCAATATCTCCCCTTAAAACAGATTCAGTTCTAACATAATATAGAGTTTTTATACCTTTCTTCCAAGCATCTAAATGAACCTTGTTTATAAACTTAGGATCAGTATCTGCAGGGAAAGCTAAGTTCAACGAAACACTCTGGTCAATATATTGTTGACGTATACCAGCTTGGTTTATTATTTCAAGTTGGTTTATTTCCTTAAACGTTTTAAAAATTTCTTTAACTGGTATATCATGCGATCCATGGCAAATACCATTAAGCTTGTCAATAGCCTGTATTGAACCACCATCTTCCAAAATTTTATTCCAAACTTCATCTGTATCTAATTTATTTTCTATTAATATTTGCTTTAAAGTTGGGTTTTTACGAATGAACGTACCCTTCGCACTTTGTTCCGTGAATACATTAGCAGCCCAAGGCTCAATACCAGGACTGATGTTACCACTAAGCTTGCTATTGCTAACAGTAGGAGCAATGGCCCGTAGATGAGTATTTCGCATGCCCGTTCCAACGCACCAAAGTGGCTCACCAAATGTTTCTGCAAGCGCCATAGACGCTCTTTCAGTTTCAATTTTAATTTGACTAAAAATCTTTCTAGTTTCATATTGTGCTAATAATCCTTCAAAAGGTATTCCTTTGTTTTGTAAATATGTATGCCAACCAAGAACGCCTAAACCTAAAGCTCTTCCTTTCTCCGCAGATCGCACAGAATTTTCAAACCCGATCTTGCCCTTGGCCTTTTGTATAAACTCTTCTAAGACGCCGTCTAAGAACCACGTAGCATCATGTATGATGTTTGTGCCTTTCCATTCATCATACTTAGCTAGGTTCAAAGAAGACAAACAACATACAAAGCTATGGTTTTCGTCTGTATGTAGAACAATCTCAGAGCAAATGTTTGTCATGTGTACTTTAAGACCAAGATCCTTATACTGCTGAGGATTTTGCTTATTTACATTGCCTTTAAACATGATATAAGGCTCACCAGTAGCTTTACGCTTCTGTAACAACTTGCTCCATTTTCTTCTTGCAACCTTGTCGCCATCTAATAGCTTACGCATAAATTTATCACCGACTATAGCAGACTGGTGTAAATTCAAAGACTGACGATTAACATCGCCTCTTGGCTCTCTGATCTCTAGCCAATCTTCAAAGTCTCCATGCTCTATGTTTATATTAACACTAGCAGCACCTCTTCTAACTGATCCTTGGCTTGTAGCTAAAATACTAGAATCATATATTTTGCAAAACGGTACTACGCCATCTGATGTGCCATTATTTTTAATATTAGAACCCGCAGGCCGAATTTGATTAATACCAATGCCTACACCACCGCCGTGCTTAGCCAACAACATCATTTCTAGATTCTTAGAGCCTATGTCATGTATAGAGTCAGCAACATCAATACCAAAACAACTAATAGGCAAACCTCTGTTTGTGCCAACATTGGATAGAACAGGAGAGGCTAAACATAGCCAACCTTTCCATATATAATCAAAAAATGTTTCGGCTAGCTGAGGCCTTTCTAAATTCATCGCTACCGTATTTGCAACTCTCCAATAAGCGTCTTTAGGGGTTTCACCTTCTAATAAATAGCCGCCGTTTATTGTTTTTTTGTATGTTTCAGAATCTGCCCAATTTGGATAGTCTTCTCCTTTTTTCCACTTACTAACACTCATTATATTTATTTTTATTCCCAAATGTCTTCAAAATCCTGTCCTTCGTTAGCTTTACTGTAGTCTGTTGGGCGTATCGCAAAGAAGTCAGTATGGGTGTGGCCACCAGTTAAATGATAAAACCAATCAAGTTTCCTAGCTGAGTCGGCATCGTAATCAAAGCCATAATCATAATTAAGCTCATGCAATTTTTCGTTAGTTCTTTTTATTATAAAGTTCTTAAGATCTTTAGCCTGTAAATTTTCAAGATCACCCATTTCAAACATTTTATCAATATACTTGTGCTCAAGCTCTATCATTGTTTCGGCTGCTAGTATTACATCTTCCATAACCGCTGATCTTAGTGTGGGATCTTCAGAGCACATATGATTAAAAAGCTTACACCCCATGCGACTATGCAATGATTCATCACGCACGCTCCACTTCATTTGTTGTCCAATACCTTTAAGTAAATCTCGTAACTGAAAACTGTACAAAACGGCAAAAGCAGAGTAAAGGCTAACACCCTCGGCAAAGGCGCTGAATATTGCAAGTGATCTAGCCATGTCAACACGGCTATTGGAATCCACAACCATGAGGTTGTTAATACGGTCGGCAGTAGCACTTTCGTGCAAAAATCCTTTAAAGTCATTAAGTCCTAGTGTTTCATTTAAGTATGAGTATGCTACAGCGTGGATGGTTTCCTGTGATCCAAACATCATAGCCATTTGTTGTATTTCGTGTTTAGGAAACCAAGACACTACTTTTTGTGTCCAGTAGTCAGATACCGCACATTCTGTTTGTGCAAATCCTAACAATACATTGCCAACTAAATTCTTTTCAGAAGTAGTTAGGTTTTCGTTCCAGTCTTTAACATCACCAGACATACTTATTTCGGTGTGCAACCAAAATGCTTGTGCTTGCTTTAACCACCCCTCTGTGTAGTATTCAGGATACTCAAATGGCTTGTATTCTATTCTATTATCAAATAATCCCATATTAATTTTTATTATTTAAATAAGTGCTATCAACTTTGTAAGTGTAAACTTTATTTGTGGTTAAAGTGTCATAAAAATTAATTATATGTGAGCATTCAGTTTTACTAAGATTAGTATATTTAGTTTCATGCGGGTGCTCTGGGTTGTGGGAGTTACACAACACAATAATTGTATATATAAATTTATTCATTATTAAATATAGTTAAACACACATCTATAAAAGGTATGTATAGCACATGAGTTGTTTGATTCTCTTCGTTATAAGTTCTAAACCCTGTTAAAATTCCAGGATATAATCCTAAGCTTAATTCCCAGTCTGTTTTATTTTCCATTTCGTTTTTGTTTTATTAAGTTAATTACTTCGTCACATTCTTTTTTGTTTTGTGGCTTATATAAAGTCACACCAACCAGGTTACAAGTTACATACAACTTGAACATTTTCCATCGCATTGGAAAGCTTTCGTTTGCTCGACCTTTTGTCTCTATTATAAAGTCAGTACCTATAAAGTCTGGTGTATATTTAATAGGTAGTATTTTTTTACAACCTCTATTAATCATATCACCCTTACTATTAGCCTGCCTTTCATAAGCATCATTTTCAAACATAAAGCCTTCTTGTAGAGTAAAAGTTTCGCCTTCATACTCAGATTTTATTTTAGCTTTTTTTAGCGCTTGATACATATGACGCTCTAGTCCGGAAGCAAAAGTGATGCCATCATACACCACTTTTTTAGATCTTACTGGACCTCGACTACCCTTTTTTCTTCTGTTAATCATTAGAATAAAGGAAAATCTGTGTTTGGATTACTAGCTTTTCTGATCAATGCCTCATCTTTTAAGTCTTTAATTTCTTCTTTAACAGCTTGAAGATATAGTATTGCATCCATCAACTCTTCCTGAACATCATTAACATACTTGAATAAGCCTTTTACGTCTTGTGTGCGCTCATCATGTAATGTCTGACCATACTTTTTAAAGCCTGTATCTGATCGTTGAATGAATGAATCAACAACACGTTCTACTATAGGATCTCTAAATGTTATTTCTTTCTTGTTCATAGCTTGTCTTTAACAAACGTTCCATCAATCATTTTGCCAGTTCGTTTAGATATTACACCATAAGCTGAATTAACGCAGTCTTCAATACGCAAGCCTTTTAGATGAGCTAGATTAGTAAGTACTACAACTATATCTCCAATAGCATCTATTACTTCTGGCTGATCATTTTGTAATAATGCTTTAGCTAGTTCGCCTGCTTCTTCTTGTAGCTTAACATATTGGGTGTGAGCATTACCTTTTTCATATATACCTCTTGTACCCGCCCAATCTCTAATATTATCAAACACAGTAGCATCTTCATCATTAAGCTTTTCCACACTCATAGCAATTGAAAAAGCTTTGTTATATATAAAGCATCGTTCAGAGCTAAATTGAGATGTTTGTACATTAGACATTATCCAATTAATGGTATGCATGTTAAGTTCAAATGTTCCATGATCTGTTTCCCACATGAAATCTTTGTTATCCATTAACCTAGCAGGTAGTTCGTTTACGCTGCATGGAAATGTAGTTGTTTGTTCTGTTACATTTATATTCATACTTTTCTTGTTTTTGTTTTTAATTGTTTGACTGTATTTATTTAAATCTATTTTATATCCCATTTGCTTTTGAAGATCAAGCTCTCTTTCAGAGATATGATCTATATCTCCAGATACTTCTAGTATTTCATACTCGCCAGGCTTGTAGCCTTGCTGCTTAGATATTCTAATGTCTGGATTAGTTGTAACTCCTATTTTCTTGCCTGGTATATGATAAAGGTAGTAAATCATTTTTGTGCATTTAAGTTTCGATTATACAAATGTATATTATTTACAAAATGAAAATACGTGCCTGGATCAATATTAATGCATTCTGCGACATATTTTTGTAATAATGAAAAACAATACTGATCGTTACAAAAGCCGAACCACAGATCATTAGATCGCATCATAACAGACATATTTAGCTTTTTGTTTAATACCGTAAAGTGTATAGCATAAGTGCAAGGCGTATCAAGCTTATAATCGTCTATTTCTTTACCGTCATATATACTAATAGCAGCTTGCCTTGTTTGGTTGTTAGATTTAAGAATTTCTATAACCTTGTTTATTTGGTCATTTCTATACCACTGATAACCATAATTAGAATTAACGTTACCATTTTCATCTTTCATGCGATCCCATATTTTAGGAACCTTACCGTATATATCGCCAAGCATTTTTACAGACCTGTCTGTAGTAGTATACCACAACCATTCACTGTGTGCATATCTTGCATTCCATTTTCTATAACTAGTTTTTATCTCGTTATCTAATGGATTAATTATGGTAAAGCCTACATTAAATAAAGCCTTTGTATCAGAAAAATCTACACCATGTCTTGGTATCATATCGTAGTAATACTCAAATGCTTCTTGAGCATTATTAAAAGTGTTGTCGTACATGTTATCTATATTTATCGTAGTAGTATGAGCAGTATTCATATTTCTTTTGCCAAACTTCTACTGGTTTAAACTTGTCTTTACTTTTTGTTTTTTTATTATTTACTTCTATTTCAATGTACCACAAACCAACTCCATAAGACACTTGAACAGGTATTATATATATTTTATTCTTTATACACCATTCAGCAGCATCAAGCTCCTTATTAGTAGGTAAATAACTACCCATTATAATTCTTGTAGCTTTTTTAACCATGCTCCCAGGGCATTGGATCTTCTTCACCTACGTCAGCTATTGGAATAAAACTACCTGATCTGCGTTCCCATGTAAAATGAGATTCCGCGCCGTTTTCACCAAGGTTTTGAAATTTAACTTTTAACACTTTAACTTTTACGGTTTGTGCTTCATAGTCTCTATGTACTAACAAGCCATGGTAGCTAGCATCGTACCATTCGCCACCACCTTTTATGTTATACATAGTAGGTTCTTCAATCTTACCATCGGTGCCTTTATACATTTTAGTAGGATGAGCTACTACGATAACTAATACATCATACTTCTTTGCAAATATTTCTATTTTGCTTAGATACTCTAATGTATAAACATTAACATCACCTGATTCATTGCCATTAATATCTCTTACTTTATTAAATGGGTCAATGACAAGACACTTAATGCCTTTGCGCTTAACAAGCTCTGCACCTTTACGAAGTACGGATTCAAGCGTATACTTATCCATGTCTATAAAGAAGAAGTTATCATTTACATGATCTGCAACTTTATTCCATTTTTCACTGTATACATCTGAAGCATTAGGCATATCCATCCATACTTTACGCATCAGCTTATGAGCATGTAGATATGTAGGTTGATTCTCCGGAGACGCAAAAGCTGTTTTCCATTGATACTCATTATTATAGCCTACACACATTTGATCTACAAAGTCTGACTTACCTGAACTAGGTATACCGGTTACTGTTATAAATTGACCTGTATAGGTTGAAAATATTTTATCAAAGTTTTCTAAGCCTATTTGAAAGCCAGGTTTAAAACCATTCTTAACAAAGTCAACTAGCTCATCTTCAACGTCTTTAAGAGTTGAAACACCCTCAAGGGGTACAGGCCTAGCCTTTTCAACGTTAGACCTAAGCTTTTCAGGGCCACACTTTGTTAAGCATTCATTAGCATCCTTGCATCCTTCAAGATCAATTAAAAAACAAGCTTCAGCTCCTAGCCTTCTTATAAACTCTTGTTTTAAAGCTTGACCAGGTTCATCTGCATCTAGAGCTAATATTATTTTCTTATCATCTAAGTAGTCAATACAGTTATCTAGATAATCTAAGTTGTTAGACGTTAATGTAGCTCCGTTAGGTACTGATATAACGTTTTTAACACCAGCTTCGTGGAATGCTAACACGTCCATTTCGCCTTCTACAATTATAACAGACTCATGTCCTACAACACTATTAATATTATAGAATATTTTTTCTGCTCCTTTAAATAACTTAAAGTTCTTGCGAGCATCTCTATATTTAATATTAATCAACTGATCACCCATCCAGTAGTTAAACCTTATGGTGTTTTCTGATTTACCAGTTTGAGGCATCCACTCCATACCTTCGCTTACTTTAAGCTCTATTAAAGTATTCTTTGATATGCCTCTGCTTTTAAACCAATCCTCAACCTTAGTAGAACTGATCTTCATTATTGTGTCTAAACCAGGTCTCACATAAGCTTTTTCGCTAGCACCTTTGCGTTGGTAAGTGTGCATTTGAAAAGTTGTGTTACAGTTGTGGCATGTGCCTAAACCTCTTTCCCAGTCGTAACTGGCGCATTGAGCTTTTTTATTAGACTGCTTACGATCTTCAGAGCATAAAGGACAAACACCTTGCTTCGCACCTTCCTTTAGATCATACTGATTATAATTGTCTATTTGAAACCCATTTATTTCTTCCTTATTCATATATAGTTTTCTAAAAAGTTTGTTGTATTAAAAAGCCCCCACCATTGCAGGGGCTTTATCGAACGAATAAATAAACAACAACTAAAAAGGAAGATCGTCTGGCATAGCAGGTGCAGCTTGTTGTTGTGGCTGCGCTTGCTGTTGTCTGTCTTCACGAGGTGGTGGTGATGGAAACTCACCGTTTGTCCACGCTACTTTGACATTGCCAAGGTATGTTTTTGGTGCTTTAGCTTCTCTCTCTTCCTTAGACTGAGAAACTACTACTGGACCTTGATTACCGAAGTTGTCAAGATCATCGTTGATTGTGATTGTTATAGGTAAATACTTACCTTTTTTACCTTGAACAATTTTGTCCTTAGGTATTGCATTTAAGTTAATGCTTGTGTTGATTATTCCTGCCATATCTAATTTAATTAAAGTGTATTGTTTATAAAGTATTGATTTTTATCGAAGTTATCATTATTGTAGAACAGATTATATATTTCACACGCTTTAGCAACCTTGTCTTCACCACGCTGGTAAAACTCTGGTGAGCAATCAAATAAACCTATTTTATGAGTATTTTTATCTATTGCAATAAACAAGAACTCATAGCCAAATATTTTACTATAGATATATGCTTGTGAATCATAGTTATATTTTTTGGCTGAATACTTAAAAGCATCTATATCATTAGTTGTTTTTAAGTCTATAATGAGCTTGTCGTCATGATTGAGTATATCTGCTTTGCCTTTCCAAGTTAGATCATTTAGCTTTGTAAGACCTGGTTTCTCATACTCATTATTAGAGTTTTGAATTAAGTCTTTAATTACATTATTAGCTAATAGCTTCTCTGACATTACATTTATCATATCAACCTCATGCTGTAACAAGCACATTTCACCACCAGATATTTCTTTGTACTTTTTAGTGTTACGCGTTGATGCTTCAATTATTGTAAACTGATGTAACTTATCTGGTTCAAGAACAGCTGTATGAAAGTAACCACCTATTAGCATTGGTACAGTCTTAGTAAGACTAACACCTAATGATAAAGGATCTTTTAGTAATGTGCCTATATCTGAATTAGACATATATTGTTTACCAAACTTACCGTAATAGTCTTCATCATTGCGAAGACGTTCTATTATTTTAGCTTCTGTCATTATGCTTTCAATTGAGCTTCAACAGCTGGTGTAATACTGTACTTAGACTTAATGGTATTTATATCACCACCACTCTTAATATACTCTTTAGCTTTATTTAAAGCTTCGCCTGATAATTTAGGCTTTGCCGTCTTATCATGAGTGTTAGTAGCATCACTGTCTTGCGTGTCATCTATAAGTAGAAGATTACCAAGAGCATATTTCTTGCCATACGAAGAGGCACTGCCAAATTGTTGAGGAACTTGCATACCTTTTTGATTAAGGTCTACGCCAACAATTGCTGTTGCATGTATAGCATCTACACCATCGCTGAATATTGCTACAGATTTTAACATAGGTACTACACCACTTACATACTCTTCCTCTAGCCTAACAGATATATTTAGCTCTGTTAAATAAGGCTTAATAGCTTCTAGTATGTCTTCTGCTGATCTGAAGTTGTATTTGCCAAAAGAGTTAAATCTACTTTTTTTGGACTTGAAATTAGCTTGCATATAAGCCAACTTGTCATTTAAGGTTGTCATGGTATTTGGTTTTTAATTGTTGTTTGTTTTACAAATATAATAATTTAAATCAAAGAAAATCAATCACTTGCGAAATATTTACAAAGTGAATTAACTTATCTATTGCTTGTCTTTTTAGTTGTGATACTCTTATATGTGCGCTGCTACCATTTATGTTAATCTCTTTAGCTATGTCATTTGCTGACATTTTTCTACCTTCTAATCCGTAGCTTGCTTTTAATATAAAAGCTTCTTTTTGTTTTAAGTTTTTATTTATAATGTTGATTAGTAAAGAGTTCAACATTTCTACTCTATATTCTTTATTTAAATCAGGTATGTTATAGTAAGGGTTGTTTCCGTTGTAGTCATATTCGTCTATACTTTTAAATATAGAGTTAAAAAACATCGCCACTTTTTCTGTATTTTGATCATCGCTTCTTATATCAGTTAGTCTATGCTCAGGTATTCTCATCGATCCCCTGTTTGTATCAACTGCTCTTCTTATTGCACCTTTTATTCTTTTAGATAAAAAAGACTTAATAGATTTTTCAGGATCAATTTTAGATAAGGAAAACTCAATATCTATTTTGTCAACAGCTCTTATTAAACCTATACTACCCTCTTGTATCATGTCACATATATTAGATATACCTGATGCTTTATCATCTGTTGAAAAACCTCTTGCAATGTTTTCAACCAACGGTAAAAACTTTATAATTAATTCATCTCTATTATATTCGTCCCAAAACTTACCGTCAGGCATAGACTCTTTTAAATCGTCCTTATATCGTATATAATTCTTCACGTGATAGTTTTTCATTAACTTTCATTTAGTATTTTTTTCTCTTCAATCAACTGATCAGTTATGTTTCTATGAATGGTCTTTGTAGAACAACATAGTAACTTAGATAATAGTGTAATGGTTATTTTTTTACCCGCTGCATTAATATCTAACATACATTCATAAATATCTTGTTCAGATATTTTCTTTGATCTACCTATTAGCTTTCCAACTATAGATAGCTTTTCATGAATTTCAAGACCTGTACCTATTTTAAATATAACTTTTCTAAGTTTATTTTTAGGTGCAAACTTAATCTCATTGCCATGCATTTCACTAATCAAATTATCGAGTAAAGATACAGATAAATCTATATTAACAAAATTATTATCTTTTGTAGCTAAAAAGTAAACTAAATCTTTAAACTGATCAAAGAGTATACCATCATTAATATATAAAAGAACATATAAATGCCACTTAAAAGATCTTAAAGAGTTTATTTTAGCTTTAGATCTAAATAACTCGTAACATTGGTAAGTACCGCATTCATAGTACCAACCCCAATTGTAAACCTCTGTTGGTTTATCTGTTATAGGGTATTGTACGTAGCATATACGCTTACGGTTTAACCAATCTAAATTTTTTCTATCTGACATCAAATACAATGTGGGACAATAGCCCCTTACTAAGGGATCTTAAAGGCCTAATGTCCCAGTTTTAAAAACTAACCTTTTAAATCTTGTTCAAAAAGTTCTTCAAATAAATTAAGAGCTTCATTAAATATTTTATTGTACTCGTCAAGCTTATCATTATCTTTTTGCATTTCTTCTAAAGCTATATCCTTAGTCCTTTTCATTTCTTTTTATTTTTGGTTTGTTAATGTTTAAACGTTTTGCTAACCTGCTTTCTTTTATAACAGATGTATCATGTATAGCAACCGCGCGGGTTATTAAACGCAAAATTAATTTATACAATTGAAGTTTTTTCATCAGTTTATCATTTCAATAAATTCTTCACACGTATTAAGATACTCTTCAGCGGTACTAGCCATGTCTATCATAGCATGATATTCTGTTTTACTTAGTTTATCTCCATGTTCGTCAACGCCATGATTGTTAATCAATTCTTCAAGTGCATTTAGGCAATCTTGAAAGTCTCTAGCAGTGTTTTCAAACCTGCAGTAGCTCATGTTACTCATAATTATTTTAATTTAGTTATTTCTACATCATACCATATGCCACCAGTAACATCTTTGTTTACAAGGAAGTCTATGCGTTTAGTCCATCTTTTATTCATTCGATCTTGAACGGTCCACACGCCGTCTAACGGACAACAACATTCAATTGCAACATCTGTATCAAACGTAAACCCTAAGGCCTCCAGATCGCGCGAAACTGCAATCCAACGGTGTCCTTGTGGATTTGATTCGTCAATTTTTTTCATTGACGCTGTAGTTAGGTAGTCAGCATTACACTGCTTTGGGTCAGCGTGATATATTGTAGCTGTTACAAGCACCATTGTCAATATTGCTTTCATAGTTTTATATTTTTTCACCTTCTTCAGTAAATTCGTACTCGTTTGCTTCGCAAAGTTCTTTTAATCCTTCATCTGAATAAACGTACTCAGTGTCTTCATGCAATGCTCGCAATACACCATAAGCATCTCCATTTGCTTGCATACTTTTAATTAAGTCAGCATCCCAACATACTCCAGTTAGTGGACATTCATCAGTATTAAGCTCTTTAAGCGAATCCTCACCGTAGTTTTTGAATGTTATAAATTCTCCTCTATCTGGTGATTGACCGATTGAATAATCTAAATCTCCACCAATTACTTTTTGTAATGCTTTCAAGCTATCTACTACTTCATATACTGAATGTTCATTCAAGTCGTACATATTATCTTTCATCCACTCAAAGCATTTATCTTGATCAGGGTGTTCATCTATTGTGTAAACTTTTGTTTCTATTGTTCTCATGATTTGATTAGTTTCATTTGTTTATTGTTTAGTATATTATACTTTTTAGATCGTATTATTTCTGTATTTGTAGCACCATGCTATTGTTATCAATATTGCTTTCATAGCTTTATAATTAAAACAAATGATTTTGCACACATTCATAGACAAAGTCACTATCTTCATTTAATTCATCTAATTGTTCTTCAGTCATTTCTTTACCATAATAATCAGCACTTGATATAAATGCGTCACAAAAATCAGGATAGTCTTTAGTGTCTATTCCATCTACTTCAATGTTGTTTATTTTTTTATAGTCCATTTTTAAATAAATTATGCTGCTGATTTAACTACTGCTAATCCTAGCTCAGATGCAGCATAGTTAATATGCTTTTGAGTTGTTTGACTCCAATACCCGAGCTGTTCTAAATGGGATGGATGGTATTCTTTGTCATACATTATCGTTGCAACATGTGTAGAGTAAGACCATATCTTATCGCCTTGCTGTCTTAGATTTTGTTTGTACTTGTTAAACGTTCTCATATTTTAATTTTATTAAAGTTGTTGTCTTCTTCTATTTCTTTTATATGTTCTTTTAATGTGTTAACTGATTGAAGTAGTTCGTGTGCTGCTTCATATTTTTCTAGGCTTTCGTATTCTTTTATTATTTTATTAGTTTTTCTCAGTTCATCTTTAAGTATAAGATAACCAAAGTAATCCATTTCGGCATCAGATAAAGAGTAATCATTACTGCTTTCTGCTATTTCAAATATGCGCCTTAAAGATTTTAGGTGTTTTAATTCTTTACTAGTCATTCATTTTTTCTTCTAAGTCTGTATTGACGTGTATAGCAAGTTCTTCCCAGTCTACATGGATAAGTGCGGTCATTGCGTAATCCCATACTGTATAATGTAATTTACCAGCTTCAACATCACACATTGATTGCAGTGATTCTCTAACATATCTCGCAACTTTTTCAGCATCAAACTTTTTAGCATAAAAGTCTTCGTGTCGGTGTAGCCTTGATACAGCCGCATCAAACTCATCTACAACTAATTGATCTAAAAAATCATGCATTATTCTAAATGTCATGTAGTTAGCATAACCATTATATTTATTATTTTTCATGTTGTTATTATATATTAAGCGTCGTATTTATAAATTTAGATGTTTATTTTTCTATGTTTAGCTATTTCTTTTATTATAAAATCGGGTAGTGTACTTACACCGTCGTAGTCAAAGAACTCGCCATCTTCAAATGTTAATTGGCCCTCTTCATAATCATCATAACCATTTGTTTCGTTATCCCAGTATTCAAATGATCCGTATTCAATACCAAATATCTCATCTGGTATAGTTACTACATATGACCATTTTTTGAAACTACCTTTTTCTGTTGTATAATTCATTAGCTTATATTTTCAGTAATATTGTTTAATATCTTAATGTACTTATTTCTTTCATAAGAACTAAGTTTAGTATTTTTTGATAAAACTAAAAGCACGTTTAAATAAAACTCTATTTTATCTTGATTTGTTTCTTTTTTAAGCCACTTCATTTTGTTCAATTTTGTAATCTTTTAAACTATCTAAGTTATCTTTAAAATGAATACCAATTTCATCTAATAAATCGTCGGCAGTAAACTCAGCATCCTCAATATGAACGTAATTATCGTAGTCCATACGTAAAGTATAATCACCAAGTTCAATGCAATCACTTATGTCAATTGTTTCAGTTAAGTTATTAAGAGTGTTTGACATTATCTCAACGACCTCGTCGTAGTTGAAGGTTATTTCTTTATTCTTTTTTGATACCATGTCTTTTAAATATCTTGTTAAATTATTTTCCATATCATTATTATATATTATTCTTCGTTTTTAAATTGTATTTCTTTTACGCCTACTATTTCGCATATACTGTTTAAACTTTTTATTATTAGTCCGCTATCAATGCCTTTATGTTCGTACAACCATATGGCATCTTTAACTCTATTAACATTGTTTATTATAGTAGAGTGATCTCTATTGAACATTAAACCTATAGAAGACAGTGTCATACCATATTTTTCATTAAAAATATAAGCTAAAGATTGTCTTACAATCAATACGTCTAGCGATCTTTCTTTAGAGCAAACCCGATCTGTTGTTACATCTAGCGTTTCGCATACATGTTTAAGATCTTCTGTAGCTCTACGGATTTTTTGAACACTAAGTAATTGAGTGTCGTGTTGATATAAGCGCATAGTACGCCTGAGTCTGGTGTATAGCAAACTTATTTCTTTTTGCTTATCAGTTATCTCTTTTAGTATGTCTTCCATATATTTATTTTAGATACTGTATTTTAAATTTAGGTAAAAACACTTCTAAGTAATAATTTGCTGATTCTGAGTGAGTTGCCCTTAACATATAACTAGACATCTCTTCATCACCCTCGCAGTCATAATCCATATTATATAATAGATGTTCGAATATAGCGTTCTGCTCATCTATTAAATCTTCTGAAAGATTTTTAGGATCAATACTTGTGAGCCAGTAGCTGTCTACTAATACTTGAAGTATTTGGAATTGTGCTTGTTTTTTAACCATTGTTTAGTAATTTATATATGTTTAACTCATTAATTATTAATTCTTTTGCTAACCTAGACACTTGACGACCGTGAGATCCTATGTGCCATGATATAACTTCGTCATCGCCGAAGTTTCTGTGTTGTTTCCAATCGTAAATCGTTACTATATTTCCTTCAGAAGTTTCAAGTAACCACTCGTTTTGAGCTTTCTCAGATTTAGGACCAGTATAATGTTGTTTTCCAAACACTGATACTATTTCATTTAGACTACACCAAACACCGTGGCCGTGATAACTTGTACCGTTAGCCAAGCCAGCTTCATCTTCTTTTATTCTGCTTATTGTTACCATTTATTTTTGTAGTTATTTAATTTTGAAAAAACCAACTATTTTTTGATTGCTCATCTTAATCACATTCTTCGCAAAGAAAATGAAAAATACATTAACTCGTCAGTTAGGCCTTCCAGGTGGTCGTTAAGCAACTCACTTACTTCATAAAGCTCCATGTTGTCGATGTCGTCTTTTGTAAATGGTACACTATCCCATTCCTCACTTACATGGTTCCACTTGTTTCTCCAAAAGCATTCATGCTTTTCTTGTATTGCCCATAGCATATCCCAGGGGTTTGTTGTATCAGTCATTATCTAGATATTCTTAGATTAACTTCTCTGTCATTTACAATTTCTACGCTAGCAACCATAGGCTCTATTAACATAGACATGCATGAAAAGACTTTTGATACTTCAAAGCCTTTTACGTTTATTACTTCGTGATTTGACCACGGTGTCTTTGATACCTCGTAGTTCCATTTAACATTAGTGCTACTGTAACCTTCGTTTCGCTTTTTAATTAAAGAGATAATTGCATTTTTAGTTGTCATGATTTATTATTTAAGATATTATATATAAGTAATCGTATTTATAAATAAAGTTTACTTTTCAAAGTATTTAACAAAAGTACTGTGGTTAACAGCACTATCAAGAGGTATTACTACATAGTATACAGTATCAGCTGTTATTACTGTATATTCCTTGAGACCTAAAGATTCAAGTTTTCTAGCTTTTTCCATACACATTCGCTCTTGGGTTTCAAATGAGATTTCGTATAAAGCAGCACTAGTCATTTGAGTTGTAGT